>Ga0181607_10000644_pt1 | contig 30232 bp, 29 predicted proteins | sample 041ome_9_FD_132420 | JGI IMG/M metagenome (GOLD analysis project Ga0181607, IMG submission 132420) | Coastal salt marsh microbial communities from the Groves Creek Marsh, Skidaway Island, Georgia - 041413US metaG (megahit assembly) | ecosystem: Environmental > Aquatic > Marine > Intertidal zone...
ATTTCGCTTTTTCTGATCCCGTCGGGTAATAAATACCCGCATGAATCACACCCGAATTTCGGCCACTGACTTCGGTTCCGATCTGGGCATGCTGTTCAGTGACGAGAACATCAAACCCAGCCATAGCTAGACCGCGCGCGCAGGCAAGGCCAACAACACCCGCCCCGATCACCATGATTGTTTTTGGCATACCGCTCTCTTTTTTAGGGTCTTTTAAAAGACCCTAACGCATGCGCAAAGACATGGACAACACAAGATTTAGCCCAGATATTCATCCATGGCCGCAACTGCGCCCTTTTCCCAAATCACACCCAACCAATAGGCAAAGCGTTCGCGGATATATTCGTTTTTTGCGAGATCACCGTAAACCTGAGATTGCTCAATCCAGGCCGCTGGCGTGTCTTTGGCCCGTCGTGCAACGGGCATAAGATCATCCCAAAATGGATCATTTGCGTCAATGACGCTGCCGTCTTCGCGGATGCCAAAACACATCCGAGCCCACATAGCTTGGGTCAAGACAAGCCCATCGCAGGGTGTGCCTGCGGCCAATGCATCCCGCAAAACCGGTAAAATAAATCCTGTATGCCGCGATGATCCATCAAACGCAACACGGCGCACCGTATCAACAATTTTTGGATTAGAAAACCGTTCATCAATAAGATCAACATAGTCGACAGGATCCATGCCTGGGACGGGTTTTACATGTGGAACGACTTCGTTCAGCGCGACCTTTCGGAACAGCTTTGAAATACGCGAATGCGCCATACAGCCCGCAATCGTATCAACTGACAGAATTTCGCCCGGGTTTGCGATGACTTGGTGGCCACCATTAAGGATGCGAATTTTCATCGCCTCGAAATCATGCACTTTGTCGGAAAGCGTGGCACCGACAGTTTCCCATGCAGGACGCCCAGCACAAAAATCGTCTTCGATCACCCATTGGCGAAAATTCTCGTGGGTGACAGGCACCGCGTCATCAATCCCAAATTCGCGCACCAAAGCGCATTCTTTGTCACCCGTTGCAGGGACAATGCAATCCACCATAGAATTGGGGAATGAACAATTTTCATCAATCCACTTAGCCAAGTCAGGATCACTTAACTGCGCCAAACCGACAAGCGTTTGACGCAAAATTGCGCCGTTTCCTTGCAGGTTGTCACACGTCATGCCCGTGAACGGCCCAACACCGCTTTCGCGTCTATTTTTCAAAGCTGCAACCATCGCCCCAAATGCGGTTATTGGGGACTGCGGTTTCTGTGCGTCATGTTGAATATCTGGGTGGGAAACATCAAACCCCTTGGTTACGGGGTCTATGTAATAACCGCCTTCTGTCACCGTCAGTGCAACGATGCGGATGTCTGGCTGGGACATACGTTCGATTAAATCCACGTTCCCCGCCGTGATCGGGATATAGTCAATCATTGATCCCACAACCTCGGCCGAGCTGCCCTTTGGATCAAGTTCGATCAAGGTGGTCAAGCAATCTTGCGCGATCAACTTTTCGCGTTGCGCCGCATCATAGCTGCGCACACCTGCGCCGATAATGCCCCAATCCTGCGCCAAACCATCCTGCATTAACCGGTGCAAATACCAAGATTGATGCGCGCGATGAAAATTTCCCAAACCGATATGAACGATACCGGCACGCAGCGCAGATCGGTCATAGGTGGGCCGCGAAACATGTGCGGGTATTTGATCCAAAGTGGCGTTTGATAGCGTGATCAACTCATCCATTGTCCACCATCCACATTATAAGTTTGTGCAACAACATATTCGGCATCATCCGACGCCAAGAAAACGGCCATGCCGACCAAATCGTCTGGTTTCCCAAAACGACCAAAAGGAACGCCTGCGGCAACCTCTTTTTTCTTTTGGCCCAGCGCTTTGCCTTCCCACTTTGCAAATAGGCTATCGACATGATCCCAATGTTCGCCCTCTACGACACCCGGCGAAATGGCATTGACGTTAATCCCATGTTTGATCAGATCTAGCCCTGTAGATTGCGTGATTGAAATCACGGCCGCTTTTGTTGAACAATAAACCGCAACATAAGGTTCACCGCGGCGACCTGCTTGGCTGGCCATATTGATTATCTTGCCCCCGTGACCTTGGGCAATCATCTGTTTTGCAGCCGCTTGAATTGAAAACAGCGTGCCAAAAACATTGACCGCGTAAAGCTTGTCAAACTCTGACGCACTGATTTCTACGGTGGGTGACGCGGTAAAAAGCGCAGCGTTGTTAATCAGGATATCCAGCTTGCCCGCATGATCGACAACCGATGCAATGGCCGCGTTGATCAACGCAACATCGGTTACGTCCATATGAACCGCATAAGCCCCGGCACCCAGTTCTTTGGCGGTTTGTTCTGCCGCGTTCAAATTAATATCCGCGATCGCAACCGTTGCGCCCTCGGCTAAATAGCGTTGCGCAAAATGTTTGCCGATACCACGTGCAGATCCCGTAATAAGCGCCGATTTACCAACAAGCCGCCCTGTCATTTCCGCAAACCCTTTTCATCAAAACGATGGATTTTATCCTCTTGTGGGCTTAACCAAACGGTATCGCCGTGTTTGACACCGAATTCACCGTCAACACGCACAGTGATGGAGTCAGCGAGGCCTGTTTCAAGCACATGCAAGAATGTGTCTGATCCTAAATGTTCCGAGACCCCAACACGACCTTTCCAAACGCCGCTTTGGGTCGATACGTCGATATGTTCTGGTCGAATGCCGATTGTTTGTGCGTCGCGTTTTGACGCTTCTTCGCCTGTCATAAAGTTCATCTTTGGGCTACCGATAAAACCTGCAACAAACAGGTTGCGGGGCGAATGATATAGTTCCAACGGGCTGCCGACCTGTTCGATCACACCTGCCTGCAGGACCACAATTTTATCGGCCATCGTCATGGCTTCGACTTGGTCGTGGGTTACATAAATCATGGTGGTGTTCAAACGTTTATGCAGCTCAGAAATTTCCAAGCGCATTCCAACGCGCAGCGCGGCGTCTAGGTTAGAGAGTGGTTCATCAAACAAAAAGGCTGCAGGTTCGCGGACAATTGCACGGCCAATGGCGACACGCTGGCGTTGACCGCCAGACAATTGCGCTGGGCGGCGATCCAAATAATCATTTAGGTTCAACGCAGCAGCTGCGGCTGTGACCCGTCCATCTTGTTCTTCTTTGGGTAAACCCGCCATTTTTAATGGGAACGCAATGTTTTTGCGAACGCTCATATGGGGATAAAGCGCATAGGACTGAAACACCATCGCCAAGCGGCGCTGGGCCGGAGGCAAAGCTGTCGCATCTTGGCCGTCGATGTTGATTTGGCCATCGCTCACGTCTTCTAAGCCGGCAATCAAACGTAAAAGCGTTGACTTACCGCACCCCGAAGGACCGACGAAAACAGTGAACTCGCCTTCTTCGATGGTCAGATCTAGGGGTGGGATGACTTCGACATCCCCAAAGCGTTTGACCACTTTATCAAGTACAATACGTCCCATAGTTTTCGTCCTTATTTCACCGCGCCAAAGGTTAGGCCGCGGACAAGTTGTTTTTGGCTGAACCAGCCAAGAATGAGGATCGGCGCAATCGCCATTGTGGAAGCCGCGCTAAGTTTTGCGTAAAACAACCCTTCGGGGCTTGAATAGCTTGCGATAAAGGCGGTCAATGGACCGGCCTTGGCCGCGGTTAGGTTCAGTGTCCAAAACGCTTCGTTCCACGCAAGGATCACGTTCAGCAATATTGTCGACGCAATCCCCGGGATCGCCATAGGGGTAAGAATATACAGGATCTCTTCGCGCAGGGTCGCACCATCCATGCGTGCTGCTTCTAGGATTTCACCAGGGATTTCTTTGAAATAGGTATATAGCATCCATATAATAATCGGCAGGTTGATCAGCATCAATACCACAACCAAACCCATCCGGCTGTCCAAAAGCCCAAGTTCAATGAACAAGATGTATATTGGATACAGAACACCAACCGCAGGCAGCATTTTTGTAGATAACATCCACATCAAAATATCTTTGGTGCGCTTGGATGGCACAAACGCCATAGACCAGGCCGCAGGTACTGCGATAATGATACCCAAGAGTGTCGAACCGCCCGCAATTATGATGGAATTCGTCAGATATCTCATATAATCGGATCGTTCTTGGACAATGAAATAGTTTTCCAATGTCCAATCAAAAAACAGAAACAAGGGTGGATCCGCAATCGCCTGTCCTTCGGTCTTGAAACTGGTCAGGATGGTCCAAAGGATAGGGAAAAAGATTAACAGCCCGATGGCCCACGCCAATATCGTATTAATCGCTTTTCGTTGTGTGGTAACGCTACGTGCCATTATACGCCCCTAGTTGTCCAAGTTTTTACCAACGATGCGCATTAGAAAAATCGCAACGATATTGGCAAGGATGATGGCATAGACGCCGCCCGCGGACCCCAAACCAATGTTTTGGCTTTCGAGAACGCGCTGAAAGATAAGATAGCTGAGGGTTTTGCTGCCAAAGGCGCCGCCTGTGGTCACAAAGATTTCTGCAAAGATTGATAACAAAAAGATTGTTTGGATTAACAAGACAACCGTAATCGCACGCGCCAAATGCGGTAAAATGATGTACCAAAACCGCTTTAACACCGAAGCACCATCCATTTCGGATGCCTCAAGCTGTTCGCTGTCCAACGATTGGATTGCGGTCAACAGGATCAACGTTGCGAACGGCAACCATTGCCAGCTGACGATCATAATGATGGATGGCAAAGATGCCTGGGACATCCACTGAATAGGTTCTGCCCCAAAGAATTTCCACAAATACGCGAATAACCCATAGTTTGGATCCATAAACATATTCTTCCAAACCAAGGCTGATACGGTGGGCATGACGAAAAACGGCGCAATCACCAAAATGCGGACAATGCCCTGACCCCAAATCGGTTGGTCCAACAAAAGCGCCAACAAAACACCGAACGTGATGGTAATGGCTAAAACGCCGCCCACAATCATCAAGGTAGCTGAAACGCTTGGCCAAAATGCGCTGCTGGTCACAAACCGAACATAGTTGTCAAAACCAACCCAGCCCAGATCACCACCGCGCAATGGCAGGTATTTTTTGAACGAGAAATACAGTGTCATCACAAGAGGGACGAGCATCCAACCCAATAATAGGGTAACGGCCGGAGCCATCATTAATCGGGCAGCTGAGCGAGAATGTTGGGTCGCCATTGATACAGGTCCTCTGTTGATGGCGGTTAACCATCCGAAAGATTAAGCTGTGAAAAGAGAAAAAAGAATGGGTGGCGGATTAATCCGCCACCCTTCAGGGAGGAATTAACGGTAACCCGCTGCTTCCATAGCGTCGTTAGTGATCGCTTGTGCTTTTGCTAGCGCCTCATCAACAGTTTGCTGACCTGCATAAACTGCCGAGAATTCTTGGCTAACTTCCGTCGCAATACCCGCAAATTCAGGGATAGCAGCGAATTGGATACCAACATATGGGCTTGGCTCAACTGTCGAGTTGTTTGGATCTGCTGACAAGATTGAGTCCAGTGTCATTTGTGCGAAAGGCACCTCTTTGTAGTTTGGATTTTCATACAAAGATGTCCGCGCACCCGGAGGAACGTTTGCCCAACCTTCGTTCGCCGCTACCAATTCGATGTAACCTGTTGAAGTCGCCCATTCGATGAACTGTTTTGCAGCCGCTTCTTTTTGTGTGCCTGCTGGAATTGCCAGAGCCCATGCCCACAACCAGTTGGAACGTTTACCCAAGCCATTGTCAGGTGCCAAAGCAAAACCAACATGGTCAGCAACAGTCGAATCTTTTGGGTTGGTCACGAAAGATGCCGCAACCGTTGCGTCAATCCACATACCACATTTGCCTTGTTGGAACAGCGATAGGTTTTCGTTGAAACCGTTTGTCGCGTAACCCGCTGGGCCTGATTCATTCATCATACCAGTGAAGAATTCCAACGTGTCTTTCCATGGTTTTGTGTCGAACTGTGCGTTCCATTCCATGTCAAACCAACGTGCGCCGAATGAGTTGGACATCGCTGTGATGAATGCGCCACCTTCGCCCCAACCTGCTTTACCACGCAAACAGATACCGTTGATGTCGTTCGCACGGTCAGTCATTTTTGCCGCTGCTTCACGTACAAAAGACCATGTTGGTGCCGCTGGCATTTCAAGGCCTGCTTTTTCCATCAGGTCTGTACGATACATGATCATCGAGCTTTCGCCATAGAATGGCGCCGCGTACAATGTGCCATCATAGCTTAGACCACCTGACATCGCAGGCAGAATGTCTGCAGCATTATATTCTGCGGATAGGTCGTCCAATGGAACCAACCAGCCGTTTTTGCCCCAGATCGGTGTTTCGTACATGCCGATTGTCATGATGTCGAATGCGCCACCTTTGGTGGAGATGTCTGTGGTCACACGCTGACGCAGAACGTTTTCTTCTAATGTTACCCACTCAACTGTGTGACCAGTTTTTGCGGTAAAGTCGTCGGTCAGACCCTGCATACGGATCATGTCGCCGTTGTTCACGGTTGCGATTGTAAGTGTGTCAGCAACTGTCGCACCTGCAATCAATGCCAGCGCGGATGCGCCGATCAAAGTTGTCTTAAGCTTCATTGTGTCCTCCCATAGATACAAAGCATGCAGGGGAGTTAAGCCTTTTTGTTTCTTCGTGTCAATAAATTTTTTTACGCGCGTAAATTATCGTAAAATTATGCCGAATCTCGCATAATCAGGCGCGCGCGGTACACGGTTTCTTTACGTTCAGACAGCTTTCCGCCGCTTTCGATAACTTGAAACAGGGTATTTGCAGCATTGTCTGAAACTGATTCATAATCGTGCGCTGCTGTGGTCAAAGACGGTCCTGTGAACCGCGAAAATGGGTGATCATCATGGGACGCGACGCGCAAATCACAATTCGGCCAACGTCCGACACGAATATTCTTTTCATAGCAGGCCGATAAAAATCCGATCGCCAATCGATCGTTGCTGCATAAAACCGTATTTGTTGGCAGAGTCCCGTCATGCAACAGCTTTAATGCACCTTGGCGACCAATCTCTTCAAAGCCCCAGCCCGTGCCTTCGATTTGGATCACGTGCGGTTGTAACCCGACACGTTCCATCAAATCCAAATACGCAATCCGACGTTTATTGGCATTTGGGTTAGCAGGGTATTTCATTTCAAAAAAACAGGGCGCTTCGCCCGTTCGACTTAGGTATTCGACGGTTTGTGATACAAAACTAAAGTTATCAGATCCGATAAATGCTTGCCCCATTCCTTCGATATTACTGTCGAACAACACGGTTGGAACGTGCTTGCAAAACCGTTCAATGCCCGCTTTGTCTGACGCGCGACCTAAAGGTGCCAGCAACACGCCGGCGGGCTTTAACGACCGCAGGTTTTCTAGGATGTCAATCTCGAGCTCTGGATTGCCGTGCGAAGAAAATAAGGTCGGGCGATACCCCGCATCGATACATTTTTGTTCAATATTGCGGGCAATTTCTGCAAAGAACGGGTCCGCCAGATATGGAACCACGATACCGATATTTTTGGTCAATTTGCGATTCTGGTTCATCGCAAAGATGTTTGGACGATATTCAAATTGCTCAAGCGCACTTTCGATTTTGGCACGGGTCGAGCTGCGCACACTATTAGGATCATGAAAATATTTCGACACGGTCGGCCGTGAAATTCCGCTAAGCTCGGAAAATTCTTCCATATTTCGGATTTTTTTCGGGGCCATATTTTTATTCCTAACATTCTGACCGCTATAAAAATTTTACGCGCGGTATTTTTGAAACTTTAGGTTAGGTTTCCGTTTCCGGTCAACCCAGTTTTGTATATGCGCGACCAATCTGGTTTTGATGTTGATATCTTTGACTTATTTCCGGGTTATCCTTTACCCCTATGCGCGAATGTGATTTAGTTTACGCAATCTTTCCACGCTTTTAGAACGGCGCCTCATGACCGTTCATCCGCTTTGTACAATTCCGTCCGCATTCCATTCTGGTGCACATTTGGGCATCACCTCGGTTTGTTCAGCGCATCCCATTGTGATCAAAGCGGCGTTGATGCATGGCGCACAAAAACAAAGCCTCGTTTTGATCGAAGCCACGTGTAACCAGGTCAACCAAGACGGCGGGTACACAGGTATGACGCCCGCAGATTTCCGGGAGTTTGTTTTTGAAATTGCCCATGAGGTCGGGTTTGACACAAAGGCGTTGATCCTTGGGGGCGATCATTTGGGGCCAAACCCTTGAAAACACCTTGATCCAGAAACAGCGATGCAAAAGGCCGAAGATATGATCGTCGCCTATGCGCGTGCTGGGTTTAGCAAATTGCATTTGGACACGTCGATGGGCTGCAAAGGCGAACCTGCAGCATTGGACGATATGATGACAGCCACCCGTGACGCACGCCTGGCCGCCGCGGCCGAGGCGCAGGACATGCCCACACCGCCTGTCTATGTCATCGGAACCGAAGTCCCCGTACCCGGTGGTGCCACCCATGCGTTGGACATGCTTGAGGTTACCGCGCCTAACGCGGTAATCCAAACGATCAACATTCATCGCGACGCCTTTGCCAGCAACGGCCTGACTGCGGCTTTTGATCGTGTGGTCGGGATTGTTGTGCAACCTGGTGTCGAATTTGGACACAGTGACGTGATTCAATTCAATCCTTCTGCTGCGACTGGCTTGTCCGCGACCCTGTCCGATTATCCCAATTTGGTGTTTGAAGCCCATTCAACAGATTATCAAAAACCGGAAAACCTTCGGGCACTCGTGGCTCAAGGTTTTGCGACCCTTAAGGTTGGTCCATGGCTGACTTTTGCGCTGCGCGAGGCGCTTTATGGGCTAGATGCCATCGCAGATGTTTTGGATGGTAAAACACCAGAAAATTCAGTCATGCGGTCGATGGAAACGGTGATGCAATCCAACCACAAAAATTGGGCGACCTATTATTCTGGATCAGATGATGAGCTATGGTTTCAGCGACATTTTAGCCTGTCTGACCGCATACGGTATTATTGGGGTGATCCTATGGCCCAACAGGCAGTCGCCAACCTGATGGATCGTCTGAAAGGTCGCACAATCCCTGTGCCATTGTTAGGGCAATACCTTGGCGGGCTTGGCATCAAGGATGATCAGCCTGATGCAGAAACCGTTTTAATTCGTTCCGTCCAAGATGTCTTGGCCCGATATCATCGCGCGATCACAGCATAAAAAAGGGCACCCCTAAGGGTGCCCGAAATCACAAAATCTTTGCTTAGATTTGCGACAACTCGTGTTCCAAATCTTTCATCTCGGCGCCGCCTGCCATCAGGCGGCGGATGTCTTGTGCCTCGATTTCAGCCTTTGGTCCCGATCCAATCACCTGACCCAAGGCCAAGAATGTGTATCGGTCGGCGACCAATTTGGAATGGATTTCATTGTGTGTGATAAAGATGATCGCAATATCACCCCGCGCCCGCACGCGCTTGATGGTTTTCAAAACTTCCATCTGTTGCTTTTGACCAAGCGCTGACGTTGGTTCGTCCAAAATCAAAACCTTAGCCCCGAAATAAATCGCGCGCGCAATTGCCAAAGTCTGACGTTGTCCGCCCGACATGGTGCCGACCGCCTGGGTTGGATCGGAAAAATCGATACCGATCTTTAGCATTTCGTCGTGGGCGATTTGGTTCATTTCGTCCATGCGCAATTTACCAAAGGCGGATGTCAATTCGCGCCCCATAAAGAAATTGCGTGTCACACTCATCAATTGATTGATCGCAAGATCTTGGTAAACGGTGCCGATTCCTGCTGCCGTGGCATCGCGCGGGCTTCGGAATTTCTTGGCCCGACCTTCGATATAGATAGAACCGCTGGTGGGTTCATGAACCCCTGACAAGATCTTGATCAAGGTGGATTTCCCAGCTCCGTTATCCCCCAAAAGGGCGTGAACCTCACCAGGATATACCTCAAGATCAACCCCGTTTAACGCCATAAAAGGACCAAACTTTTTGACCAGTTTTTCAACGCGCATATATGGTTCTGTCATGGTCATATCCCCCCTGTGATCCGTTTACGGATTCGTTCATTGGCAAAGACTGCGGCCAACAAGACGGTACCAACAAAAACGCGGAACCATGATCCATCAATCCACGGAATAAAGAACACAGCATTCGCCACCAATCCGACGGTCACTGCGCCAAACACGACGCCAATGATCGATCCAAAACCGCCTGTCATGAGCGTGCCACCAACAACGGCGATTGCGATAGCTTCTAATTCTTTTAGGTTGCCTTTGGCCGCGTCGGATGTGTTCGTATCAAAGACCTGACAGGCCGCAAAGATCGTTGCACAAAAGGCGGTGAACATGAACAATCCAATTTTCACGCGGTTCACGGGCACACCATTGGCGCGCGCGCTGTCTTTGTTATCGCCTGTCGCGTAAATCCAGTTGCCCAATTGTGTACGGCTTAGGACGAAATAGGCTGCGCCCGCGATGATGATCCACCACAGAAAACGCGCGTCAAAGCCTGTCACCCACTGTTCGCCTTTGCGGTTTAAGTTCCCGCCCAGCATAAACCACAGATCATAAAACCAACCAAACACTTCACCCCCCATCAGGTCGGCGAACCAATTGGTTTCTTTGTAATCGGGCAGGCCCGAAATCTGGGTAGATTGGTTTATCAAGCGAAACGAAACCTCGGTCGTCCCGCGCAAGAAAAACAAGAATCCAAGTGTAACAATAAAGCTGGATAGCCCAGACCTTACAACGATTGTTCCAATCAACCACCCCAAGGACAACGTCATCGCCAATGTTAACAAAAAGGCCGTGAATGGTGTCGCCTCACCCAAACCAAACGGCAGGCCCCATTTCAACATCATTGCCATCGACATACCCGCAAATCCAATCATGGATCCAATGGACAGATCAAATTCACCTGCGATCATCAACATCGCGGCCCCGGTGGCAATGATTCCGAATTGGGCAATAATTGCGATATTGTTTTTAACACCCAGTGCATTAAACGCGCGCCCGTCCGACGCGATAGCAAGGGCAAGAATAATAAAAACCATTACAACAAATGCGCCAATCTCTGGGCGCCTGATCGTGCGCTGAAACCAGGTTTCTTGCACCATACGGTCCGCTTCGCTCCGCTCGTTCATAATTCCCTCATTTCTGTAAGAACAAACAGGCGGGGAATGACCCCGCCTGCACATTTCCCTCAAAGGGTTTGATTAGCGGTTTACACCTGCTTGGCTTGCTACGCTTGCTGCGTTGGACGCATCAACGAAACCTGGGCCTGATGGAATGTTTGCACCTGGCAACATACCTGCGTTGGTGTTGTATAGGTGCAGAACGATCACAGGCATGTAACCTTGCAGACGTTGCTGTTGGTCAATCGTGAACGCCGCATCACCTGCTTCGATCATGTTCATAACGCCTGGTGATAGGTCAAAACATGCAAGATGGACATCTGCGCCAACGTCTTTGATCGCTTTGTTTGCTGCTTCACAGACATGTGGACCGACCGCCAAAACACCATCAATAGATGGATCTGCTTGCAACGCAGCTGCTGTGCGTGTTTCGATTTGTGTTACGTCGTTTGACACGTCGATCATGTTCAGATCGCCGCCCAAGCCAGAGAAATAGCCTTCGCAACGGTCAACAAGCGCGGTGTTAAACGCTTCTTGGTTCAAACATAGACCCTTTGTTACGCCTTCAGCTTTGGCACGCGCACCTGCTTTTTCGCCTGCCAAACGCTCTGGCTGACCGACGTGCATCAATGCGCCCACGGCCGCCGACGATTCAAGGCCCGAGTTCATGGTAACAACTGGAATACCCGCATCAACTGCAGAACGGATTGCACCGCCCAGCGCGTCCGCATCAGGTAGTGACACGATGATGCCGTCTGGCTGAGTCGCCGCGGCTGCTTCGATCAACTTTGCCATGCCCGCCATGTCGCCAGACGCGTCAAAGTTATATTCGAAATCTGCGCCAATCGCGGCTGCCGCATCACGACCACCTTTTTCAACAACTGGCCAGAAAGGGTCTGTGCCTTGCGTGTGGGTAATCATGACATAACGCTCAGCAAATGCAGAGCCTGCCATCACTGCGACAGCTGCAGTAGCAAGTAGTAGTTTTTTCATTTTAGTCTCCCTAGGTTTGCAATTTAGCAAGTTTTTGCAGCACTTAAACGCGCCGTCATTCTAAAATAGCACGAACGTTCATCCGGCTACGGTACCGCTAACAAAGCATCAATATTTTCATCTGGCAAGGAATTTCTAAAGTTTACCTTGCTTCCTTTGGTAAACCAAAAAATCTGCCTAAAACTTAGTCGCCCAGCCCATGTCAAATGTGACGGATTGACCTGTCTGTGCCGACAATTGCGCCGCTTGGCCCATACGGACCGCCCAGATTCCATCGATTAGACCAACTTCCGGACAGGTTCCATTTCTGACGACATCCAAGAATTTCTGATGCTGATAGAACGTTGACCCGTTATGATCGCCCGCCGCAAGCAAAGCGGGATCAACGGGAATATCCCGCTCGATTGGTCCCTTTGGGTCGCGGGGGCTTACAATGACTTTGGGTGTGGGCGGCGCGCCAAGGCTATCGACTGGCCAAAAGCGGGTTGGACCGGGAACAAGGGCTTCGATCTTGCCTTTGGATCCAACGGCTGAAATCTCTTCTTGATAGCGCGATCCTTCTGCAAACATACACAGCTCAAGCATTGCGCGTTGGCCGTTTGCAAAATCAACTATTACATAGCCGTGGTCCCAGATATCCGATGGCCGACCATCATAGACTTCATCCAAGTGGTTCACAGCCTGTCCGCCCGTCGCCATAATCCGTACAGGATCTGACCCCGTCAACACCCGCATCAAATCAAAAAAGTGGCAACATTTTTCTACAAATGTCCCGCCGCTATTTTGATTGAAACGGTTCCAGTCGCCCACTTTTTCCAAAAATGGAAAACGATGTTCGCGGATTGAAATCATTTTTAGGTCACCCACAGCACCCGTCAGATCCTGCGCAAGGGCGGTGATCGGGGGCATATAGCGGTATTCCATTGCAACCCAAACAGGTGCGCTATAGTTTTCTTGGAACTGTACGACCCGATCAATATCATCGATACTGGTAAACAACGGCTTTTCCACCAAAATTGGGCGATGTTTCGTCGCTGATATCGCTTCCAGCTGGGACAGGTGCATGTGATTTGGCGATACGATCACCAAACAGTCCAAATCATCACGCATCAAAAGATCATCAACGGACTGGCAAAATGCGGCATCTGGCGCCAACTGCGCAGCAATTACGCGCATATCGGCATCTGGTTCAAAGATCGCTGCAACCATCGTATCGGGCAACAGAGCGATATTTTTCAGGTGCTCTTGCCCCATCATGCCGCAACCGATCATTCCGTAGCGTGTGATTTGTGTCATTTTCTATCCTATTTAATGCGCGCGACATATTGCGCGATGTTGGTATCAATCCAGCTGAAGGAATATTCGACAGCGCGATTGTTTTGATCAAAACTTGTGCGCAAAACGCAAATGGTGTTTGCACCAGCCTTTAGTCCGAATTCATCGGGCACCCATTCAGGCACGGGGCGTTGGGTCACGCGATCTTCGGCGATCGTGATCCACAGATTTAGCTTGCGGCGGTACATGACATACAGCGCCTCGGACAAATCGTCCAAATTCAGGGTCGGGCAAACGTCACGATCCAAATGGACCTCTTCTAACACCGCAGGCCGCCCGTTCAGATATCTCATACGCCTGATTCGCTGTGTCCCCGATACAAGGTCAGAATTGATCCAGTCGTCAGGCTTTGATGCATGATCCAATGACAAGACACGCGCGGTGGGCAACCCGCCGCCCGCAATCAACTCGACGCGGAAAAACGAATAAATCGATGATGTTTTTTTGGTCGCTTGGACATAGTTGCCCGACCCCTGAAGGCGTCGCAAAGCGCCTTTGCTTTCTAAGTCAGCCAACGCTTTGCGTAACGTTCCAACGGAAATGTCTAATGAGTTTGCCATGTCCCGTTCAGGGGGCAACCGCATCCCATCGCCCAAACGACCCGCAGCAATATCACGGATCAACATTTCGCTGATTTGGATATATTTTGGCAGTGCAGACCCGGTCGCCACGTCAAGGACTCCTGAAATTGATACACTATTGATTTACATTAAATTGAATGCTACGCAAGTAGAAACTGTCGACCAAAAGGGGTCCGATTACATGACTATTGTGCCTGTCACATCCGAACATCTGGACGCTGCAGAAGTCTCGTGGTTTTCTGCGCTGTGTTCGGACGACTATCAATTTTTGGGCGTGCCCGATGGCGCATTGCGGTCTTCTTGGGATCATTGCAGCGCCATCGTCAAAGAGGCAGAGGCGCAGGGATTCCGCAACATCTTGTGCCCTTCGTCCTATCAGGTGGGCCAAGATACGCTTAGCTTTGTTGCGGGATGCGCGCCAATTACAGATAAAATCAACATGCTGGCGGCGGTGCGCTGTGGTGAAATGCAGCCCATCATGTTGGCGCGCACCATTGCGACGCTGGATCACATGATGAAAGGACGCCTGACCGTCAACATCATCAGCAGCGATTTTCCCGGTGAAAAAGCCGATAACAGTTTCCGATATCAACGCAGCCGCGAGGTTGTCGAAATTCTAAAACAGTCTTGGACCCAAGACGAAATCAATTACCAAGGTCAGGTTTACAATTTCTCGGGCCTGACGACAGATCCAGCCAAGCCCTATCAAACCGGTGGACCATTGTTGTATTTCGGTGGTTATTCCCCCGATGCGCTGGACCTATGCGGCCAACATTGCGATGTCTATCTGATGTGGCCAGAACCCAAGGATCAAATCGCCGAACGAATGAAGGCCGCAAACGCCGCCGCCGAGCGGTATAATCGCACGCTTGATTATGGCCTGCGTGTGCACGTAATTGTGCGCGACACCGAACAAGAGGCCCGCGAATACGCCCGTTATATCGCGTCAAAACTTGATGATGAATACGGCCAAGCCATTCGCGAGCGCGCCTTGGACAGCACATCTTTAGGCGTGTTGCACCAAGCGAAAAACCGCGAATTGGCGGATTTTGACGGCTATGTGGAACCCCATTTATGGACAGGTGTCGGCCGCGCCCGTTCGGGCTGTGGTGCGGCATTGGTGGGATCAACCGATCAAATTCTTTCGGAATTAGAAGCCTATCAAAAAATGGGTATTCGTGCTTTCATCCTATCTGGATATCCCCATATGGAAGAATGCAAACATTTCGGGTCCAAGGTGTTACCACATCTGAAAACCTGTTCTTTGCCACATGAATATGGCCGCGTGCCATCCACAACACCGAACACACCCCTAGGCGCAGGAGAGCGTAGATAATGGACCGCGTATCAATCACTTCTTCCCTCGACTTTTCGCGTATCGTCTATGGGCTATGGCGCTTGGGCGACGATGAAAACACAGCGCCCGATCATGTGCGCAACAAAATTGCCGCTTGTCTGGATCAAGGCATCACAACCATGGATCAGGCCGATATTTACGGCGGTTACATGGCCGAAGAAATTCTGGGCAATGCATTGCGCGGGTCAGACCTGCGCAACAAAATCGAAATTGTAACCAAATGCGATATCGTCGCGCCCGTTGGTCGTTATGCCAACGCGCGTGTCAAATATTACGATACCAGCCGCGCGCACATCATGGCATCTGTGGATCATTCGCTAAATTTGATGGCAATTGATCATATTGATCTGTTGCTGGTCCATCGCCCCGACCCAATGATGGATCACCATGAAACCGGCGCCGCCTTGGACGAGGTCATCGCATCTGGCAAAGTGCGCAGCGTCGGCGTGTCCAATTTCCGTCCATGGGATTGGGAATTGTTGCAATCGGCGATGAAAAACACATTGGTCACTAACCAAATCGAACTTAGTGTTTTGGCGCATCACAGCTTTACCAATGGCGATGTCGCGTTCCATCAGAAGAACGCAACGCCGATGATGGCGTGGTCACCGCTTGCGGGGGGGAACCTGTTCAACGGTCAAAACGATGCGGTCACTGCGGCGCTTGATGCAATTGCGCGGGATCGCGGCGTTGATGTCTCTGCGGTTGCGGTTGCATGGCTCTTGGCACATCCTTCAAAGATTTTGCCCGTCATGGGTACCAACAACCTGTCGCGCATTTCACGACTATCGGACGCATGCGATGTCAAACTTGACCGTCAAGAATGGTACGAGATTTACATCGCAGCATTAGGGCATGAGGTGCCGTGATGGGACAACCAATGATAAAAGATGATACTGTCGACACCAAAACGCTGTTTAGACACGCGCTGGGGCAATTTGCGACAGGTGTAACGATCGTCACCTGCCAAGGACCAAATGGCCCGATGGCAATCACGGCAAACAGTTTCAATTCGGTATCACTTGACCCCGCGTTAGTCTTGTGGTCGTCGTCTAAAACATCAAAGCGCTATCCTGCCTTTGAGAATGCACAACACTATGCGATCCACGTGCTGTCGGCCGAACAGATCGATCTATGCAATCGATTTTCTAAATCAGCGGATAATTTCGATGATCTAAGCTGGTCTTATTCGCCCAATGGTGTACCGTTGCTAGACGGATGCCTCGCGCGGTTTGAATGCAGTCTTTCGGCACATCACGATGGCGGAGACCACACGATTATCGTCGGTGCAGTCGATGCTTTTGAAACAAATGATGGGGAACCTTTGATCTTTGCTCAGGGGGGATTCCTGACCTAAGACCGACCGCCAAAACGCAAAGCGTGCGCATGCACCGTCAGGGAGGATAACGCGTTTGACGACATTTTTATTGGGGATTTTGTCCCCATTGGCATTTTTCAATACGCTTGCAGGCGCCATCGGAAAACATATTTCGGTGGCCGCAATTGCGTTGATGGTCGCCATCACTCTTTTGCAGGTCTTTTGCCGTTATGTTCTGAATAACGCCCTGCCATGGCCGGACGAAGCGGCGCGGTTCTTGATGCTGTGGTTGACGGGCCTGATGGGTCCTGTGGCCCTGCGCCAAGGCGGGTTTGTCGCCATTGAAACCCTGCATCAATTTCTATCTGAAAACTTGGTCCGCGTGCTGTCGTTGATTTTGTTGGTGATGATGATGATCGTCCTAATCGTCGCAGTTCAATTGGGCTGGAAACACGTCAACTCTGGCTGGTTGTTCGCCTCTTCTTCTTTGCGCATTCCCATGGATTGGTTCGGAATGAAGATGATAAAAGTCAAGCTCGCCTGGATGTACCTGTCCCTGTTTGTGGGCGTGGTTCTCATGACGCTTGTCACGCTGGAATTAATCTTGCGCCAAATCATCTCAATGTTCGGCGGAACAGAAAAACTGCGCCCGATTCCGATCATCGCACAATCCGGAGGGGCTGAATAATGCTTGTTTGGTTCCTACCCGTATTTCTTGTGTTTCTATTAATCGGCTTGCCCGTGTTCTTTGCTCTGTTGATCGCACCGGGTGCATTGCTGTGGCTCAATGGCCAAGAACGCGACATCGCCTTGTTGTATCGCAACGTCTATAACGGGATGGACAGTTTTCCATTGATGGCGATCCCGTTTTTCATGCTGGCGGGCGAATTGATGAACCGCGGCGGCATTACCGAACGTTTGGTTGAATTCGCCCAAGCGATGATGGGCCACCTGCGCGGTGGATTGGCGCATGTGAACGTTCTGTCGTCCATGTTGTTCGCCGGCCTGTCGGGATCGGCGGTTGCCGATACGTCGGCACTTGGGTCAATGTTGATCCCGGCCATGGAAAAACAAGGCTACACCCGCCGTTTTTCCGCCGCCATCACAGCGGCCAGTTCGGTCATCGGCCCGATTATCCCGCCATCGGGGATCATGATTATCTATGCCTATGTCATGGGCGAAAGCGTTGCAGCCCTGTTTTTGGCAGGGATCGTTCCGGGTATTTTGGTTGGTATCGGGTTGATGTTGGCGGTCAAGGTTATGGCCGACAAATACGATTTCCCTGTCGCAAGCCGCAAATACACATGGGGCGAACGCGGCCAAGCCAGCCTAAAGGCGTTCTTTCCGCTTTTGACACCTGTCATCATTCTGGGCGGCATATTGGGGGGTATCTTTACCCCAACCGAAGCTGCGGCTGTTGCGGTCGGATATGCCATGTTCATCGGCTTGTTCGTTCTGAAAACGCTAAAATTGCCCGACCTGTCCGACGTGTTCGCACGTGCTGCCATGACCTCGGCCGTGGTTTTGTTACTGGTCGGCGCCGCAATGGCGTTCAAAACGGTTGTAAGCCTAAGCCACGCGCCAGAAACCTTGGCACATTGGATCCTAAGCCTGTCGGATAACCCGCTGGTTTTGTTGTTCTTGATCAACTTGCTTTTATTTGCGGTTGGTATGTTCTTGGACGCCGGCCCTGCGATCATCATTTTGGGCCCAATCCTTGCGCCAATCTTCGTCAATCTGGGGATCCATCCCGTTCATTTCGCAATCATCATGAGCGTGAACTTGACTGTTGGTCTGGCGACACCACCGATGGGATTGGTGTTGTTTGTGGCCTCATCCGTTTCAGGCGAACGCGTTGAACGTATTGCGCGCGCCATTCTTCCATTTCTCTTGGTTGAGGTTGCGGTGATTTTCCTAATTACCTTTGTCCCAGCCATTTCCATGACCATTCCCCGTCTAACGGGGTTTGTAAACTAACCCATTGCTAACACCAGGGAGGTATTGAATGCTAAAGGGTACATTAAAGACATTGGCGACAGCAGCATTGCTGGCAACCAGTGCAATCGCGGCAAACGCGGCCGATTTCACAATCCGCGCTACCGCAAACTCGAACGAAAATGACGAAGACTATGACGGTCTGGTCGTTTTCAAAAACTATGTCGAAAGCGCATCAAACGGTGCAATCGCGGTTGAATTGTTCATCGGCACACAGCTGTGTTCAAACGGCGCAGAATGTTTGCAAGGCGTGGCCGATGGGTCCATCGATGTCTACATTTCCACATCTGGCGGTGCCGCAGGCATTTTCCCATATGTGCAAGTGCTTGACCTGCCATACCTGATGGGGGATGACCGCGTGGCAGAACATGTTCTGTCTGGCGATTTCACACGGACAATGCGTGACATGGCACTGGCGGATTCCGCGGACAAAATCCGTTTGATGACAATCGGTAACACCGGCGGCTGGCGCAACTTTGCGAACACACAGCGTCGCGTTAAAAAACCAGAGGACCTAGCGGGTCTGAAAATCCGTACCGTTGTGGCCGATCTGCCCCAAGAATTGGTAAAAGCACTGGGCGCGTCGCCAACGCCGATCCCATGGCCCGAACTGTTCACATCGCTACAAACCGGCGTTGTCGAAGGATCGAAAAACGGCATCACCGACATCATGGGCATGAAATTCCCTGATGCAGGTTTGCAATATGTCACATTGGACGGCCACGCCTATATGGGCGCATTGTGGTGGATGTCGAACGACAAATTCATGGCGATGCCTGAAAACCTACGCACCGTTGTTGTTGATGGCTTTGCCGAATTGCAACAGGCGACCTTTGCGTCACCAAAGCGTAAATCAATCCAAGCCTATGCAGATTTCGTTGCAGGTGGTGGCGATTTGTATGTTCCAAGCCCCTCAGAAAAAGCTGCGTTCAAAAACGCTGCTGCCCCTGTGTATGACTGGTTCAAAGCCAACGTAGACGGTGGTGAGAAAATCTTTAACGCATTGACAGATGCTGTTGCCGCCGCCGAAGGCGACATCAACGCAGGTCGTGCAAAAGACATTCAATAATCAAACGATGGCGCCCCAATCGGGGCGCCATTTTAACGAAACGGGTACATCCACACCCGATAATCATCAATCAGGACATGCGCTTTTTCAATCTGCTCAGGCGTCATCTTTTTAATCACTTCTTCCTGACTGATCGCCGCATCGGGGTCGCCGCCGATCGTGGACAAAACATACCACATATAGGCCCGGATCAGATCGGGGGCAGGCATTCCCAGACCGACTTCGTAATACCAACCGACACCGGATTGCGCACCAGGATGCCCTTTCATCGCGGATCGCAAATACCAATCAAACGCGCGTTCGTAATCCTGTTCAACGCCCAATCCCATCGCGTACATGACGCCAATCAATTCCTCGGCATCCGCGTTGCCCGACCGAGCGGCAGGCCACAGCGCATCACGCGCTTGTTCAAATTTGCCCTCTTCCATCAAATCGCGCGCCACTTCGATATCGGCGGACACGATCATCGGAAACGCCGTCAAAAGGGCCGCCGCACATATCGTTTTCAACATTCTCTGATCCTGATTTTGTCCTGTCTCTGCTTTGCGCCAGCCTATGCAGAACAGACCACTTTGTCACCGTCTGATTTTCATTATGCAGACCCTAATAAGGCAAAAATTGGCCAATTACTGTTTTATGACAAGATCCTGTCCGGCAATCAAAACATCAGCTGTGGCACATGCCACCACCACGATTTCGGCAGCGCCGACGGACAAAGCCTTGGCATTGGCGAAGGTGGTTCCGGCATGGGCAAACACCGCACCGCGGGTATTGGCGCGGATCGGATCAAAAAGCGCATCCCCCGCAACGCCACGGGGCTATGGAACATCGGTCACAAATCCATTCGCAATCTGTTCCACGACGGCCGATTAGAGGTCAGCGACCTTTATCAAAACGGATTCAATTCCCCTGCCGAAGAATGGCTGCCCGACGGATTAGACACCATCGTCGCGGCCCAGGCAATTTTCCCCTTGGTTGCGCAATTTGAAATGGCGGGAAACCCCAAAGAAAACGAAATTGCAGGCGCTATTCACGACCGCATTGATGCCGCGTGGCCCATCTTGGCCAAACGCGTGCGCGTTATTCCCGAATATGGACAAATGTTTGTGGATGCCTTTGATACAATCGACACCGCCGATCAGGTGACAATCGTCGAAATCGCAATGGCTTTGGGGGATTTCATCAATCTTGAATGGCAAAGCTATAATACGCCTTATGATGATTTCGTGGCCGGAAAATCCGCGCTGCCCGATGCGGCGGAACGCGGGCGTGGGTTGTTTTTCGGTCGCGCCAATTGTGTGTCGTGTCATTCAGGGCCGCTGTTTACCGATCAGGGTTTCCATGCGCTTGGATTGCCGGCCTTTGGACCCGGTCGGACACGACGGTTTGATCCGATCCCACGCGATGTTGGGCGTATGGGCAAAAGCGACGATTTGGCAGATGCCTATCGGTTTCGCACACCGTCATTGCGGAACGTGGCCATGACCGCCCCCTATGGCCATAACGGGGCCTATCCGACCCTAGAGGGCATTATTCGCCACCATGCAGACCCCAGCGGCATGCGCGCGAAATGGACCCGCGACATGGCAAACCTGCCAGATGTGCCTTGGCTGTCAGAAATTGATTTCGTGATCCAATCAGACACCCGCGAAATGGCGCGTCAAGCGGCCAAAATCGATATCACCCCCGTGACGTTATCCGACCAAAACGTTGCTGATTTGGTTGCCTTTCTTGAAACTTTGACCGACTATAACGCAACGAACCGCCCCTTGGGCCGCCCCAATCGCGTGCCCAGCGGTTTAAGCGTTGATTGAAAGGAAACGCCATAATCGACCTATACACATGGACCACACCAAACGGCCGCAAGGTTTCTATTTTGTTGGAAGAACTGGGCATCGATTACACTGCGCATGCAATCGACATCGGCAAGGACGAACAATTCGCCCCCAATTTTTTGGCATTTTCCCCCAACAACAAAATCCCCGCGATCTTTGATACCCAAACAGGCACCAGTGTGATGGAGTCGGGTGCAATCTTGCTCTATCTCGCGAAAAAATATGGGCGGTTTTTGGGGACGGGCGACAATTATTGGTCAATGATGGAATGGTTGATGTGGCAAATGGGAGGTTTGGGCCCAATGTTGGGCCAAGTCCATCATTTTGTAAAATACAACAAAGGCGTGTCGGATTATGCCGAAACAAGGTTTTCCACCGAAGCCAAGCGGCTGTATGGCGTTTTAGAAAAACGCTTAGACGGCCGTGATTACGTTGCCAATGAATACACCATTGCAGACATGGCAATTTGGCCGTGGGTGTCACGGTTCGAATGGCAAGAGATTGACCTGACGCAATATCCTAACGTCCTGCGTTGGTATTTAGACATCGCCGCGCGGCCTGCGGTTCAACGTGGATATCATATCCCCAAATATGTCTCTGACATACCGATGCCCTAGATTTAATCGCTAGTTTGGGGCGGCAAAAATATCGTTCTCTGCACGATAGACGCCGCCTTGGGTTAACCCAAATTGCCCCAAAACCGTGTGGAAAATGGCATGCTGTGCGGCAACACCCGCGTTTACAATCGCCTGTCGGGCGGCATCACTTTGCCAAACGAGGAAAGGCACTTGCAGTTGATAGGCAGGGGCCGATGCAACAGGTGCAGCATGGGCATAATATCCATCTTCGCCCAAGCTTTCGCCATGATCAGACGTGTATAATACTGTGGCCTTTAACCCTGCAACCCCGCCCAGTGCGTGTGCTAATTCCCCCAGCACAGCATCGGTGTAAACAATCGTATTGTCATAAGCATTTTTCAGCTGCTCTGTATCGCAACGGCTGACAAACTTATCGGTGCATACCGGATCAAAGGCCGCATATTTTTGTGGATATTTCTGGAAATAATTTGGCCCATGGCTGCCCCCCATGTGCAAAACCAACAATGTCGGCTGCGTCAGCGCAGAATGTGCGATATCACCAACCCCAGAGAGCAAAACACCATCCGGAAAGATGTCATCGCAAATACCGGATACACAAGAATGGTCAAAGCGTTCAGCACAAAAATCTTGCGTACAGATTTCCGCAAGCTGTGATCCGACCAGCGCGGCATTGACCCTTAGTCGTGGCAAACCCGTATTGTTGGAATGCACGATCGTTTTAATCCCCTGCCGCGTCAAATAACTTGGCAACGGTTCTTCCGGGACACCCTGACGTTCATCCCGACCCCGTCGTGACAAGATGCAGGCGACACCGCCGATGGTTGCCGTCGCGCACGCGTCACTGGTGGGGAGCGCCCTGTACCCTGTGGCCCGCGTATTGGGGTTGGTATCACGATCATATCCGTAGAACGCAAAGCTTTGCGGTCGCGCGCTTTCTCCGATGACCAACACAACCAAACCTGCGCCGGTGGGCGTCACCGTCGGATCAGGTAATTGAACCTGATCACGCATGTAACGCGCATGATCTTGGTCGAAATAGCGCACAGTATTTGCGACATAGGACCATGGCAAAATACGCCCACCCAGATCCAACCCGTTCTTATCAATCCAATTGGTGGTCTTTGGCGATAATGCCAAAACCGCCGCCAACACACCAAGCGCGACAGGCGCGATTAATAGACGACGCCACACCGTGGTTGGCGCAATTTTGATACGCAAAAACCAAAAGGCAGGCATGATCCCCAAAATGGTGCCCCAGGCAAAAATCTTCCAATCGATTAAGGCGCTGACTTCGCCATTATCGGTGTTTAGGATGTTTGCTATCATCTCTTGGTTCAACAGGATGCCAAACGCCACCATGAAATAAAGCGCCACGACATCCGCAATCAACAATGCACCCGCCACAATCCGCATCGCTGTCACAGATACAATCGACACAACCCCCAATACGGCGACAAACAGACATAACTGGATGATTTCGACGACCAGCAAAGCATAGGCACCATTCAAGGTCGTGATATCGACCATGCGCAAGACCTGCTTGATCAAAGGCCACTGTACAATCAACATGTGACAGAGCGAAAAATACACGATCGCGTTGATAAGGGATTTTTGCGGTTTCATAGGTCTTTATCGGCTGGGGTGCGCGCACCATAAACTATAATTCTCAGCGCTTGTACAAGCAAAATTATGAACCACAGCGGCATATTGGCCGCCGCTTGGGGGGCCATATGATATATCAGGAACTATCGGTTAAAATACCGACGTAATACCGACGTAATGCCCACGTGTTACAGATCGCGTTTTTTCCATAAAACAAAGGCAAAAAGCCCCGCGTTTCGGCGGGGCTTTTAAGTGTTAATAATGCGTTAAAATCAGCAGGCCGCAACAGCGCGTTTGGTCAGAACTTTGACCAGATGTGCGCGATAGGCACCCGACCCGTGCAGGTCGCTGATCATGCCATCCGCAGATACCGACAGACCTTCGATGGCATCCGCCGAAAAATTGGCGGACAATGCTGCTTCGGCTTCGGCCCAACGGAACACGCCTTCCTCTGATGCGCCGGTCACAGCCACGCGAACGCCATCGGCATATTTTGCGACAAAGACACCCACCATGGCAAACCGTGATGCGGGCTGTTCAAACTTTTGATAGTTCGCAGCTTGCGGCACAGGGAACCGAACGGATGTGATGATTTCACCTTCGTCCAGCACTGTTGTGAACATGCCTTGGAAATAATCATCCGCCGCTATTTCACGCGCATTTGTGACCACCGTCGCCCCAGACGCCAAGACCGCCGACGGATAACATGCCGCGGGGTCATTGTTGGCAACGGACCCACCGATTGTGCCGCGATTGCGCACCGCCGGATCACCGATATTCGCCGCGAGGGCGGCCAATGCGGGGTAATCACTGGCGGCCTCGGCGGCAACTGTCGCGTGGTTTGTTGCGCCACCGATAGATAGGCTTCCGTCGTCGTTTTTACAAACGCCTTTCATCTCGGCGATACCTGACAAGCTGACCAATTTCGATGGGCTTGCCAAACGCTGTTTTAGGGTTGGGATCAGAGTTTGACCCCCTCCCAACGCTTGTGCTTCGTCTGCTGCCAACGCCGCAACTGCGTCAGCAATTGTCGAAGGTTTTTCAAAGTCAAAATTATACATTTTTAGATCCTCCGATTAACTGTTCATCGCTGCCCAAACGCGCGATGGCGATACAGGCATATCGATATGGGTAACATTGGTATGACCACCGGAATGTAGCGCGTCGATGACCGCATTTACAACCGCGGGCGGTGACCCGATTGCCCCAGCTTCACCACAGCCTTTCACGCCCAACGGGTTGTGCGTACAAGGTGTTTGGCATGAATGGTCGACCGCATAGAACGGAACATCCGACGCGCGTGGCATCGCATAATCCATATATGACGCAGACAACAACTGACCGTTCTCATCATAGGCACAGTTTTCCAACAACGCTTGACCGATACCTTGGCCAATACCGCCATGAACCTGACCTGTCACAATCATCGGGTTGATCACGTTGCCAAAGTCATCTGCCGCGCTAAAGCGCTCTACGGTGACTTTGCCAGTTTCTGGATCAACTTCGACCTCACAGGCATAAGCGCCTGATGGATAGGTAAAGTTCGCGGGGTCATAGAACGCTGTTTCCTCTAAACCTGGTTCAATGTCTTCTAACGGATAGTTATGCGGCACATAAGCGGCCAATGTCACATCACCCCAAGCACAGGATTTATCGGTCCCCTTGACGCTGAACTGACCATTTTTCAGTTCAATATCAGCTTCGGATGCTTCCAACAAATGGGACGCAATCTTTTTCGCCTTGTTGATGATCTTTTCGGTTGCGCGCACCATGGCTGACCCACAAACCGCGATGGATCGTGATCCGTAAGTTCCCATCCCAAACGGGATTTTTGAACTATCACCGTGAACGATGTCGATCATGTTTTCATCAATGCCCAGCATTTCCGCCACAACTTGGGGAAAGGCTGTTTCGTGGCCCTGACCATGACTGTGCGCACCGACCATGACACTGATCGACCCGGTTGCGTTCACACGCACAGTCGCTGCATCATACAGGCCCGCACGCGCACCCAATTGACCAACCAGGTTGGATGGCGCAATGCCACATGCTTCGATGTAACAGTTTACACCCAGGCCGCGCAGTTTGCCTTTGGCCTCAGACGCTTTGCGGCGCGCCTCAAAACCTGAGAGATCTGCGATTTCTTCCAATTTGGCCATCGTGGCTTCGTAATCACCGGTATCATACTCAACCGCTACAGGCGTTGCATATGGGAACTGAGTGATAAAGTTTTGACGACGCAAAGCAATCGGATCAACACCCAATTCCCGCGCCGCTTTGTCAATGACACGTTCCAATTGGAATGTCGCTTCGGGGCGACCTGCGCCGCGATAGGCGTCAACGGGAACAGTGTTTGTGAACACGGCCTTGACGTTCACATAAATCAAAGGCGTTCTATAATTGCCCGCCATCAAAGTGCCATGCAACCACGTCGGAACCGACGGCGCAAATGTGGACAGATACGCCCCCATATTCGCATAGGTTTCGGTGCGTACTGCGGTAAAGTTATTGTCCGCATCCAAGGCCAGTTCAATTTTGGTCACATGATCACGGCCATGCGCATCAGACATGAACGCCTCTGATCGGCTGGCTGTCCATTTGACCGCGCGGTTGATTTGGCGCGCCGCAAATGTACAGAACGCTTCTTCGGCATAATGGAAAATCTTGGTGCCGAAACCACCACCCACGTCGGGGGCTACAACGCGCAGTTTGTGTTCTGGAATACCCAAAACAAACGCCCCCATCAGCAACCGAATAACGTGTGGGTTTTGTGATGTGGTATAAAGCGTGGATTCGTCATTTGCGCGGTTGTAATCACCAACAGCAACACGTGGTTCCATTGGGTTCGCAACCAAACGGTTATTCACCAATTCAAGCGTGGTGACATGTGCCGCGTTCTTGATTGCCTCGTCTACTGCTGCTTTGTTTTCTTCGACAAAGCCCCAGTCGTAACACAGGTTGTCGGATAGATCATCGTGAACCTTTGCAGAGCCAGCTTGCAACGCTTTTTTCATGTCAACCACCGCAGGTAATTCGGTGATATCCAGCTCAATCGCTTCTGCGGCGTCTCTGGCTTGTTCCAGTGTCTCTGCCACAACGGCACAGATTGGATCGCCGACATGGCGCACTTTGCCTTGGGCCAAAACAGGATGGGCTGGTTCTTTCATGACCTCGCCGAAACGGTCGGTCACCTGCCAACCACAGGGCAAACCGCCAACGCCTTCGAAATCTGCGCCTGTGAAAATGCGCACAACGCCAGGCATCGCAGATGCAGCTGATGTATCGATGCTATTGATTTTGCCATGTGCAACGTCAGAACGCAGGAAATAGACATGTGCTTGGCCATGGATATTGATGTCGTCTGTATATTGACCTGTACCAGTCAGAAAACGGACGTCTTCACGACGCTTTGAACTTGCGCCGATGCCACTATCTTTGGGCATGGTTATTCCTCCCTTTTATAGTTATTCTGCGGCCAGTTGGCTGACGTCTTGTCCAGACGCGGCCATGATCGCTTTGACAATGTTATGATACCCTGTGCAGCGGCAAATGTTGCCCTCTAGGTGATGACGTACTTCGGCCTCGGTTGGCTTGGGGTTGTTTTTCAACAAATCCGCAGCAGCCATGACCATGCCAGGCGTACAGAAACCACATTGCAAACCGTGATGTTCTTGGAACGCCGCTTGGATTGTATTCAATGTGCCGTCTGGCGCGGCTTGGCCTTCGATTGTCGAAACAGAAGCGCCGTCTGCCTCAGCTGCAAGCATAGTGCAGGATTTCACAGCAACGCCATCAACATGAACGGTACAGGCACCGCATTGGCTGGTATCACAGCCGACATGTGTGCCAGTCAAACGCAAGTCTTTCCGCAGGAAATCAACCAGAAGCGTGCGCCCCTCGACTTTCCCCGAAACGGCCTTGCCGTTTACTGTCATTGAAATTTTTGTCATTCTTGTCCTCCCTATTCTTTTGGATTTATCCGATTATCTTTTTAAACCAGCCTTTTTTCTCGCCGTCTCCCTCGGCTGTTTCGGCTGTTTGATCTGATGGTCCCTCAACGGCACCACGAAAGTTTTCAAAAAACTGATCTGCCATTTTCTTGGCAAATCCATCAATGATGCGGCTGCCCAATTGGGCCAGCTTTCCACCAACTTTGGCTTCGACATCATATTCCAACAATGTACCGTCCTCATGATCGGACAATGTGACCTTTGCGCCACCCTTGGCAAAGCCCGCAGCACCGCCTTTTCCTTCGCCAGACAAGGTAAGGCTTTGACCCTCGACAATATCGGACAGAGTTACGGCGCCTTTAAAGGTTGCTTTCACGGGCCCTACCTTTTGCACGACGGTCGCTTCAAATCCATCCGCCGGGGACCCCGACATTTCTGTGCATCCAGGAACGCAGTCTTTCAACACACCGGCAGACAGTAATGCTTGCCAGACTGTTTCGCGATCTGCCGCGATGACTTTGGAATCCGCTAGGTTCATAGGGTGTAGTCTCCAATTCAGGTTCTATGCTATGCGACAAACAGCACGTCTGACCATTAGACTAAGGGCGTAGTTACCCAAGTTTTGGCGGCGAGCGTGTCACGCCACAAGACGCAAAAATTTTGTTCAATCTGGCAACATTAAGCGCAGCAAAATGAACATCGTCAACAGCCTAAGCGAATCGATTGTGGAAAAAGTCACCACCACTGCCCATTTACCAGCCGAAAATCCGGGCTTGACATCATGATGCCACTGCAATCGTCTGGTTATGACGCTGATAAGATCAGGCCAAACAGCGATAATTGAAACTAAGCAACTTTATTATAATGACTTTTACAATTGAAACCGCAACACGCGATCACCTGACCCAAATGGTGGATATCTTAAACGACATTATTGCTGCGGGGTGTTTTACAGCACATCGACGACGCGTTGATGCTCCGCGTATGTTGGATCATTACCTTGAACCCTCGGGCCTGATCTCATGTGTCGTGGCGCTCTAGGACGCGGATGTTTTGGGGTTTCAATCGCTGGAATGGGATCGCAACGATACGGAAGGAACCCCCGCATCAATCGCAACCTTTATCCGGCTCTCCATCCAACGCGCGGGCATTGCGCGGGCAATGTTTGCCGAAACACGCCGTCATGCCATCGCCGCCGGCGCACAAAAAATAGACGCAACCATTCGCGCCGATAACGTCAGAGGATTAGGTTTTTATCGATCCCAGGGATTCATTGACGCCCATGTCTATCCCGACGTACCCATGTCAGACGGGATCAAGATCGATCGCATTCAAACCCTATATGACCTAGCGCGATAAGGTTGGACTTTTGCAAAAATATTCATAAATACCGTCAAATTGTGCTGCGGTTTAGCAAGTCCGTGAAAACGGCGACATATTCGGAACGCACGACCCGCGGTTCACGCAATTGGACCGTAAGCCCATTGATTAACTTTTGATCAACGCGGCCAAACAATTTGTTCGCCTCAACCTCGGAAAATCCCGCGATTTGCACCGCCTCCATCCATGCGCTGATCTTATCGGCTTGCTTGATCTGTTTTTTCAATGTTGCTGTCGTTTTGGCGGGCAAGCCGAACCGAATGTGCACCGCGGCCAAAATACGTTCGTCCAATTCACCATACCCTGGCCCGACAGCTGATTTGACGGGTGAAATCATGTCACCAATTACATATTCAGGCGCATCATGCAGCAAGGCAGTTAGATGATCCGCACGTTTAGATTTAGGAAAAAAACGACGAAAAATTTCCAACACCAGCAATGAATGTTCGGCCACAGAATACGGATAATCCCCCCGCGTTTGCCCATTCCACCGCGCCACAAAGGCAAGACCGTGGGCGATATCCTCAATCTCAATATCCATGGGCGTAGGATCCAATAAATCCAATCGCCGTCCCGACAACATCCGTTGCCACGCACGTGGTTGCTTCATCTCAATGTTCTCTGTTTGTTTCCAACTTTATCTATCAATCACGATTTTGCGTCAATGCTCTTTTGCGCACGTTTCAGGTGACACAAATCTTGCTGTTTTAACACATCACTAAAATAAACTTTTCTCACTGCTACAAATCTCAGAGCGCACACTTTCCCATTGTTATGGTTTGCCTAAGATTACTGTATATGATACCCGCCCCTCAAAGTTAGGAGCAAGTCATGAACGATTACATTGTCAAAGACATCGCGTTAGCGGAATTTGGCCGCAAGGAATTGAATATCGCGGAAACGGAAATGCCTGGATTGATGGCGTGTCGCGCGGAATTTGGCGACAGCAAACCATTGAAAGGCGCACGCATTGTTGGGTCATTGCACATGACCATTCAAACCGCTGTATTGATTGAAACATTGGTTGCCTTGGGTGCGGATGTGCGTTGGGCGTCGTGCAACATTTTCTC
>Ga0181607_10000646_pt1 | contig 30130 bp, 24 predicted proteins | sample 041ome_9_FD_132420 | JGI IMG/M metagenome (GOLD analysis project Ga0181607, IMG submission 132420) | Coastal salt marsh microbial communities from the Groves Creek Marsh, Skidaway Island, Georgia - 041413US metaG (megahit assembly) | ecosystem: Environmental > Aquatic > Marine > Intertidal zone...
GACGGTGATCGCATGGGCGAACGTGGCCGCGAATTTGGCACGGTTACAGGTCGAAAACGCCGCTGTGGCTGGTTTGATGCGGTTATGGTCAGACAGGCTGGCCATGTTGCTGGTATCAGCGGTATGGCGCTGACCAAGCTTGATGTGCTGGACGGGTTTGATGTATTGAAAATTTGTATCGGCTATCGCATTGATGGCATTGACAAAACCCTTGACTATTTCCCATCAGACATGGGCGCACAGGCCGCCTGTACGCCCGTCTATGAAGAAATGCCAGGGTGGCATGACAGTACCTTTGGAGCGCGTAGCTGGGCAGATTTGCCGGCCAATGCCGTCAAATATATACGGCGCGTCGAAGAACTGACCAAACTGCCAGTAACATTGCTGTCAACCAGCCCGGAACGTGACGACACGATTTTGGTTAAAGACCCGTTTGAGGGCTAGGCCAACTGCCACTTGGCCACGTGGCACCGATAGCATATAACAGGCAGGCTGGCGGGTATTCACTGTGCAATGGCGCTGTTACGGGTTAGCGCTTATGCTGGGCGCTCGGCTTCAATATGTGGCAGCAATTGCATAGCTTCGGCTTTGTCGCGCACGGCTTTTTGCAATTTTTCAAAGGCGCGCACTTCGATTTGCCGAATGCGCTCGCGGCTGATATCAAATTCTGACGCCAGATCCTCAAGTGTCAGTGGCGGTTCTGTTAGGCGGCGCGCAGCCAAAATGCGCTGTTCCCGTGGGTTCAGGCCTTGCATCGCATCAAGCATCAGGTTTTTGCGGGCATCATATTCTTCATGCTCGGCAAAACTAGTCTCTTGGTCGGGGCTGTCGTCTTCGAGCCAATCCTGCCAATCACCACTGCCTTCACCGTCCCGGTTTAGGGGCACATTAAGCGACCGGTCATTGCCAGCCATGCGCTGATTCATAGAAATAACTTCGGCTTCGGTAACGTCAAGCTGGGTGGCAATTTCGGTCACTTGTTCGGGCTTTAAATCGCCATCATCAATGGCCTGGATTTGCCCTTTGATACGCCGCAGATTGAAAAACAGTTTTTTCTGGCCAGCGGTTGTGCCGATTTTTACTAGTGACCATGACCGCAAAATATATTCCTGAATGGCTGCTTTGATCCACCACATGGCATAAGTCGCCAGACGGAAGCCTTTGTCAGGCTCAAATTTTTTCACCGCATGCATCATGCCAAGATTGCCCTCAGAAATAAGGTCGGCAACTGGCAAGCCATAGCCGCGATAGCCCATAGCAATTCTCGCAACAAGGCGTAGGTGGCTGGTCACCAGCTTGTGCGCGGCTGTCACATCCCCCTTATCTTTCCAAGATTTTGCAAGCATGTATTCCTCGCCCGGCTCCAGCATTGGAAAGGCGCGTATCTGTTCAAGATAGCGCGACAGGTTGCCGTCAGGGCTTAAAACAGGAAGCATAGATTTTGCGGCCATGATGCTGTCTCCTTTTTTTAAGATAGGGTGATCGCAAGACCACCGTCGGAAGTCACTCCGACATCATTTTGTGAGCTAACCATGAAAAATCGTCAGGAATAAGGCTGATTTTGGCAAAACTGTTTTTCAATATTTCTGAAAAACGCACAGATCATTAGTTTTTTCAGTGTGAAAATGGCAAAAAATATCAAAAATAGCAACAATAGAGTGCGTCTTTACGGTGTGGAAAGAGATAAATAAAGCAAGCTTATGATATCATAGGCTACGTTTTGCCAGCGGCACGGGTGGCAATGGTGGTTTCCATAATCTGTATAAGCTCTTGCATATCGCTGGGGGGTGGTGTGCTAAAGGCCAGAGCGTCACCGCTAACCGGGTGGGCAAAACCTAAATGGGCAGCGTGTAGCGCCTGCCTTTTGAAGGCGCGGAGCTGGGCTAGGCCAGTGCGGGCGGTGGTATCTGGCATTTGCCCGGCGCGTGGTGCGCGGCCATATAGCGGGTCACCAATGATAGGGTGTCCGATATGCGCCATGTGAACCCGAATTTGATGGGTGCGGCCAGTTTCTAACTGGCATTCTACCAATGTGCCGAAGGGCGGAAAGCTGCGCAACGCGTGCCAATGGGTTATCGCGTGGCGGCCCTTTGGGGTAACGGCTTGTTTTTTGCGGTCGTGATTTGAACGGCCAAGCGGCGCATCAATTATACCATTGCGTTCCACCTCAGTGCCCCAGACCAGCGCCTGATAGCGCCGATCAAGGTCATGGGCTGCAAACATCGCTGTCAAATTGGCATGGGCAACGGCGGTTTTTGCGGCAATCATCACTCCAGATGTGTCTTTGTCTAGGCGATGCACAATCCCCGGGCGCAGCACCCCGCCAATACCGGTCAGGCTGCTACCACAATGCGCTATCAAGGCATTGACCAAAGTGCCGGTCAGTGACCCCGGCGCGGGATGCACAACAAGGCCCACAGGCTTGTTCAAGACAATGATATGGTCGTCCTCAAACAAAATATCTAGCGCTAGATCCTCGCCCTGTGGCGTGGCGTCAACTGGGGGTGGCAAGGTCAAAACATAAATTGCCCCGGGTTTGACCGCTGCCGACGGATCGGCTAGGGTTTTGCCGTTTTCAGATAGCTGCTGGTCAAGGATCAGTGCTTTGATACGGCTGCGCGACAACGGTTGGTTGTCGTCGTGAAACGCGGCTGCCAGAAACCGGTCAATACGATCATTGCCACAATCGGCGCCAGCCTGTAGCGTTAGCTGCATTTCATTTTGGGTTAAGGATTCACTCATGACACGCCACACTAGCGCAAAACCTGATGAGGCAACAGCCCCTCAATCACCAGTCGTGCGGCATTTAGGGCTGATAAAAGCGATGAGTGTGATTATGGCAATTCTAATTGTCGCGGCGCTGGTGGTGATTGTGGTCACCATCTACAGCCGCTTGACAACGATGGAGCGCACAGCCGGGCGGGTAACAACAACCCTTACCCTGCCCGAAGGCGCCCGTATCAGCGGTGCCAGCTTGGGCGATAAAGGCCGGATGCTATTGATTGTTGAACATGCTGGTCAACAGCAATTATGGACGCTTGATGGCGCCGGTCGGCTGCAACGCAAAATCGAAATTGATGCGGCAAAGCCCTAATATAACAGCCGAAAATTTCAAAACCCTAAATCAGATTTGGCCGATAATAGCAGTTTTTCCAAGGGCATTTGCGTAAAACTTTCAACGTCATAGCCAATGATTAAGGGCAGCAGATAATAGCGTGCCATAAAAAGAATAAAGGCCGCGTAGACCGGGGCAAGTCGGTCATTGATAAAGTGCGGCCGGAATAGCCCGGTTATTGCGATTATGGGCTGGTTTAACCCGCGCGTAATCCGTATGACGGCAACCCGGCTATCATCGCGCGTAAAAATGGCTAACACAAACTGCAGTATAGAAGACCACATCAATATACCAAGCGGTATATCGATCAATATGCCGAGCGGGGGGATCATTGTAATCATGGCAAATACCAAGCCCTGCTGATGAGTTGTGCCTGTGTAAGCCTAATCTACCGGTGAATTGAAATGCAAGGTTAAGTTTTTGCATAGCACGCTGGCGCTTGCTTATCGAAAAGCTGCAATGGCGGCTAGCGTTTTAGAATAAAAAACGATACAAATACCGAGCTAACGCTAAATATCCACTAGCTCCAAAGACCCAAAAGGATAAATCCAGTAACATGGCAAACCATCAATATGTGTATGTAATGAACCGCCTGAGCAAAACCTGGCCTGGTGGCAAGGAAGTGCTAAAAAATGTAAGCCTGTCTTTCTTTCCGGGTGCCAAGATCGGCGTTTTGGGTTTGAACGGTTCTGGTAAATCAACATTGCTGAGGATTATGGCCGGCATTGAAACCGAGTTTCAGGGCGAGGCGTGGGCGGCCGATGGTATCAAAGTCGGCTATTTGGCTCAAGAGCCGGAACTTGACCCGGCACTTGATGTTGCCGGAAATGTTCTGGCTGGCATGGGGCGAGCCAAAGAACTGGTTGATCGTTTCAATGAGGTGAGCGCCAAATTCGCTGAAGAAATGACCGACGATGAAATGAATGCGGTGATTGCCGAGCAAGCCGAATTGCAGGAAGAAATTGATGCTATTGACGGCTGGGACTTAGAGCGCAAAGCAGAAATTGCCATGGACGCGCTGCGGGTGCCGCCGGGTGATGCCGATGTTACTAAATTATCAGGTGGTGAAAAGCGGCGGGTGGCGTTATGCCAGCTGTTATTAAGCGCGCCAGACATGTTGCTTCTTGATGAGCCGACAAACCATTTGGATGCCGAATCTGTGGCCTGGTTGCAAAAGTTTTTGCATGATTTCCCGGGGACAGTGGTGACCATCACGCATGATCGCTATTTTCTTGATGAAGTGGCGGGCTGGATTCTCGAGCTTGATCGCGGCGCTGGCATTCCATACGAGGGCAATTATTCAGGCTGGCTGGAGCAAAAGCAGAAACGTCTGGAACAAGAAGGGCGCGCTGATGATGCCCGGGTGAAATCGCTGTCACGCGAATTGGATTGGGTGCGTGCGGCGCCAAAGGCCCGTCAGGCCAAGTCAAAGGCCCGTATTAATGCCTATGAAAGGCTGTTGGCCGAAGGCCAGCAAAAACAACTTGATACCGCCCGCATCAGCATTCCTGCTGGGCCGAGATTGGGCGATGTTGTGATCAATGCCAACAGCATCAGCAAAGCCTTTGGTGATCGTTTGCTTATTGATGATTTGTCTTTCCGGCTGCCACCTGGCGGTATTGTTGGTGTTATCGGGCCGAACGGGGCAGGTAAAACAACATTATTTCGGATGATTACCGGCGAAGAAACAGTTGATAATGGTGATTTTGTTGTTGGTGACACCGTCAAGCTTGGCTATGTCGACCAGTCACGTGATGCGCTTGATGACAAAAAAACCGTTTGGGAAGTGATTTCAGATGGTTTGGATGAAATCGAACTTGGCAAACGCACAATGGCATCTCGGGCCTATGTCGGCCAATTTAACTTCCGCGGTGGCGACCAGCAAAAGCAAGTTGGACAGCTGTCTGGGGGCGAGCGTAACCGGGTGCATTTAGCCCGCATGCTGAAAAGTGGCGCCAATTTGCTGTTGCTCGATGAGCCTACAAACGACCTTGATGTTGACACCTTGCGCGCCCTTGAAGAGGCCCTTGAGGAATTTGCCGGCTGTGCCGTCGTGGTCAGCCACGATCGCTGGTTTCTTGACCGTATTGCAACGCATATTTTGGCGTTTGAGGGCGGTAGCCATGTTGAATGGTTTGAGGGTAATTACGAGGCATATGAGGCCGATAAAAAGCGCCGTCTTGGTGCCGATGCCGACCGGCCAACACGTATTAAATACAAGCCCCTAAGCCGCTAAACGGCCAGTGGCATTGGGGTAGGGTGGGGCTTGCCTGACATAAGAAATGAAAACGCCAGGGGGCCTAGTTTTGTGACGCTATGCGTTGTTGCATGGCATCGATAACGGCCGCAAAATTGCCTGCATTCTGGCGAATGATGGCAATGTTTTCTTGTTTTTGTGTCACTAGCATTGAAATATTTTCGATTTCGACATCAAGGATAAGCGGCGGCCCGTCATCGCGCATCACCACCCGCCAGCCCACCGCAATGGGCGGCTGCTTATCTGTCTTGTGGGTAAATTTACCATTGACAAGAACCAGTTGCGGGCCTTTGGCTTGACTGCCGGTTTCGGTGAATTTAAGGCCGGATAGCTGGTCAAAATTGCGCACCACAGTGCCGATGATAACATCGCGCATGGCTGTTTGATAGGCCGCCTGTTCGGCGGCATCAGCGGCGCGCCAATAGGGGCCAGCCGAAAATTTGGCAATGGTGGCAAGATCAAAATAGCGGTCAAAAAGCTTGGTTATTTTTGTGGTGCGGGCGCTACGGTCATCTGCATCTTGGGCAAGGATTATTTCGACATCCTCAATCATATGCGCCACTAATTGATTCGCCGCATCGATCTGTTTTGTGCTGTCGTCAGCTAGGCTGGTTTGAAGGCAAACACCCAGCAAAACAATAAGCGCCATAAAATAGGTGGCACAATGCTGCACGGCGAGTCTTAGGGGGGCAAAAATTATCAGTTTGCTGCGAAAAAAAATCATTTTGCCAGCTCGTCAAAAAATGCGTCAAATTGATCATCAGTGGCGCTTGGCGTCTGAGATCCTTTTGGTTGGTCATTCAATCGACCATCGCGCAGCTGATAATACAGCGAGCGTGTCCGTGCATAAGCATCGAGCGAATTATATTTTACATCATTAAGTCTGTCAAAATTATTGGCCCGAAATGCCACTGCGCTGGCCGGCACTTGCGCTGTACGCACGCTTGACCCCACTGCCCCAGCATCAATTAGTGACAGCGGGTTAGTGATGGTGTCGACAACGCGGCCGGCAAGGCTTCGGCCACTGTGTGGTCCCAAAAACGGCACCATCAGATAATCGCCTTCAGGCACCTTGGCAAACGCCAAGGTTTGGCCAAAATCACGCTTTTCTATGGCGCCGGGGTCTTCGGTGAGGTCAGCAAATCCCAATGTCAGCCCATTGATCGCAAAATGTATCGTGGCAAGCGCGGCATTTTCAAAATTACCTTGCAGTGATGAATTGAGCGCTGTTGATGGCAGGCTAGCCCACGCTAAATGGTTATCAACAGCGCGGCGGCCAGCGTCCGACACGTTAGACCTATAGCTATCAGCGACCGGTTCAAGCACGTAAGTGTCAACACCCATGTTGAACGCAAATATTTTGCGGTTGGATGGCTCATAGGGGTCACGGGCATCGCTTTGTTGGCTGTCCGGCATGCTGCTACAAGCCGCAACCATAACCAGCGCTATCAACCCCACGCTAGTGTGCAACCATGATTGCCGATGGCATGTTCGCCAGTGAAATCGGGTTAGTATCATTTAAAAACGCCGTTTATGTTAGCTTGAGACATGACCATATATGAATATATAGAATTTTCAAAATGATTCAGCGCCATCATTAACAGTGTCACCTACAGAGCTGTCAACATGGCCACCAACGTGAAAAAATTTGAAATAAACGTATCATAGCTAAACTATGGTGATTGACCCGCATGGCTGCATTTGCGACTTTGGCATCATCATGACGCACGCTTTATCACATAACGCACATCCATGGCTGGATGGTTTAAATCCAGCCCAATCAGAGGCCGTCAGAACGCTTGATGGCCCGGTGCTGGTCCTATCCGGGGCAGGCACAGGAAAAACAAGGGTGCTAACGGCGCGGCTGGCTGAATTGGTGGCCAGTGGAACCGCCAAGCCGTGGAACATTCTGGCGGTGACATTCACCAATAAAGCTGCCCGTGAAATGAAGCTGCGGGTGGGGCATTTGGTCGGGCCAATGGCCGAACAGGCATGGCTAGGAACATTTCATGCGCTGGCGGCGCGTATGCTTCGTCGCCACGCTGATTTGGTAGGCCTAAAATCTGATTTTACCATTCTTGATGCGGATGATCAGATACGCCTGCTAAAGCAGTTGATGGCGGCGGATGATATCGATCCAAAGCGGTGGCCGCCGCGTATGCTTGGCGGCGTCATATCACGTTGGAAAGATCGCGGGTTAACACCTGAAAAGATTGATCTTGCTGAAGCCGGCGATATTGCCAATGGCCGCATGAGACAGCTTTATGAAAGCTATCAGAACCGGTTGATTGCGCTTAATGCGGCAGATTTTGGTGATTTGCTGTTGCACATGCTGACGATTTTCACCAAGCATAATGATGTGCTGGCCGATTATCAGGCGCGTATCACCCATATAATGGTTGATGAATATCAAGATACCAATGTTGCCCAATATTTGTGGCTGCGATTATTGACCGGCACGCGCAATAATTTGTGTTGTGTTGGTGATGACGATCAATCCATCTATGGATGGCGTGGCGCCGAAGTCGGCAATATTTTGCGTTTTGAGACAGATTTTTCAGGCGCAAAAGTGGTCAGGCTGGAAGAAAATTACCGTTCAACTGGGCATATTCTGGCGGCGGCCTCGAATATTATTTCGCGGAACGAGGCGCGGCTTGGCAAAACCCTTTTCACGGCTGCCAGTGATGGTGAAAAAGTGCGGGTTAATGGCTATTGGGACGGGGCCGATGAAGCCCGCAGTATTTCCAGCCAGATAGAATCGATGCTAGCAGATGCTGTTGATCTGTCCCAAGTTGCGGTGTTGGTGCGGGCCGGTTTTCAAACACGCGAATTTGAAGAACGCTTCATTGCTATTGGTTTGCCCTATCGGGTTGTTGGGGCGCGGTTTTATGAACGCTCTGAAATCCGTGACGCGCTTGCCTATTTGCGCTTGATTGCGCAGCCGGCTGATGATTTGGCATTTGAACGCATCATCAATGTGCCAAAGCGCGGCTTGGGTACTGCCAGTATACAAGCTGTTCACATTCAGGCGCGGGCGTCCGAAAAACCGTTGCTGGCAGCCGCCATGGATTTGATTGATACGGACGAATTGCGCCCGGCGGCGCGGCATGCCTTTGCCGAATTTGTTCAAGACATAAAACGTTGGCGCGATCAGGCCGGGCAAATACATCACACCGATCTTGCCAAAATGGTTCTTGACGAGTCTGGCTATACCCAAATGTGGCAGTTGGATAAATCCCTGGATGCGCCGGGGCGCCTTGAAAATCTGACCGAACTGGTCAATGCGATGCAAGATTTTGACTCGCTTCAAGGGTTTTTAGAACATATCGCTTTGGTGATGGATGGCGACACCGATAACCAGCAAGGCGAAGTGACATTGATGACCTTGCATGCTGCCAAGGGCTTGGAATTTGACACAGTATTTTTGCCCGGCTGGGAAGAAGGAGTTTTCCCTAGTCAGCGTACAATAGATGAAAATGGTGCGGTTGGACTAGAAGAAGAACGCCGCCTCGCCTATGTTGGCATAACCCGCGCCCGGCAAAATTTATTTATCAGCTTTGCCAGTAGTCGACGTATTCATGGCCAGTGGCAGTCGGCTATCCCATCGCGCTTTGTGCAAGAATTGCCGCCAGATCACATTAGGGAAGAAATGGCCCAAGGCCTGTCATCCGGGCTCGGGTTTGGCCGCTCGACCGCGGCGCGTCTCGATGTGGCCGCAACAAACGGCTATGGGCCCGGCTGGCGGCGCATGGCGTCACGCCAACAAACCGCCTCAGGCAATGGCTGGAAACCAGATAATAACGCGACAGAATTTGTCATCGGTGATCGGGTGTTTCATCAAAAATTTGGGATGGGTAATGTCCGCTCAATTGATGGTGACAAGCTGGAGATCGCCTTTGACAAGGCCGGTAACAAAAAAGTTGTTGCTGGATTTGTGAGTAAGCCATGACAGACTTATTGACCTTGTCACTATCATTGCCAGCCGGCTTGGCCGACAAAGATGTCACTGAATTTGAAATGGTGTTTAGCGAACTTCTCGACAGCGTTGCGGTATCCTATCAGCGCAGCGCAGATGGTGATTGGTCGATTTCGGCACTGTTTCAAGACCGGCCGGACATGGATGTGGTCAACGCATTGCTGGCGCCGCTATTTGGCAAATTCGCAATCGCCCCGTATCCGATGCAGATTGACGCATTGCCAGAGCGAGACTGGCTTGCGGAAAACCGGGCCGCGTTTCCACCGCGGCGCATTGGCCGGTTTTGGGTGTATGGCAGTCATATCCAAAGCCCTCCGCCAGTTGCCAGTTTGCCGTTGCATGTGGATGCGGCAATGGCGTTTGGGTCTGGAACGCACCCTACCACTGAAGGCTGCTTGCGCGCCTTAGAGATGATCCGTGGCCGTGCTCCCAAAACCATTCTTGATATGGGGTGTGGATCGGCCATTTTGGCGATGGCGGCCAGCCGCATGTGGCCAGCCGCCGCCGTTGTTGCTGCCGATAATGATCCGGTTGCTATCCGCGTCGCAGCCACCAACCGCACATTGAACAATATTGCGCCGGCGACTATGCGGCTTGCCGTATCGCAGGGATTTGGCAGCCGTTATGTGCGCCAACACCGGCCCTATGACATTGTTCTAGCAAATATTCTGGCACGACCCTTGATGCGCATGGCGCCTGATCTGCGGCCACATTTGGCGCCGCGGGGCTGGCTTATTCTTTCGGGGATTTTGAACCGACAGGCGACGGCGGTGCGCCTGGCGTATCACGCGCAAGGGTTACGGTGCTGGCAACAAATTCGGATTGGTGAATGGACCAGTTTGGTAATGCGGCCAGCCGCTATTCGCACGCTGCCTTATCTGTGGAGAGGTTGATGCAAGACCGTTTAGCCGCTCGCCTCGCAGCCCTGCGCGAACAACTTGTCAGCGCTGAACTTGACGGCTTCATCGTTGGCCGCGAAGACATGTATCAAGGCGAAGAAGTGCCCGCCGGTGATGAACGCTTGGCCTATATTTCGGGCTTTACCGGCTCAGCGGGCTTTGCCTTCATTACGAATGATAGCGCTGTTGTGTTTAGTGACGGGCGCTATAGTTTGCAGATGCGATCACAAACTAACCGTGCGCAGTGGCAATGCTGTACCATGCCTGACACCGGGTTGATTGACTGGCTTGCCACCTATCCGCTGAATGATAAGCGGATTGGCATTGATGCCCGCTTGATTACCATGCAGGGGTTTGACAGGTTTTCTGACTGTGTTCAGTCAGCTGGCGGTGTTTTATGCGCGCTTGATTCGAACCCGGTTGATGCCATTTGGCATGACCGGCCCGCTATGGTGCCAGCGGCACCGTGGCGCATGGATGATGTGGTGGCCGGCAAAACCGTATCTGAAAAATGTGCAGCTTTGAGCGAAGCTCTTGCTAAGCAGGGCGCCAAGGCGGTTTTGTTGAGCCGCGTTGACTCGGTGAATTGGCTGGTCAATATGCGTGGTGCTGATTTGCCCTGCACACCGGTGAATCTCTGTTTTGCGTTGTTTCATTGTGATACCGGGGTGGTGCTGCTCGGCGATCCACAACGTCTGGCCTCAATGCTCGGTGATAATATTACTGTTGCCCCACTGGCGCAGCTCGGCGATGTGCTAAAAACCTTGTCTGGCGAGGCCTTGATGATCGAACCGGCAAGCCTGCCAAAGGCGCTGGCGACAATCCTTGCGTCAAGCGATGTTGAATTGCGCGAGGAGGATTGCCCGGTAACAGCGATGAAGGCACGCAAGAACCACGCTGAAATTGTCGGTTTCCGCGATGCGCATTTATCTGATGGCGTGGCTATGGTGGCGTTTTTGTGCTGGCTGGATGACATTACCCCAAGCCATTACACCGAAAGTCAAATTGCCGATATTTTACAAGAGTTTCGGGCCAAAAATACCGATTTTCTGGTGCCAAGCTTTGCAACGATTGCCGGCGCCGGCCCGAATGGGGCGATTGTCCATTACCGTGCTATTGCTGGCGCCGACCGCACCTTAACAACTGGTGATATTTTGCTTCTTGATTCGGGCGGGCATTACCGTACCGGCACAACAGATATTACCCGAACCCTGCTGATTGGCAGCAAGACCGCGCCGCCGCCGGTGGCGCATGCCTTTACGCATGTTCTGCGTGGGCATATTGCGCTGGCGATGGCGCAGTTTGAAGCTGGCGCTACCGGCCAACAGCTGGATGGCATTGCGCGGGCGCCGCTGTGGGAGGCTGGGTTGCATTTTTCCCATGGTACTGGCCATGGTGTGGGGCATGTGCTGTCGGTCCATGAAGGCCCGGCCAGTATCTCAAAGCGGGGCGGGGCGGCGATTGAGGTCGGCATGGTGCTGTCTAACGAACCGGGCTATTATGTGGCCGACCAGTTTGGTATTCGTATTGAGAATCTGCTTACCGTGCGGCCAGCGCTAACAGATAATTTTTTATGTTTCGAAACATTGACTCTATGCCCGTTTGACCGTCGCTTGATCGTGCCAGCGCTTTTAATGCCCAGCGAACGCGATTGGCTGAATGCGTATCACAAAGAGGTTTCTGAAAAATTAGCGCCGCACCTCTCGCCGGCCTGCCAATCATGGCTGCAAAAGGCTTGCGCGCCGATCTGATATGATACCACTATGAGCCGTTAATCAGCGCCAGCCATGCGGCCTCGTCCAATACGGTAATGCCGAGCTCTGCCGCCTTGCGGGCTTTTGATCCGGCATCTGCACCAGCCACAAGATAGGTAGTTTTTGCCGATACAGACCCAGCCACTTTGGCCCCAAGTGATTCGGCTTTGGCCTTTGCCTCTGCGCGCGACATTTTTTGCAAAGTGCCGGTAAAAACGACAATTTTTCCGCTTATCGGGCTGTCATTGGCGGGCCGGTCAGGGGGCAGAACTGTGACAACGGCCAACAGGTTTAGTGCAATTTGATATAAATCTGAGTTGCTAAAAAAGCTGATGATGTCATCTGCCATGGCGCTGCCAATTTGGTCAATCTCGACAAGCTCTGTATGGGCAGCGTCCAGATCAGCGTCAGGGTTAAGAGCAGTCAGCAAAACATTCATATCGCCATAATGCAGCGCCAACAACCGCGCTGTGGCCTGTCCGACCTGACGAATGCCAAGGCTGTAAATAAACCGCGCCATACCAATGCGCCGTCGGCTATCAATCGCAGCCAGCAATTTCGTTATGGACACCGCGCCATAACCGTCAAGAGCGGCCATAGATTCGGCATGTGAAGATAACCCAAAAATATCTGCGGGTGCGGTGATCCAGCCAAGTTCGATAAATTGTTCTAACTGCCGCGCCCCAAGCCCTTCAATATCAAAAGCCTCACGTGACACAAAATGCTTTAGGCCTTCAAACAGCTGCGCACCGCATTTCAAACCACCGCTGCAGCGTCGCACGGCCTCGCCATCTGGCCGGTTGGCCGCAGCCCCGCACACCGGGCAGTGATCTGGAAATATAAAGCGCGTTTCATCACCTGACCGCGCCGTAGTGATAACGCGCACCACCTGCGGGATCACATCGCCGGCACGTTGTATTACCACATGATCACCAATATGAATATCTTTACGCAGAATTTCGTCTTCATTGTGCAAGGTCGCGTTAGACACAATAACGCCGCCAACCGAAATTGGTTTTAGGCGAGCCACCGGGGTCAGGGCGCCGGTGCGACCTACCTGAATATCAATCGCGGTGATCTCGGTTTCGGCTTGTTCGGCTGGAAATTTATGCGCTAATGCCCAGCGCGGTGCGCGCGCCACTTGCCCCAGCCGCGCCTGATAATCATGCCGATCGACTTTGTAGACAACACCATCAATGTCATAGGGCAAGTCCGCCCGCTTTTGCCCAATATCGTCATAGGCTTTGAGCAACGCCGCAACCGTTTGGCATTGCCGTGACAAATCATTCACCGCAAATCCAAAACCACGAAGTGCGCCAAGAAATTCCCAATGTGTGGCGGCAAATGCGGCGCTTGTTTCGCCCATAGAATAGGCAAAGAACTGCAAATTTCGACTGCCGGTAATATGCGCATCTTTTTGCCGCAAAGACCCGGCGGCGGCATTGCGCGGGTTCGCAAATGGTCGTGCGTCTTTGCGGTCTTGTGCGGCGTTGAGCGCTAAAAAATCGTCACGGTTCATATAGAGTTCGCCGCGCACCTCGATGATGTCTGGCGGGGTTCCTGACAATGTTTTGGGGATTGCATCGACCATCAGAATATTGGGGGTGACATCTTCGCCCTCGCTGCCATCGCCACGCGTTGCTGCTTGGGTCAGCACGCCAGATTCATAGCGTAGGCTAAGAGACAAACCGTCGATTTTCGGCTCAGCTACAAATTTGGCAGGGTCATCATCTGCCAAGGCCAGAAATTTGCGTATGCGGGTGACAAAATCGTCAATATCCTCGTCACTAAAACCATTGCTCAGTGACAGCATTGGCCGTGCATGCTTGACCTTGCCAAAGCTGCTGCCGTTAGCCGGGGCTGGGCTGCCCACGCGCAGGCTGGGACTGTCGGTACGGGTCAAATTGGGAAAAGCGCTTTCGAGCGCACGGTTCCGCGCCACCAGCCGGTCATAATCGGCATCTGAAATTTCTGGATTGTCGTCACCGTGATAGAGCTGGTCATGGCGGGCAATTTCGCCAGCTAAATCTGCGAGTTCTGTGGCCACAGCCGACGGCGTCATTTGGCTGGGATCGGTGGTGTTAAGCACAAATGCTGTGGGTTTTGCGGACATTGTTCAGGCCTCTAACAAGGCTTTTGCGGCGGCCCTTGCTTCAGCGGTTATGGTTTCACCCGCTAACATACGCGCAATTTCCTCAAGGCGCTCGGCACTGTCTAAAACCTCGGTACCGCTAATGACGCTATTGTCAGAGGCTGTTTTATAAATGCGCAAATGATGTTTGCCTTTAGCTGCGACTTGCGGTGAATGAGTTATAACAATGGTTTGTACAGCCTGCCCAAGCCGAGATAGCCGTTCGCCAACAGCGGCGGCAACGGCACCGCCGACACCCGAATCAACCTCGTCAAAAATTAGGCTGCGCGGGTCTATATTGGTTTCTAAAACAACTTTTAGCGCCAGTAAAAAACGCGCCAGTTCGCCGCCAGAGGCAATCCGGTCAATCGGTCCGGGGGCCATGCCTTTATTGGTGCTGGCCTCAAACCGCACAGTGCTGGTGCCATGCGGGCCCCACTGCGTTTCATCCACAGGTGTGATGACAGTTTTGAAGGTTGCGCCGTCGAGTTTTAATGGGGTCAGTTCTGCCAGCACCGCCGCATCCAGACGCTGTGCCGCCAATTGACGCCCGGTTTCGACCGTTTGCGCTGTAGATTGGTAGTGTTCTTTCGCCTGCGCGGCGGCTTCTTGCAAGGCGCCAATATGCCCGGATTTATCTTCAATGGCGGCAAGGCGTGCGGCTAGTGTTTGGTGTATCTGCGGCAGTTCGTCAACTTGGCAACTATGTTTGCGCGCTTGTTGGCGCAGCGCATGGAGGCGGTCATCAAGCTGCTCGAGATGATGTGGATCAGCATCAAGCATGTCACTTGCCGCGTTAATTTGGCTGCTCGCCTCGGCTAACTCAGCTTCGGCGCGCTGCAGAGCCGCCAGCGCTTCATCAAGCGGACCACCAGCTAAAATAGCGGCCTTTTCCACAGCATTGACAGCGCTTCCAAGCGCGTTTTGGGCGCCACCATCGCCAAATAAGATGGTTTCTGCCAACGCCATGTTTTCACCAATTTTGCTGCTGTTGGCAAGGCGGGTGCGTTCGGCCAGCAGACTGTCTTCCTCACCGGCCTGCGGGGCCAATTGGTCCAATACACCAACAGCATCACGCAGCCAGTCTTCTTCGGCCTTGGCTTGGTTTAAATCTTGGCGGGCTGTATCAAGGTTACGCTGTGCCTTGGCCCAGTTATGCCAACAGTGTTTCATGTCGGACAATAGGTCTGGATGCTGCGCGGCGCGGTCCAATAATGCCACATGGGTGCTTGTGTCAAGCAATCCACGGCCTTCAAATTGCCCCTGTATTTCAACAAGCATATCGCCAACCCGGCGCAACAACCCAACCGAGACTGGCATGTCATTTATGCTGGCGGTTGATTTGCCATCAGATTTCAGGCGGCGCCGCAAAATCAACTGGTCCTCAGGGGTGACCCCGGCCTCATCAACAAGGGCCCAAACGGGGCTGGTGTGGTTCATATGAAAACTGGCCATGACCTGGGCATCGGTCTGGCCTTGACGGATAAGACCAAAATCGGCGCGGCTACCCAAAGCCAGCCCCAAGGCATCAAGCAAAATTGATTTTCCGGCCCCAGTTTCACCTGTCAGTACCGTTAAGCCCGGCTCAAACTGCAGCGTAAGCTGTTCAATCAAAACAATATTTGAAACGGTTAGGCTGGCCAGCATCGATTAATCAAATACCGTGGTGATAGCGTCTACGGACCGCTCAAACAAGCCCTTTGGCGCGGGCTTTTCGGGTTCAGTTATCACCTCATTAATCCGCCCGGTCCATACCGAGTCTGGATAGTTATATGTCGCCACTTGGCGTATCCGGTCAGCCTGGTCAATAAGGCCAAGTGAAAGATAGGCTTCAGCCGACCGGTATAAAGCTTCAGGAACCTGATTGGTGGTATCGTAATTTTCAATGACAGTTTCAAAGCGTTTTAAGGCAGCGCTATAAAACTGGTTTTTTAGGTAATAGCGGCCAACCGCCATTTCTTTGCCGGCTAGGTGCGATTTTGCAAGGTCCGCTTTTAGCTTTGCGTCACGTCCATATGTGCCTTGTGGAAACCGCCGTGCAAGCTCTTCAAAAGCCTGCAAGGACAGTTTTGTCATAGCGGCGTCACGCTGCACATCAACGATCTGTTCATAATATGACAAGGCTTTGAGATAATAAGCATATTCAACAAATGCGCTTGCCGGGTTCAGTTCGATAAAACGGTCAAGCGCCGCCACCGCGCGGCTATATTCATTCGCCGCGTAAAATGACCAGGCTGCCATTATTTGGGCGCGTACCGCCAATGTCGAGTAGGGGTGTTGGCGTTCAACTTCTTCAAATTTTGGTGCAGCTTTTGAAGGGTCGCCACTAAGCGCCGTATCCAAAGCATCATTATATAAAACGTCAACCGGCTGTTCGACCTGTTCAGGAATATCTGGTGTTGACGAGCACGCCACCAACAAACAACAGCCGATCAGCATTATGGTCTTTGATAAATAGGTCAAACGTGGCTCCGATTGCATGGTGGTGAATGGCGTGGCATTACGACATAAACTGGCCATTACAATAGCTGGATAAATTAAGACTGAAAAGAGCGCGTTGCACGCATTTAGCAATTCAAATGATGTCGTGTATTAATTCAGATGATGTGGGGCGTTGTCGGGGGCCTATGCCATTGCCGCGGCGGCAAGGTCGGGAAGCGTATAGCTGTCTGAACGGCTTTGGGTTGTGCCAGCCTCAACGATTGTAAAGGCGCTTTGGTCGGCAAGCAGGCTTTGCACCAATTTAGTGCTGAGCGCATGACCTGGGCGAAACGTGGTCATTTTGGCGCGCACTGGCATGCCCAAAAGCAACAGGTCACCAAGGCAATCAAGGGCTTTGTGACGCGCAAATTCACGTTCCATTCGGAGCCCGCCTTCATTCACGATCACACCATTATCAACAACAAGCGCATTGTTTAGCGAGCCGCCAAGCGCCAGCCCAGCGTTTTTCATCAATTCAACGTCGCGTAGCTGGCAAAATGTACGGGCGCTGGCCAGTTCGGCGGCAAAACTACCGTCACGGTGGCGATAGGTTAACTGCTGATTGCCAATGGCGGTATCGTCAAAATCAATTTCGACGTTGATTTCAAGACCGTCAAACGGTTCTAAACGGGCCCATGACCCATTATCATATGTCACTGTTATTGGCTTGGTAACAATCATGTATTTGCGGCGCGCTGGCAGGCGCTCAAGGCCGGCAATGTGCAGCGCATCGACCACTGGCTGGCTGCTGCCATCTAAAATTGGCGCTTCGGCGGCGTTGATTTCGACCACCGCATTGTCCAGCCCGACGCCGGCAAAAGCCGCCATTAGATGCTCAATTGTTTCAAGGCCTATACCTTCATCATTCACAATACGTGTGCATAGCCGCGCCTGTTCGGCAAATTTTGCGTGCGCATGCACAGTTTGCAATTTGGTATCAATGTCGATGCGGCGAAATTTTATGCCAGTGTTTGCGGGCGCAGGACAAATCGATATTTCGACGAAACGACCAGAATGCAGACCAACACCTTCAAGTGCCACTGCATGGCGCACCGTTGTTTGAAACGCTTGGTCGACATATTGATGATATGCAAGTGTATCTGGCATGTCAGGCCTGAACCATCTTTCACAATCGCCGTCACTGTTGCCAGTATCATCGGCTTGGGTTAAATATTGGCGCCTTGCTTTAAGCCGAGACCAGCCTGATGGGGCTGGTGCTTTGGACTTAAGAAAACCCAAGGAAACATTACGCGTTTCCTTGGGTTAATCCAAATCACATTTGGTTACCAATTGTAGCAATGGCCGTTGCCAGCCATTGCTAGGGTGTTAATTGGCCTGCCGGCGTAAAAATGCCGGAATATCCAACTCATCATCAGACACCTCAAGGGTGCTGCTGGCTTTGTCATGGCTGTTGTCAGTCACAATGTCTGACCGCGACAAATCAAGGATTGATACCGCTGCTTTGGTGTCGCTAATCGCCGGTTCGGTGCGTTTAGCCGGTGCCTGGGCTTCTGGCTTGGCCGACCACAAGCCGGAAATCTTATTAATCAGGCTTGATGGCCGCTTTACCGGTGTTTCAACCGCTTGTGGCACGCTTTCTTCATCTGGCAGGTGGCTTGCCGGCGCTGGAATAAAGCTGGACCGTTCGGTTGGGGTGTCGTTTTGGCTATCGGTGCGGCTATGATCAGACGCTTCTGATGCCATTGGAGTGGCGGCAGCTGTGGTATCAAGCGAGCCTGTCTCTGGCACGCGGCTATCGCTTGCAAGGCCTGAAATCGCCGCATCGGCAGACGCCAGCGCATCGGTAATATCAAGCTGATCCGCATCAGTATGGGTTTCCGGTGATGCCGCAGTTTCCTCTGTTTCGCTAAACAGAGCGACGTGATTATCGTCAACGGCTTTGGCAGCGCTGTTTTGGCTGGCTGTGCCGTCGCTTGTTGATGCGTTGCTTGTCATGTCAACAGACGCATCTTCAGCTTCACTGGCATCCATGCTAGCTGTCAGGTCTGCCGTGGCTGGTTGGCTCGGCAAAAAGCTTGCTAATGGATTTGGCAGAACTGTGCTTGGACGCAGGTTTGTTGATGCATTTGTCCGCGGTGTTGATAGCGGTCTGGCTTGCGACTGGGTGGCCGCGCTGATGCCGGTCGCGACAACAGATACTCGCATAATACCTTCCAGCTTTTCATCAAAGGCCGAACCAAAAATAATGGTGGCATCTGCATCGACTTCCTTGCGGATACGGTTTGCGGCTTCATCAACCTCAAACAAGGTCATGTCCATGCCGCCAGTGATATTGATCAGGACAGCATGCGCCCCTTTCATGGTGGTATCGTCAAGCAATGGATTGTTGATAGCTGCCTCGGCCGCTTGTGTGGCGCGGGTTTCGCCGCTGGCTTCGCCAGTGCCCATCATTGCCTTGCCCATTTCGCCCATTACCGCGCGAATATCGGCAAAATCCAGATTGATCAAACCCGGCTTGATCATCAAATCGGTAACCCCACATACGCCTTGGTGCAACACCGCGTCAGCCATGTGGAATGCATCGGCAAAAGTTGTGCGTTCATTGGCAAGCCGAAATAGATTTTGATTAGGAATGATGATCAAAGTATCGACATAAGCCTGCAATTCTTCAATGCCCTCTTCGGCTTGCTTCATGCGGCGCTGGCCTTCAAACTCAAATGGCTTGGTGATAACCCCAACCGTCAGAATGCCGCGTTCGCGTGCAGCTCTGGCGATCACTGGGGCGGCGCCTGTGCCGGTGCCGCCGCCCATGCCAGCGGTAATAAAGACCATGTTGCAATCGGCCAGTTCAGCCATAACGTCTTGCAGGCTTTCCTCGGCGGCGGCGCGGCCAATTTCTGGCTTTGAGCCGGCACCAAGGCCCTGTGTTATAGCGCTGCCAAGCTGAATTTTGCGGCTTGCCAGAGAGTGCGCCAAGGCTTGTCCGTCGGTGTTGGCAACAAGAAAGTCAACACCTTCAAGGTCAGCATTTATCATGTTGTTTACGGCGTTACAGCCTGCGCCGCCAACGCCAACAACGGTAATACGTGGACGCAATTCTTGCATATTTTGTGGGACGGTAAGGTTGATGGTCATGACTGACTCCCTTCACTTTGGATTGAGCATTGAGACATGTCACCTGACATGCATGCTGGAATGGCAGTGTTATTCTGCCAATGAGGTTGATAGGTCCGGCGGTATGGCAAACCGGAATGCGATGATGAACATACTGGCGTCATTTTTGTCTCCTGTTACAGATTGTCACGAAGCCACGCACCAATACGTTCGAATGGCCCGTGTGGCAGGGTGCGGGTCTGCCGGTCGTCTGGGTCATTATCTTCAAGGCGGCTCACATGGATGAGACCGCCGATGCTGGCGGCATAGCCGGGGCCGCTGCTATTGTCATCAAGTCCGGCAATGCCTATCGGCTTGCCGGTGCCAATTGATTTCTTGCTTTGCCGCGCAAACAGGTCGCCAAGCCCGGTAAGTTGGCTGGCGCCGCCGGTTAGCACATAGCGGCTGCCAGCGGTATGTTCCATGCGGGCCTTTGCCATGCGGTTTTGCAACAATTCTAAAATCTCTTCGACACGTGGCCGGATGATTGCACTCAACAAATTGCGTTCAATGGTCTTGCCGCCAATCGCCGTGGTAGTGTTGCCAATTGAGGGGATGGTGATGTTGTCACTGCGGCCCATGCGCATCACTTCACGCAATTGGTCTGGGGCTTCGCCGGCAACCTCGATTGGCATCACCGAACCATCAATTGCCTTTAATCTTTCGGCATCGGCAAGCGGGGTCGATAAAATGCGGGCGATGTCGGTGGTGACGTGATGGCCACCAATCATGATGGTATCGACATAGACCAGTTTGCCTTCCATAAAAATGGCAATAGATGTGGTGCCGCCGCCCATATCAATTATGACGCTGCCAAGGTCGCGTTCTTCGCTGGTAAGGCAAGCGATGCCAGCGGCATACCCTGCATGCAGGAAACGCTCGGTTTCCAGATGATTAAGCGCCATTGCTTCGCGGAAATTTGCCAATGATGTGCGCAGGCCACATACCAAAGTATAATCGACCGACAAGCTGCTACCACGCATGCCGCGTGGGTCAGAAATGCCGCGTACCTCGTCAAGCCCATATTGCAAGGTTTGCACATGCATGGCCTGATAATTTTGCGGTACCGCATGGGTGCCATCCTTGGCCATTAACCGGTCGATGTCACGGCGCCGCACCACTGCATCACTCAATTTTAGGGTTTGCTTGTGAATGCCGGACACCGGCTTGCCACCAGCGACAACCACTGTGGCAGAGTGTACCGAGGTGCCGGCTTCGCGTTCGGCGATTTGCACGGTTTTGCCAATGGCGGTGCTGAGCGCGTCAAGGTCGCTGACCTCGCCAGTGCGGATGCCCGCCGAGGCGTGCGTGCCGTGGCCAAGCAGCCGGACACCGCCAACCCCGTCAGCTTCACCAATCATGCAGCATATTTTTGACGATCCGATATCAAGAACCGCAAACGGTCGCCGGGTAATGGCCTTGGTTTTCCACAAAATCATGTCTGACTCCCCTTGCCACGAACCGGAATATTTGGCTCAACGATCAATTGTTTTGGCATGCGTAAATCAATCACCGCCAAATCACGGTTAGTGATGGCCTTTTCGCGATCAATCACCGCTAGGCGTGACCAGGCTGATACTGGATCAGCCTCGGGTAGGCGGATTTCCATGCCGTTTTTCAGATGCACATCCCAGCGGCGCTCTGATCGAAAGCTGACCGCCCATACTTCGCTGAATAATTCTGGCTCGGTTTGTAATGCAGCAAGGATTGGCGCGGCATTTTTGGCGGCATTGTCTCCAGCAACGACTTTTAGGTGGGTAAAGTCGCGTGGGTCAGCGCCGTCAATGATGGTGCCAGTGTTGTCAATTAGCTGGTGCGCACCGTCAGTCTGCAAAAGCGCGATAGGCACGCGTTCATCAAGGATGACATAGATGGTTGCAGGCAGCCGCCGCTCGATAATTACATTTTTTACCCAGCCAATTTTGCTGACGCGGTCATGTAGCTCTTGCAAATTGATTGTGAAAATAGGCACATCGCGTTCAAGCTTGAGGGCGGCCAAAAGCGCGTCTTGCGGCGTATGCGCGCGGCCACGTACCTGAATATCTTGCAATTTAAGGCCGGATCGCGCGCCAAAATGGTGCAACTCGTCGATCACCCGGTCACGGTCCAAATATACCAACACAGCGGTACTGGCCATGCCAAGCCCAAATGCCGCAAGCGATAGCATTTTTAGACGCTGCCATAATGATTTTGGCGATACGCCTTGCGCGGTCTGTGGCAATAGCCATCCCATTAATCGTCGCATTGGGCTATCTCCAAAAGATGATTGACCAATTCTTCACCCGACATGCCGATAAAGCGGGCTTGCTCAGGCACCAGCGATGTGGCGGTCATGCCGGGTTGGGTATTCACCTCAAGCATGAATAGTTTGTTAGCGTTTTCATCCCAGCGGTAATCAGCCCGGATAATCCCGCGACATCCCAAGCAGCGAAAGGCGTGTTCTGCCCACACACAGGCTTGTAGGCTGACCGGTTCGGGAATGTCGGCTGGCAGGATATGATGCGACCCACCGGCGGCATATTTTGCATCAAAATCATAAAATTCGTGTTCTGAGGTGATTTCGGTAACCCCAAGCGCGGTCCCATCCAGAACCGAGACAGTCAGTTCGCGCCCAGCAATAAATGGCTCGCACATTAAATGCGTTTCAGCGGACCAGTGGCTGCGGGCAGGTGGGGTTTTGCTGTTATCTGGCACGATCACAACGCCCAAGCTGGAGCCATCATTTTGGGGTTTGATGACATGCGCGCCAGTGAAATTTTCCGGGTAGACATGACTGTCTTCGATTAATGTCAGCGTAGGAGGCACCAAAATGCCAGCATTGGCCAGCATGGCTTTTGCCAAAATCTTGTCCATAGCGATGGCTGATGCGGTTAGGCCGCTGTGGGTATAGGGAATATTCATAATATTTAGCAGGCCTTGGATGTTGCCATCCTCTCCAATCTGGCCATGCAACGCGTTAAACACCCGGTTGGGTTTCAACGCGGCAAGCTTGGCAGCGATGTCGCGGTCAACCTCGACCTCTACCGCGTCCCAGCCAGCGTTGCGGGCGGCCTGAGCGCAAAAGCTTGCAGAAACCCGGCTGACCGATGCTTCAGATGTCCAGCCGCCCATCAAAACGGCAACGCGTTCGTGATTTGTGTTCATTGCGGAACCTCGGTTTTATCGGGTGGGGTGATGTCGCGGCCAATGCGGCGGATTTCCCAGCGCAAAACCGGTCCGCCATTTTCCTGCACCCGGTGGCGCACTGTTTCGCCAAGCGTTTCAATGTCTCGCGCGGTGGCTCCGCCGGTATTAATCAGAAAATTGCAATGTTTGTCTGATACGCGGGCGGCGCCAATTTGCAGGCCGCGACACCCGGCTTTGTCAATTTCTTGCCACGCCTTAGTGCCCTCTGGGTTGGCAAAAGTGCTACCGCCAGTGCGCACGCCGCGCGGCTGTGCTTCGCCGCGGCTGGTGACAATTTCTTTCATGCGGGCTTTGATGGTGGCCGGGTCATCGGCATAGCCTTGAAGCGTGGCGGCGGTGAAAATCCAGTCAGCTGGCGCCGCGCTGTGACGATAGGCCATGCCCATTTGGACCGGGGTTGCTGATAGCTTTTCACCCTGCCGGGTGACTCCAGTAGCGGTTACTGTGACATCTTTGAATTCGCTACCATAGGCGCCAGCATTCATCCGCAAGCCGCCGCCGATAGTGCCAGGGATACCAATCAGAAATTCCAATCCGCCAATCCCGGCCTTTTGCGCATAGCGGGCCACATCTGCGTCTGTTGCACCGGTTTGGGCGGTGATTTGCGTGCCACTATGGCTGATATTTGTAAGATGCGTGTTCATTTTAATGACCACGCCAGCGACGCCGCCATCACGCACCAATAGGTTCGACCCGGCGCCAATTACGGTGACCGGAATGTCGGCTGGACAAGCCTGTAAAAAGGCCGTTAGATCATCTGTGTCTAGGGGGCAGAACAATACATCTGCCGGTCCGCCGACACCAAACCAGGTATGCTGTGCCAGCGCGGCGGCGCTATGATAGTCACCTCTTACTTGTGGCAGGCGGGACAGCAAGCTTGTCATACGGCGCCCCCTAGCTGTTCAAGTTCGTCAGGCAAGCTGGCGGCCCAGTTGGTTATATCGCCAGCGCCAAGGCACATCACCAAATCACCGGGGCTGGTGCGGGCTTTTATTTCGGCGGCCAAATCATCTCTGTGGGCCAAGGCAGCCGCAGCTTTGTGACCATGGTCACGCAGGCCGCTAACAAGGGCGTCACGGTCAATACCCTCTATGGGCGCCTCGCCAGCGCCATAGACATTTGCCACCAGCACCTCATCGGCGTCATGGAAACAACCACAAAAATCAACAAACAAATCGGCAAGGCGGCTGTAACGGTGGGGCTGGACAACAGCGACAAGCTTGTGTTTGCCACACATCATGCGCCCAGCTTTCAGCGCCGCGTTAATTTCAACAGGGTGGTGGCCATAATCATCAATAATAGTGACGCCGTTACTCACCCCTTTGGTTTCAAAGCGCCGTCCAACCCCGCCGAATGCGGCCAATGCAGAGCGAATAGTGTCGGCATCAATGTTCATTTCAAGGGCGACAGCTATCGCCGCCAGACAATTTTGTACATTATGGTTGCCAAGCATCGGAAAGCGAATATCCGCGATCAACGTGGCGTTGCCGGCGGCGCGGTCTGACAATTGCACATCAAACATCATGCTAGCGCCATCAACCCGCATATTGACGGCGCGCACATCAGCCGCGGCTACCATACCATAGGTAACGATGCGGCGATCTTTTATTCCTGCCATCAGCCTTTGAACCGATGGATGATCGATGCATAGAGTCGCAAACCCATAAAAAGGGATCGACGCCACAAAATTCAAAAATGCTGTTTCCAGCGCCGCGAAGCTGCCGTGATGGTCAAGATGTTCCGGATCAATGTTGGTCACAACCGCAACAGTTGGTTTTAGTTTGGCAAATGACCCATCGCTTTCATCGGCCTCGACAACCATCCATTGGCCTTTGCCAAGCCGGGCATTGCTGCCCCAGCCGGTAATGATACCGCCATTGATCACGGTGGGGTCAATGCCGGCGCTGTTTAACAAGGTCGCAACAAGGCTAGTCGTTGTGGTTTTGCCATGCGTGCCGGCCACCGCGATTGACCAGCGCAACCGCATCAATTCCCCAAGCATCTCGGCGCGGTGCACAATTGGCAAAAACCGCTTTCTGGCAGCAACCACTTCTGGGTTATCCGGTTTGATGGCGGTCGAAATAACCACCAAGGCGGCATTATCAATATTGTCTGCTGATTGCCCGTTCATCACCCGTATGCCTTTGGCCCGCAGCCGCCGGACATTGGCGTTATCAGACATGTCACTGCCCTGAACGTCATAACCAAGTTCAAATAGAATTTCGGCAATGCCGCTCATGCCAATACCGCCGATGCCGGTAAAATGCATGGTGCCAATTGACAATGGTAGCTCACTCATGCCGCAGCTCCTGTTTGTTTAGAGCGGGTAATGCTGACAAGATTTTCAGCTAAATCCGCAATCGCATCAGCCGCATCTGGATTTGCCAGCGTTTTGGCATCATTTGCCATTTTCAGTAGGGATTTTGGTGCCCCAAGCAATTGCATCAAACGGGTGGCAAGTGAGGCCGCGCTGAGGTTTGTTTCATCAAGACATATGGCGCCGCCGACATTCTGCATTTGCATGGCGTTCATGCGCTGATGGTCATCCATGGCGCTTGGCAGGGGCAGCAGTAAAGCCGCCCGCCCGATCGCCGCTAATTCCGCGACTGACGAGGCGCCGGCCCGGCAAATCACCAAATGACTGCTGCTTAGCACGTTCGGTACATCGGTGAAAAAAGTCTTAATATCGGCTGTCACACCAAGGTCTGTGTAGCGTTGGGTTAAGCTGTCTATTTGTTCTGGACGGGCCTGCTGGCGGATGCACAGGCGCTGGCGCAGGCTATCATCGAGCATGGCGATGGCATCGGGCACAAGGGTTGCCAAAATTGCAGCGCCCTGCGACCCGCCAAGAACAACAAGCTCCAGCGGTGTTGCATTGCCAAAATTTAGTTTGTTATGCGCCGCCGCAAAAAACGCCTGACGCACCGGCATGCCGGTCAGAGTCGCGGTCATTTTGGCTGGCAAATTTTTGGTTTGTGGCCAGCTTATGGCAAGCCTATTGGCGAATTTTGCCAATACATGATTGGCCCGCCCCAAAAATGCGTTTTGTTCGTGAATCATGATCGGCACACCAAGCAGGCGTCCCACCAGTAACGGCGCAAAAGATGGGTAGCCGCCAAACCCGATAATGATAGCTGGGCGCTGCATGAGCAGGCATAGCAGGCTGCTAATGGCGCCAGCGCTGAGCTTGGCAAGGGCGCTGAGGCGCCGCAAAATGCCGGCTTGGAACGGTGATGCCGCAGCAATGACGTGCAGCTTTGAAGGAAGCTGTGGCAGGTCATTAAGCAATGCCGCCCCTCGGCGGTCGGTGAATAGATGCGTTTGGTACCCGCGCAATTGCAAGGCTTCAGCAACCGCCAAAGCCGGAAATATATGGCCGCCAGTGCCGCCAGCTGCAAGGTAGATATGGCGGTGTGTCATGCCGCACCTCCGGCTGGCAGGCCGCCACGCATTTGATAGGTTTGACCGGCGCGCCGCCGCGTGAGGGCTAAAATCAACCCCATAGTCAGGCCGCTTGCCAATAGCGATGAGCCCCCATAGCTGATGAATGGTAAGGTCATACCCTTGGTGGGAATGAGATTGACTGAAGACGCCATATGGATGCTGGCTTGTACGCCAAACTGCATAATCAGGCTGGCGCTGGCAATCAGGCAAAACAGGCCTTCGCCCCCAAGCGCCTTAACAAAGCCGCGCATGATGATAAAGCCGTAAAGCCCCAATAGCACCAAACAGGCAAGCGCTCCATATTCTTCGGCTGCAACCGCAAAAATAAAATCTGAATGGGCATCAGGGAGATGTAATTTTACGCGTCCATCGCCCGGACCAACGCCAAAATACCCGCCGGTGGCAAAGCTCTCCATGGCGCGCTCTACCTGCCATGACCCGCCCTCAAAAAATTTGTCAACCCGAAGCTGCACATGTGGCAAATACAAATATGCGAGGAAAAACGCCGCAGGGGCAAGCAAGGCGCCACAAATCACAAACAACAGCGGCATACCCGCCAAAAACATTTGAAAGCCCCAAGTAAGCAACATCAACGAGGTCATGCCGATGTCAGGTTGGGCAACAAGAATGGCGACGATAATGCCAAGCAAAATTGTCGAATAAGCCCAGCCGGGAAAATCCTGCCCTTCACGCCACAAGGTCAAAAGCCAGGCCGAGACGATCGCAAATAACGGCTTGGCGAGTTCTGATGGTTGCAAGGTGAACCCGGCAATCGAGACCCAGCGGGTAGCGCCTTTGATTTCGCTGCCGGCAATAATAGCCATCACCATCAAGGCAATAACGCCCGCAAGTCCCAGCAAGGCGCCAGCCCGAATTGTGCGGGGTTCCAGCATTGATACGGCAATCATGAGCGCAATCGTTGGCACAAGATAAATCATCTGCCGCAGAATGAAATGTTGCGATGGCAGATTGATCAAATTTGCCACAGCGGGGCCGGCAGCCATCACCAATAATGCGCCGATCACAATCAATATTAACGCGCTGGCTAGCAACCATTTATCAACGGTCCACCACCATATGCCAACCAGCGAGCGGTCTGTGCGGTCAAGCATACGCGCCTCCTTGGGGGTGGCATAAGGCTGTGGCAATGTCACAAAAGACGTCGCCGCGTGCCCCAAAATTCGCAAATTGATCAAACGAGGCGGCGGCCGGTGCCAGTAAAATAGTGCCGCCAGCAGCGCTGTTGCGCGCATCGTTGAAAGCTGCATGCATGGCGCTATGCAGACTGTCATAGATGGATGCGGCGCAATGCCCTTTTAGAATTGTCGCAAATTGCGTGGCGGCGGTGCCAATCAAATAGGCTTTTTCAACATTGCCTATATAGGGCATTACCGGGTCCAGGCCATCTTCTTTGGCCAAGCCTCCAGCCACCCAGTAAATATGTGAAAATGCCGCGACAGCTTTGGCCGCAGCGGTGCCGTTGGTCGCTTTTGAATCATTGACAAAGGTGACGCTACCGGTGCTGGCAACAGTTTGCAAACGATGCGGCAGGCCGGCAAAAGTCGCCATGCCACGGTTGATGTCGTCCTCAGCAAGTCCCAAATTGCGTAACACCATAGCGGCAGCCGCGGCGTTTTCAGCATTGTGATCGCCAACCAATGCGGTGCAGTGCTGACGGCCTTCAGGCGCAAGAGCGGGTGTTACAATATGTGTGGTGATGCCGCGTGTTTGACAGTCTTTGGCTAGTTGCTGGACAAATTTGTCTGATGCCCCAAGGATCGCGGTGCCAGTGGCTGGCAAGGCTATCAAGGCGCGGGCTTTGGCCGCGACATAGCCGGCCATGCCGGCGTGCCGGTCAAGATGGTCTGGGGTGATATTCAACACAACGGCGACGGCTGGTGCCAGCGATGGCGTGGTTTCCAACTGGTAGGATGATAATTCCAAAATGATACTGCCATCCGGGCCGGGATCATCAAGCGCGCACGCCGCCACCCCGATATTGCCGCCAACCGCAACCGGCCGGCCAGCAGCAGCTAGACAGTGGCCGACCAGCGCCGTTGTTGTTGATTTGCCATTGGTGCCGGTAATGATAACAAGCTTTGCCTGTGGTGCTGCCCGCAGCGCAATTTCAACTTCGCTTATGATGTCAATTTTTGCGGCGGCAGCGCGGGCTGCGGCGGGGTGCGGGGTTGGATGAAGATGCGGGATGCCCGGGCTGATGACCAAAGCGTCCAGCTTTTGCCAAGGCCAATCTTGCCATGCCAATAAGGTGCCGTGGGCAGGGGCGCTTTTGACGGTGTGGTCATCATGGGCAAACACAGTGACGCCCGCCGCATGCAATGCGGCAATGGCGGCCATGCCTGAACTGCCGAGGCCAAGAACCCCGACTGTTTGACCCGACATGATGTGTGGCACCAACATTAACGCACCTTTCCTCACGCAGCTTCCACGACGACAAGCCAGCCACCGCCAGCACAACCGAAATGATCCAGAACCGAATAACGATGGTGGATTCGGCCCAGCCCTTTTTTTCAAAATGATGGTGCAGAGGCGCCATCAGGAAGATGCGTTTTCCGGTCAATTTAAATGAGGCAACTTGAAGGATCACCGAAACCGTCTCGACAACAAACAGCCCGCCGGTAATCGCCAGCACCAGTTCATGGCGGGTGGCGACCGAAATTGCCCCGAGGGCGCCGCCTAGCGCTAGCGACCCAGTGTCGCCCATAAACACCCGGGCTGGTGGTGCGTTGAACCATAAAAAGCCAAGGCCAGAGCCGATCAGGGCACCGCACATCACCGCCAGATCACCTGTGCCCGGCACATAATTGATCTGCAGATATGTAGCAAAATTATAGTTGCCGGCAAGATAGGCGATCAGTGCAAAACACCCGGCCACAATCATCACCGGCACAATTGCCAACCCATCGAGGCCATCGGTGAGGTTAACGGCGTTTGACGCACCAACAATCACCATCATGGCGAAAGGCACATATAGAATGCCCATGCTGATCAGCGTGTCTTTGAAAAATGGCACGGCAACGCCATAGCGCAGCGCATCGGGTGATAATTGAACAAATGCCAAAGTGGCGACAAAGCCGACCGCAAGTTGCATGGCCATTTTCATGCGGGCAGACATGCCATTATGCGAACGCCGCCGCAGTTTCATCCAATCATCAACGCTGCCAATTGCGCCAAAGGCAACAACGACAAGAAGCACTGGCCACAAATACGGATTTGACAGGGGCATCCACAACAATGTCGATACAACAAAAGCGATTAGGATCAGCAGTCCGCCCATAGTCGGTGTGCCGACTTTAGTAAGAAGATGTGATTCTGGCCCATCATCACGGATTGGCTGGCCATTTGTTTGATGGGCTTTTAACCAGCGGATAAAGGCCGGGCCACATAACAGGCTGATCATCAATGCGGTGATGGTGGCGCCGCCGGTGCGAAAGGTGATGTAGCGAAACAGGTTAAAGGCCTGAAATTGGTCAGCCAATGGTACAAGTAGATCAGGCAGCATGGCTGGCTCCATTTTGGGGAGCGGTCGTAGCGGTGCTTATCATGCTAGCGCATAGCGCGTCACGAACTTGCCAGGCCCCGGAACCGTTTGACCCTTTGATAAAAATACAATCACCATCGGCAATCGATTGGGCGAGGGGCGCAATCGCTGCGTCTGGATCTGCGACACAAATCGCGGTAATGGACCTGTCCAAGGCAGTAACCGTTGTTTTCATGGCGGCACCAATGGCAATAACAACCCGCGGTGCCAA
>Ga0181607_10000654_pt1 | contig 30044 bp, 24 predicted proteins | sample 041ome_9_FD_132420 | JGI IMG/M metagenome (GOLD analysis project Ga0181607, IMG submission 132420) | Coastal salt marsh microbial communities from the Groves Creek Marsh, Skidaway Island, Georgia - 041413US metaG (megahit assembly) | ecosystem: Environmental > Aquatic > Marine > Intertidal zone...
ACCAAGTTCGCGTGGTCGCCGGACGACACCCACCTCGCCATCGGCAGCGAGCAGGGCATCGTCTACGTGCTGAAAGTGATCAACTGAGACGGGTTGGGGCCCCGCAGCCCCTTGACCCGGCGCGCGCATGGTCTGCTGAATACGTCATGGTTGCCGCCGATCCCGCTGCGCCGCCGGAACTGCCGGCCCCATCGCTCTTCCTGAGCTACTCTTCCGCTGACCGCGAGGCGGCTCGCCGTCTGCGCGACGCGACCACCGCAGTCGCCGGGTTTACCCCTCCGGCTGAGCAACCCTGACGGCCCGCGGTGCACTCCTTCATTCCCGCCGATGACACCCGCAGCGGTATCGATCCCGCCCATACGCAGGCGATCAAAGGTTGGGTAACTGAAATACTCGGGCTCGGTGACGACGATGTGGTCAGCGTGATGGAAAGCGGCTGTGTCGACCCCGGGTGCCCCTTGGTAGAAACCATCGTCGCCGTGTTCCGGGCCGACGGCTCCACGCAACGGTGGAAACTGACCCGGCAGCGCTACGCCATCGCCCGGTTCATCGTCGAGCAGGCCTTGCAGTCGCCATCGGCTTGACCATCCTGATACGGTGTTGCCCGTGCCAAACCGGCGAGAGTTCCTGCATCATACGCTTTGGTCCGCCCTCGCCTTGTGGGCGGGGCCCAGTGTGCTGCTCGCCGCCAATGGCGACGCCTACACCGTGCAGAAAGGCGACACCCTCAGTGGCATCGCCGCGCGCCACGGCACTTCGGTCAGCGCGTTGAAACGCTCGAACAACCTGCGCTCCGACGTCATCCGCCCGGGCCAGAAGCTGACCGTGCCCGCGGCCGGCGGCACCACACTCCATGTGGTCGAGCGCGGCGACACCCTCAGCGGCATCGCGGCCCAATACGGCAGCAGCGTGGCCGCAATCAAAGGCGCCAACAACCTACGCTCCGACACCATCCGGGTCGGCCAGGAGCTGCGCGTCCCAGCCCGCACCTTCACGCCGTCCAATCTGCTCGCGCCCGTCATCGCCGCCACTGAACGCATCCGGGTCGATGCCTCCCGCTGGCGCTACATCGTGTGCCACCACAGCGCGATCGAGGCCGGCAACGCTGCCATCTACGGCAAGGCCCACGAGCACCGCGGCATGGAGCACGGGCTGGCCTATCATTTTGTCATCGGCAACGGCCGCGACTCCGGCGACGGCGAGATCGAGATCGGCCCGCGCTGGCAGCGGCAATTGCGCGGCGGCCATGTGCGTAGCACCACGGTCAATGATTCCGGCATCGGCATCTGCCTGGTGGGTAACCTCGAGAACCACGCGCCCACCCGCCGCCAGCGCCAGGCCATGAACGAGCTGCTCGACTACCTGCGCCAGGGCTACGTGCGCCGCAACGTCGAGGTGACCGTCCACAAATGGGTCGACAAGAACCATACCGTCTGCCCCGGCCGCCGCTTTCCCTACGGTGACCTGAAGCGTTTCGCCTGACTTAAGCCGGGCCGCGGCGGGGACAATCGCAGCCACTTTGCGGGGAACGCCCCAGACCGTCGTCGGTCCCATCTCTCACCCCCACGATGCACCTACCCCACCTCCGCCTCCTCCTGGCGGCGATGGTCAGCGCCACGGCGTTGTCCGCCGCCGACCACCCGCAATACGTCTTGGTCGAAGCCGGCACCCTCACCGGCCGGACCGACGTTCAGCTTGTCGATCTCAACGAGCAGGGCCAGATCGTAGGCCAATACCGCGTCGGCAGCAGCAACTGGCAGCCGGTGCTGTGGGACCAAGGCATCATCTCCGATCTCGCCCTGCCTGATGCTCAGAACAGTGCCAATGTCTACGGCATCAACGCGGCCGGCACGGTGGTCGGCAGTTCGAGCCGGGATGACTTCGGCGCCGCCACGGTATGGCAGGACGGCACACCCAGCTACCTTTTCCCGGATTACGAGTTCGGCTCCGTTGCCACCGCCATCAACGACCGCGGCGACATTGCCGGCTACCGGTACAAAGCCAATACCAACACAGCGGGTTTCTCCATCATCAGCGGGACGGAGACCGAGTTTTACGCCACGGCCGTCAGCACCCGCCCCAACGCCATCGGTCCGACCGGTCTCATCGTCGGCAACGTGCAGACCACCAGTGAATCCCGCAGCCTGGGTTTTCGTCACAGTGGATCGACCAGTTTTGAACTCGGCTTCGACAGCCCGGTTCGCGCCGGCGCCACGGCCGTCAACCCCAGCGGCATGATCACCGGCAGCGGAAGTTCGAGCGATTTTGAAGGCACCCACGCCTTCCGTTATCACCTCGAAGGCGGTCTTCGGGTGATCGAGGACCTCCACCCCCCCGGTGCTCTGCAGAGTGCCGGGCTGGCGATCGCCGCCGACAACACCGTGTTTGGCACGGCCGGCTACGAGGTCGTGGAATTCACCACGGGCGGATTCTACATTCCCAACATCGCCATGCTGCTGGACGGGGCCGACAGCGTGCCGCTCTCCGAGCTGACCATTGGCGACGACAACGCGATCCTCGCCGATATTCACAGCATGAACGACGCCGGTTGGCTGCTGGTGGAAGGTCCGTTTGATACCACCGGCGCGACCCCCGTGCCGGCCAACCATGTGCTCATCCCCCGCACGGCGGCCACGAGCCTATTCTCCAATGTGTCCGTGCGTGCCCAGATGACGCCCGGCCAGACCCTCATCGTCGGCACCGCCTCCGCCGGAGGGAGTCACGACGTGCTGGTCCGCAGCGTCGGCCCCGGCCTGGAGCCTTATGTCACCGCCGGTACGCCTCTGACCGCGAACCCAAGCCTGACCGTGTTCGACGCCGACAGCACGTCGCTGGCCACGAATGATGACTGGGATGCGACCGGCACCACCGCGGCTGCCACCACCACCGTACAGGCCTTTCCCCTCACGCCCGGCAGTGCCGACGCCGCCGTGGTCGCGGCCATCGACGGCCCCGCCACCGCTCATGCCGTGACCGCGTCCGGCAACGGGCTCGGCCTGGTCGAGCTCTACAGCACCGACACCAGCGACTCCACGCGACGTCTCGTCAATCTCTCCGCCCGCTACGAGGTCGGCACCGGCAGCGATGTCCTGATCGCCGGTTTCATCATCAAGGGCACGGGCCCCAAGACAGTGCTCATCCGCGGCATCGGTCCGGGACTGACCGCGCACGGGGTGACCGGCGTGCTCAGCGATCCGCAGATCACCCTTTTCAACAGCGACGGCCAGGCCCTCGCCACCAACGACGACTGGAGCGACAACCTCGGCAGTGTGTTCACCGCCGCCGGTGCTTTTGAGCTGGAGGCCGGAAGCAAGGACGCCGCGCTGGTCCTGCCGCTGTGGCCCGGGCTCTACACCGTCCATCTGGGCGGCGTCGACGGTGCCACCGGCCAGGGCCTGATCGAGGTCTACGATCTCGATCTGTGACGCCGCTCAAGCGGCCGCCGGGGGCGACGAGTCCGGTTCCGGGACCAGGCACGCTTCCAGCGCCGCCCGGGCCGCCGCCTCGTCCAGCCCCACACCGATAAACACCAGCTCCTGCCGACGGTCCCCGTGCGGTTCCCGCCACGCCGCCTTCACGCCGGGCGGCAGGTCATCGGGCGTGGCCTGGCCGGCCTCGATCATGGCCGCCCACCAGGGATTGAGGGTATCCCAACGGGTGATACCGCCGGCCACCGACAGGAAACCCATCTCGTCCGGCGCTTCAGCCAACCATAAAAAACCTTTCGCCCGCACCAGGCCCGGCAACCCGTGCTCGACGACGTCGCGCAATCTTTCGCGCCGGAACGGTCGGCGGGCCTGGAAGACGAAACTGCGCAACCCGAACCGCGCCTCGTGCCGGGGAGTCTCCGGCGCGGCCGGCCGCTGCACCAGCGATCCGGGCGCAGCCGGATCCACGGCGTTGAGCGACTTGATCCACGTCGCCGCTCCCAAGGTCGCTGCGGCGTCGAACCGCGCCCGCTCGACCAGCAATTCACTCGGCAGCTGACCGTGTTCGGTCGCGATCACCTCAGCCCGCGCATTGAGACCGCTCATCGCCGCCCGGACGGCAGCCAAATCCTCCAGCGTGGCGCGGTCGCATTGATTCAGCACCACCAGGTCGGCGCACTCGATCTGCTCGAGCATGAGTTCCACCAGCGGCCGCGGCGCACCGGGCTCCACCGGGGGATGTTTCGCCGCCACCTTCCCTGCCCGCATATCCCGCAGCTGCTCGGCCAGCACGGTCACGTCGACCACCGTCACAAGATTCGCCAGCCGAGCCACGTCGCCCACGGTCCGGCCAAACGGATTGCGCTGGCTGAACAACTGGGCCACCGCCCGCGGCTCTGCGACTCCGGAGGTCTCCACGAAGACATGGGCAAAGTCGTCCTCCGCCGCCAACCGCATCAGGTTCTCCGCCAGGTCATCCCGATTCGAACAGCACACGCAGCCCTCCCCCAGCCGCACCAACTCGGCCCCGCCCGCCGAGCGCTCGATCACCGCGCCGTCGACATTGAGTGCCGCCACATCGTTGACCACCGCCGCCCAGCGCCGGCCTTCCCGTTGCGCCAGCACGTGTCGCAGCAGCGTGGTTTTGCCCGCCCCCAAAAATCCGGCCAAAACGGTCACCAACGGCTGGATGGATGACGATGGAGGACGATTCACGGCATCAAATTCACGTGGAGCCATCTCCGAAGCGAATCCTTCTTCGTCTCAATTGATCAGCCAGGCAGACCCGAGTCACCATCCGTCTGATTCCGTTACCTGATGATTATCATCGGATAAATGAGCAAGGCCGGGATCTTATTTTGCACCATTTAATGAGACTGAGATTTATTCTCTCTATAAATATTGACCCGTATCGTTAACGAGACCTAATCGCAACCACTCTTGCGAACAGGTCTCATATGCGCTCGTCGACAACCCGTCTCTCCGCTCCTGCCCGATCGATCCCGGTTCGCGCGTTCCCTTCTCATCTTGGAGCCGCTGCTCACGCGGCTCCGGTCAACAACGGTCCTGGGCCGGCAGGCTTGGTCGCCTGCCGGCCTTCCGCCGCCTGATTTTCACCTCCCCCCACACCTGCACCTGCCATGTCCACCACGCTCGCTCCCGCCGGCTCATTCGTGACCGACCTGTCCCGTCGCCCGGCTTCACTGGCCGCCCTTGCCGTCGCCAACGGCCTCGTCACGCTGGCCGCGTCCGCCGAGTCCGCCGCCTCGTCGGCTCCCGCAGCCGCGGCCGAGGCGGATGAAGACGTCATCGAACTCGCCACCCACACGGTCGAGGGTTCCCGCGCCCCGCAGTTGGCGTCGCCCAAGTTCAACGCCCCCCTGCTCGACACGCCGCAGACCGTCACGGTCATTCCGCAAAGCGTGTTCGAGGAGCAGGCCGCAGCCTCTCTCCGCGACATCCTGCGCAACTCCCCGGGCATCACCTTTCAGGCCGGCGAAGGCGGCACGCCCGCCGGCGACCAGATGACCATCCGCGGTTTCAGCGCCCGCACCGACATGTTCATCGACGGCGTGCGCGACCTCGGCGGCTACTCGCGCGATGCCTTCAACCTCGAGCAGGTCGAGATCGCCAAGGGTCCGTCCTCGGCCACCGCCGGCCGCGGCTCCACCGGCGGCTCGGTCAACCTCGTCACCAAGGCCCCGCAAGCCGTTCCCTTCGCCCAGGCCTCCGCGGGCATCGGCACCGACGACTACCGCCGCGCCACCCTCGACGTGAACCGCCCGCTCACCGCCGACCACGGCACCGCCCTGCGCGTCAACGCCATGTGGCAGGACGCCGGCGTGCCCGGTCGCGAAGGGGTGGATAATACCTCCTGGGGCGTCGCCCCGTCGCTGTCCGTAGGCCTCGACCGGCCCACCCAGCTCACCTTCGCCTAGCAGCACCTCGCACAGGACAACGTGCCCGACTACGGCATGCCGCGCCAGACGTTCGACTACGACCCGGCCGTCCCGTTTTCCAACTGGTATGGGCTCAAGGCCCGCGACTACGAAACCATCGAACAGGACCTCTCTCCTTCCCCCTGACCGTGACTATTCGCAAAACCCTCTTCTGGCTTCACCTTGTCGCCGGCCTCGTCGCCGGCGTCGTCATCTTCATCATGTCGATCACCGGCGTGGCGCTCGCCTACGAGAAGGACCTGATCGCCTGGGCCGAACGCGATGCGAGACGCGTCGACGCCCCCGGCGCTCCGTCTGAACGTCTCAGCCTCGAAGTGCTGCGCGAGCGTTTCGCGCTCGTCTACCCGGACAAGACCCCGAGCGGCCTGACCGTGTTGGCCGACCCCCGCGACGCCGTCGCCGTCAACGTCGGTCGCGGCGAGGTGTATTACATCGACCCCTACACCGGCACCGTCCGTCAGCCCGCCTCCGACGGCATGAGCCGCTTCATGCGCACCATGATCGCCTGGCACCGCTGGCTCGGCCAGGACGGTGACGGCCGCGCCATCGGCAAGGCCATCACCGGCGCCTGCAACCTCGCGTTCATCGTACTCGCCGTCACCGGGCTGATCCTGTGGTGGCCGGCCGCCTGGCGCTGGCCGGCGCTGCGCCGCTCGCTCATCTTCGTGCGCAGCGAAACGACCAAGGCCCGCGACTGGAACTGGCACAACACGATCGGCTTCTGGTGCCTCATTCCCATCGTCGTGATGGCGGTCACCGCCACCGTTTTCTCCTACCGCTGGGCGGGCAACGCGATCTACCAGATCGTCGGCGAGGAACCGCCCACCCGCGGGGGACCACCCCGGGGAGGCGACACCGCCACGGCGGCGGTGAGGCCGGCACCGGTCATCGACCTCGACGGCGCCCTGGCGGCCGTGACGGCCCACTTGCCCAACTGGTCGAGCGTTTCGCTCTCTTTGCCGATCGAGGCCACCGCCTCGGCCTCGGTCAAGGTGCCCGATTCCTGGCCGCGCACCGCCTCAACCAGCCTGACCATTGATGCGGCCACCGGCGCCATCACGCAGACCGCGGACTTCTCCGACCAAAGCGCGGGCCAGCAGATTCGCGGCTGGGTCCGCTACCTGCACACCGGCGAGGCGCTGGGCTGGCTGGGTCAGCTGGTCGCCGGCCTGGGCAGCCTCGGCGGCTGCTTCCTCGTCTACACCGGCTTCGCCCTCAGCTGGCGACGGTTCTTCGGCAAGAAGAGCGGCTGAGAACGGAATCGGCCGCAGATGACGCGGAGAGCGCGGATAAATCCCTTATCCCATCTGCGTGTTCCGCGTCATCCGCGGTTGGATACACCCTCAGCGGTAAAACTCGGCCAGGTTGACCCGAGTGGTGCCCACCTGCGGCTGCCCGAGATCGATGCCGGGCAGAAACACCATGTCCTGGATCGCAGCGACGATGCGCGTCGGCAAACGACCGGTCTGATCGAGCGCCACGCTGTCATCGGCCACGCGCACGGATTCACCCAGGCTGGCCGCCGCTTTCTGCGGCGTCGCCCGCTGACGCAGGGCCGACGCCTCCTGAATCTCGTTGAGAAACTCCCGCGCCGCCTGCTCGTCGTCATGGATGCTGATCACCGAGCCGTCGGCATCGATGTTGACCACCACCGGGTAGTCGAAGGCCTTCGGGTCCTTGTTCGCGAGCACGGCCGGCGGCACCAGTTCCCACACCGGCACCGGACCCAGCGTGTCAAATTGGTGGGTGGCGACGTGGGTAAGCAACAGGTATTCGCGGGCCTGGTCGCGGGTGAGTTGCACGGCCTTTTCAGAGAGGTTGGTGCCCAGTTCCTTGCCGTGGCTGTAGAGGTGCAGCTTGACGTCGGTGATGGTGAAGCCGGGTTCGAAGCCCGTCTGGCGGATCTTGATCAGCCGGGGCTCGGGGCCAATCGCGCCGATCGGCTGGGGAAAGACGACCACCCCTGCCGTTTCGTCGGGTTGCTTGATCGCGCCCATGACCACCACGTAGGCGTCGGCAATCGGCACCGGTGAAGAGACCCGGAACGACAGCTCCAAGACTTCCGCGGTACCGCCGTTAACGCCAGCCTGCATGCGGTCAATAAACGTGGGGTCGCTGATGATCGACGCCGACTGGTCCATCTGGTCCGTCATGGTGTTGAAGTCCGCCTCCGCTTGCGCACTCCAATTGTCGAGATTGGCTTGCGCCGCCTCCCGGGTCATCGCGGTCACGGCTATCCCCTCCCGCTCCGCCCGATCATTTTCAGCCACGACCGCCGTGGCGGACATCCGCATCAGATCGCTGAACCCGGCCTTGGCCCGGGCGGCGTCCACCTTTTCCTGCTGATACAACACCATGTCGTTCTGGGTGCGCATGTTGGCCATCGCCGCGTCATTCTGGACGGTGTAAGCCCGATGATGCTCGAAGTCGGCAATGGTGATCGGCACGCGGCTCACCCGCGGGATCCGTTCCCAGCTGAAGGCCGTGGTCTGTCGCAGCGGCACCATGGGCCGGCCGGGCTCGTCGAGGATGATCTGCCGGGGCTTCAGGGCATCCACCCGACGGTAGTCATCGGCCTCCGTTTCATTTCTCAGCATCAAATCCACCCCGACATACAGGCGGTAAGATGCCGGAGATTCCTGAGCAGGCAGGTCGACAGCGGCCGAGAGAGCGACGGCCAGCAATCTAAAACCTGCGCGAAGAAGGCGCGGTGTATCCATGGGGTAACAGGGGTCGGACGACGCCCGGAGATCGTGGTCCGGACGTGATACGTCAACGGCAATCCTGGTTGGTTCCCTCACAGTCGGGAAATGCCATTGGCTTGAATTTTTACCTGAACACGGATTTCGGCGACATTGGGCTTTGGTACGCAGGGGCTCCCCGCTACCGTGGCGCCTGCTAATGCGTCGATTTCTCCCCACGCTCGCCATTTGCGCCATTGGCTCGCTGACCGGCCACGCCCAGCTCGTTTCGCTGGGCCCCTGGGCCGGTGCCGTCACGGATTCCTCGGCCGTGGTGGTGGTGCGCATGCACCAGGACCGTCTCTCCACCCTGGAGATCGCTGACGATCGCAGCTTTTCCCACCCCATCAGCGTGCCGGAAATGCTGCCGCTGGAAGGGCAGCCGCCCGACGTGGCGCGGTTTGCGCCGCAGAACCTGCAGCCGGACACCACCTACTACTACCGCGTGCGCGCCGGCAACCTGCGCGATCAGCAGATGACGGGGCAACTGCGCACCCTGCCGCGCGCCGGTCAGGTGGCGTCGTTCCGCTTCGCCGTCGCCGGCGGGGCCCGCACCGATTCTACTTCCGGGGCGTATTCGGAAATCGGCTACTACGATCCCCGGTTTCTCATCCAGCTCGGCAACCTGCACAGCGAGGCCATCGCGGAGAACGACCCCGTCCCCCACTATGTCGCCTACCAGCGCGTGCTGGGCTCGCCCAACCGGGCCGAGCTGCTGCGCAAGATTCCTTTGATCTACACCTGGGGGCGGATCGATTACGGCCTGCAGGCTGATCGCGAGTCTCCCTCCGCCCGGGCGGTCCATCTGGCCTACCGCCACTACATGCCCCACTTCCCGCTGGCGGCCGACCAGGAACCCGACCTGGCCGAGGTCCCGGCAGGGCAGCGGCCGATCGCCCAGAGTTTCGATGTCGGCCGCGTCCGGTTCCTGCTGCTTGACACCCGCACGGCGCGGGACCCGGCGACCGATCCCAATGTCCGCGGGAAAACCCTGCTCGGTCGCTGGCAGCTCGACTGGCTGCGCGGGGAGTTCGAACGACCCCTGGCCGGCGCCCCCCCGGCGATGTTTTTCATACTGACCGCCTCCCCCTGGAAGCCCACCCCGACTCCGCTGATCGACGACTGGGACAACTACGCCCGTGAACGCGACGACATCGTGCAATGGCTCGCGCAACGCTACCTCACCAACGTCTGCGTCATCAGCGCCAACGGGGGCGTCCTCGCCGCGCAGGGCGGGGGCGGCGATTCCGCCCTCCCGGAACTGCAGGTGGGAGAGATCAATCTCACCCCCGCCCCCACCGATGACCGGTGGGCGATCGGCCCGATCATGCACGAGACCCTCGAGGAGTTCTTCGGGATGGTCGAAGTGGAGGACCGCCAGACCTCGGTGCATCTCAATTTCATCGGCTACAATCAGAATGGTCAGGAGCGCCTCCGCGCCGCGTTGGACATCGCGGTGCGCGACCGATGAACCCTGTCCGGCGCACCCTGGCCGGCCTGACCCTGGGCATGGTCATGGGGCTCCCCTTCGGATTCAGCGCCGACCTGACCATCGCGGCCGCCGCCAACCTCTCGCCGGTCATGCCGGCCCTGGTGGCGGCATTTGGCGCGAATCATCCCGACTGGCGGATCGATGTCGTGCCCGGGGCCACCGGCAATCTGGTCGCGCAGATCCGACGCGGCGCGCCCTATGACCTGCTGCTGGCGGCCGACGAGCGCTACCCGCGCGCACTGGTCACCAGCGGAGATGCGGTCGCCGACTCGTATTTCATCTACGCCCGGGGACGGCTGGTGCTGTGGCCGGCCCCTGACAGCGACTGGCGGACCGCGCTCGGTCGCACGCCCCGCGAACGCATCGCCATCGCCAATCCCGATACCGCGCCCTACGGCGCCGCCGCCCGGGCAATGCTGATCGAGGCCGGGGTCTGGGACGCCTGGCAACCCCGACTGGTCATCGCCGAAAATGTCGCCCAGGTCGCGCAGTGGGTGAACGGCCGTCACGCCGCCTACGGGTTCGTCGCCGCCTCCCAGCTGCTCGACGACGGCTGGACGAATCGTCGCGGCGAGGCCCGGACCCTCCCCGACGCCCCCCCTCTGCCACAGGCGGCGGTGCTGCTTACCCGGGCCGCCACGAGCAATCCCGCACAGGCGTTTCTCAGCTGGCTGAGTGGGACCGAGGCCCAGGCCATTTTCACGACCCACGGCTACGACCCGGCACCCGGCACTCCCTGAAATCCCGGCATCGACGCCGCCGGGTTTCACGTGAGACGCTCGCGCCCGTGCCGCTCGTCGCGTCATTGCTCCCCAGTCTGGCCTGGCTCACGCCGCCCTTGTGGCAGGCGCTGGGGCTGACGTTGCAGTTGGCGGCCATCACCACCCTCCTGCTCGGGCTTGTCGGGTTGCCGTTGGCGCACTGGCTCAACACCACCCGGTCGCGGTTTGCCCCGGCGTTCGAGGCATTGGTGACCCTGCCCATCGTGCTGCCGCCGACGGTGATCGGGTTTTACTTCCTGATCGCGTTTTCGCCAGAGCACCCGCCCGGCAGCTGGTGGGTGACGCTGACCGGCGGCCCGCTGACCTTCACCTTCACGGGGCTGGTGCTGGCCTCGGTCATCTACTCCCTCCCCTTCGCCGTCCAACCGTTTCAGGCCGCGCTGCGCGCGGTGCCCGGGGAATTGCTCGACGCCAGCCGGGCCAGTGGCGCCACCGCGTGGCGCACGTGGTGGCGGGTGCACCTGCCCCTCGCCCGCCGCGGCATCGGGGCCGGGCTCACCCTCGGCTTTGCCCACACCCTGGGGGAATTCGGGGTGGTGCTGATGATCGGCGGCTCGATCCCCGGTGAAACGCGTGTGGCCAGCATCGCGCTCTACGACGAGGTGCAGAAACTCGACTACCCCGCCGCCCACGCCTTCGCCGCCACGCTGCTGGTCATCTCCTTCGTCCTGCTCGTGATCGTGGCGATGCTCCAGCGGCGGCGCTGAGCGCGGCGCCCCTAGCCCGTCGTGCGCAGGCCCGACGCGAGAGCGTTGATCGACAGCAGCAGGTCGGGCAGCAGGGCTTCGGCGGCCTTGCCGGACTGGGCCCGCCACTCGCGCAGCAACGCGATCTGCTGGCGATGCAACTGGGCCAGCGCCTGCTCGCGGATATCCAACGTGAAGGCCAGCCGCGGGCGGCGTTCATGGAACGTGCCGGGGAAGATTTCGCCGATCATGGTCCGCGTGCGCCGATACTCGGCCAGGATGACTTTCATGAAGCGCCGCCGCACCGCCCCATCGGACACCAGGCTGGCGTAGTCGTTCATGATGTCCTCGTTGGCACTCACCAGCGAGGTCTCGATGTTGGTCAGCACGTAGCGCAGGAACGGCTCGGTGCGCGCCTCGCGACGCAGATGGTCAAACCCCGCCGGGTCCTCCTTTTGCAACCGCTCCAGCGCCGTGCCCGCGCCGAACCAGCCGGGCAGGTAGAAGCGGTTCTGCGTCCACGAGAACACCCACGGGATCGCCCGCAGATCCGCCAGCGTGCCCTGCCCGGTACGTCGCGAGGGCCGCGAGCCGATGCGCGCGTTTTCCAACGCGTCGATCGGCGTCGCCGCCCGGTAGAAGGTCATGAAGTCCGGCGCATGCAGCAGGCCACGGTAGGCCTCGCGACTCCACGCGACCATTTGGTCGAGCAACGGCCAGAGTGATTCGTCGGGACGCGCCGCCCCGCGATGCCGCGCGGTGGTGGCGGCCGCGGACGCCATGAGCAACTCGATGTTGTAGGCGGCCGAGGACTGGTGGGCGTATTTCTGCGCGATGGTCTCGCCCTGCTCCGTCATCCGCATGGCGCCACTCAGCGAGCCCATCGCCAGCGCCTCCATGAACCAGTGCGTCGGACCCGCACCGCGGCCGACCGTGCCGCCGCGGCCGTGGAAAAAGACCGGCTTGGCGCCTTGCTGGGTCACCACTTGGGAGAGCGCGCGCTGGGCGCGATGCAGCGCCCACTGGCTGGCGAGGATGCCGCAGTCCTTGTTGGAGTCGGAGTAACCCACCATCATCTGGAACACGGGCTTCTCCGCCTGCCCCAGACCGAGGCTGCGCTGCGTCACCGGATGAGCCAGGAAATCCGTGACAATGTCCGGGCCGGCATCGAGGTCGTCCATCGTTTCGAACAGCGGCACGACCGGCAGCGGGCAATGCAGACCGCCGTCGCGCCACGTCGCGAGCCCGGCCTCGCGGGCGAGCAGGTAGACCGCGAGCAGGTCCTCGGTGTTGCGCGTCATGGAGACAATGAGGGCGCCGAGCCCCGCCGTGCCATGAGCGGCCTGCTCCGTCGCCAGCACCTGGTAACAGGACAACACGGCCTCCGCTTCCGGTCCGGCACTGCTGCCGCTGACCAGGAAGGGCCGCGGTGAGCTCAGTTCGCGATCAAACAACTCGCGTTTGCGCGCCTGCGGCCACTCCGCCAGGGACTCTCCGGCCGACAACAGCCCGGCGGCGTGCAGCAATTGGTCGAGGGCCTTTTCGTGGAAAGCGGAGTTCTGCCGCACGTCGAGCGTGGCCAGATGGAAGCCAAACAACCGGACCTGCCGGCGCAGCGGCACCACGTGGTCCTGGGCGAGCCGGCCGGCGCCGATCTCGTCCAGGGCATCAGCCACCACCCCGAGGTCGGCATCCAGCTCGGCCGGGGTCCGGTAGCCGAGCACCGAGGCGGGTTCGAGGCCCTCCAGAACCTTGCCGCGCATGAGGTGCAGCGCGAGCCGCCACGGCTCCTCGCGATGCCGTTCCTGCTCGGCCGCCACGTCGCACACCGCGCTGCCCGTCAGCTCCTTGGCGAGGCGCTTGCTCAACGCCGCCAGCGGCGCGGGCGGGGTTTGAAAAAGCGAGCTGAGCGGCAGGTCCGTCGCCAGTTTTTCGAGACCGCGCCGCTGCAGCCGCAGGGCGTTGCTGCGCAACGCCGCCAGGGAGGACCGGGTGACGTCGGCCGTCACAAACGGATGCCCGTCCCGGTCGCCGCCGATCCAGGTGCCAAACCGCACCAGGGCATTCAGGTCGGCCAACCGGGTGCCGTCGTATCCGCATTCCTCCCACGCCTCGCGCAGGTGGACATGGCAGCGACGCACCGTCTCGGGAAACACGTCGCGCAGGTAGTGCAGCGCGTTGTCGAGCTCGGCCTCGATGGTCGGCCGCGTGACCTGGATCTCGCCCGTGCGCCACAGATTCTCCAGCCGCCCCTCGATCTGGCGGAGCAACCGCGTCCGCTCGCGGGGGGTGTAGTCGGGGTTCTCGCCCTCCTGGATCAGGTGGTAAAGCTCCCGGTGCAGCTCGCGCACGGTGGCACGCTTGGCCTCGGTCGGGTGCGCGGTGAGCACCGGTTCCACCTGCACGTCGCGCAGCACCGCGAGGATCTCGGTCTCGTCGAGGCCGAGGGAGCGCATCGCGGCCAGATTGTCGGCCCACAGGCCCTTTTCAGCCGCCGGGCCGCCCTTGATTTCCCGCCGCCGTCGCACCCGGGCCGCCGTGCGTTCCTCGACTAGGTTGAGGAGCTGGAAGGCCAGGGAGTAGGCCTGGGCGAGGGAGCGTTTGGCGGTGCCGGCCTGCTGGGCCTTGGCCCCCACCCAGGGCAGCAGGTCGGCCAGTTCCTGCTCGCCGATACGGCGCAGCACGGTGGCAAACGCCACCATCAGTGACTGCAGCTCCTCCTCGAGGAACTTGAATCCGGCTTCACGCAAGGGATGCTGGGAACGACGGGCCATGCGGGCACCATGAGCAGGCGGCGCGCCCACGCCACTCGAATTCGTCACCCCGCCGACAGCACCATGCTGCGGCTCGGCTGGAATAAACCCCTGCGGTTGTGTCTTTCACCTTTCCACCCATGGTGAGGCGGCCGAACCTCTTGGCCGCGACCACCTGCACGTTATCGTCCCCACCGCCCGACATGCATTTTCACGCCCGACCCGACTGGCACCTCCCGGCCAAAACCGTCACCCCTGAATCCCGCTACCGCGAACGGCCCCGCGCCCGGCGCGAATTCCTGCGTAAGCTCGGCGTCGGGGCCGCCGGCCTGCTCGCCAGCCCGGTGCTGCGTGGAGCCACGGAAGGGTTTCCCGCCCAGATCAACGACGCCTACACCGCCGACGGCCTGAAGCCGACAAGCTACGAGGCGATCACCAACTACAACAACTTCTACGAGTTCGGCACCGGGAAGGACGACCCCGTGCACTACGCCAACCAGGGCTGGCAGACCGAGCCGTGGACGATCGAGCTGGCCGGTCACATCCGCAACCCCGGCCTGCACGACGTCAACGCCCTCATCCGCCAACTCGGCGGCATCGAGGAACGCGTCTACCGTCATCGCTGTGTGGAGGCGTGGTCGATGGTCGTGCCGTGGGACGGATTCCCGCTGGCCAAGCTCGTGGCCCTCGCCGACCCCACCGCCGAGGCAAAATACCTCAAGTTCACCACCTTCGTCGACCGGTCGGCCGCCATCGGCCAGCGCAGTGACATCCTCGACTGGCCCTACCTGGAGGGCCTGCGGCTCGACGAGGCGACCCACGACCTGGCCTTCATCGCCACCGGCATCTACGGCAAGCCCATCCCCAATCAGAACGGCGCGCCCCTGCGGCTCGTGGTGCCGTGGAAGTATGGCTTCAAGGGCATCAAATCGATCGTGAAGATCGAGTTCACCGCCACCGAACCGCGCAACACCTGGCAGGACATGGCGCCCCACGAATACGGGTTCTACGCCAACGTGAACCCCCAGGTCAGCCATCCGCGCTGGTCACAGGCCGAGGAGCGCATCATCGGCGACGGCTTCTTCGCCGGCAAGAAGCCGACCCTCATGTTCAACGGCTACGAGGCGCAGGTGGCCGGGCTCTACCGCGACCTTGACCTCCGCAAGTTCTACTGAGGTTGCCCGGCCCCTCGCCGACCGGCTGCTCCGCCGGCCGGTGTTGGTGCCGTTGCTCGTGTTGCCCGGGCTGTGGCCGCTCTGGCCGCTGTTCATCCGCCGTGACTTCACCGTCGCAGCCGACCCCGGCAAATACGTGCTGCACCACCTCGGCTTCACCGCCGCCGTGCTGCTGGCCGTGGTGCTGACGTTCTCGCCACTGCACCGGCTCTGGCCGAAATCGTCGTGGACGCGTGCCCTGCAGCGCCACCGCCGGCTCGTGGGCGTGACGACGTTCGTCTACGCCGCCCTGCACGTGACGATGCACTTCATCTACGAAGGCGGCTTCGGCACCTTCGCGACTGATTGGAGCAAACCGTTCATCGCCGCGGGGGTGGTCGCGTTCTGCATCCTCGCGATCCTCGCCGCCACCAGTTTCAACGCCGCCGTGCGCTGGCTCGGCGGCAAGCGCTGGAAGGGGCTCCACCAGCTGGTCTACATCGCCGCCCTCCTCGTCATCTACCACCAGATCCTCGCCCGCAAAATCTTCCCCCAGCAGGTGCTCTGGATCTTCGGCCCGCTGGCGTTGCTTGAGGTATTACGAATTGTCCGCGCCCGGCGGAGCTAGCTACTAATTCGCCGTTCGTCGCTTTGCTCTTGCGACGCCACCGATGCCCGGCGTGTGGTGCTCACGCATGCGCCAGAAATTGTCCCTCATGATGACGCTCGTCGCGTGGCTGCTGGCCACGGGCAGTCATTGGGACATGGTGCAGACGGCCGCCTGGGGCAAGATGTTCGCGAGCTACTCGCGCTCGATGTCCTATTGGGATGCGCTGAAGATGACCTTCTCGGTCGAGGGTCTCTGCAACGTGTGTGAGTTCGTCGACGACGTGAAATCCGACGCCGACGGCCAACCCGCCCCCGCCGAGGCCGGCACCCGCAAGGTGGTTCTCGCCTTGGCGGCCGTGCCCCGCGTGGTGTTCGCCGGCCCGCCGGCCCCAGCGTGGCCTCAGGATGAATGGAGACTGCCGGTCGCCGACCGGCTCGCCCCACCGGTACCCCCACCGCGCGCCTGACGCGCGTCTTAGCCCGTTCGCTTCGCGCCGCGGCCTGGTCAGGCCAGCGGGTTCTTGGTGCGTGCATCCCCATCGGTGCCGCCCGTCTCCCTTCATCTTTTCACCATGTCTTTCTCCCTTCTTTCCTCTCCCATCCTTCGTTCCTTGATCTCCTGCGCCGCGATCGCGGCCGGGACCACCCGGCTTCACGCCCAGACGCCTGACGCCAACTCGCCGGACCCGTCGAGTCACGGTCCCGCCGGCGTCATGGCCGACCACCTCCACTCAGCCGGCGAAGTCATGCTCGGCTACGCGTTCATGGCGATGCCCATGTCGGGCCTCCGTTCGGGCACCGCAGTCATTTCGGACCATCATGTCGGCATGCAAGGCTTCACCATGGCTCCACGCAGCATGGATATGACCATGCACATGGCTCACCTGATGTATGCCCCGACCGATTGGCTCACGCTCGCGGTCATGGCTCACCACCAGCGGATGGCCATGGAAATGGTGGTGCTCGGTGATGGAGGCCACGGCGGTCACGCGGGACATAGCGGCCACATGGCCATGCCGGGTGACATTCACCGCCACGCCACTGAAGGTTGGGGGGACACCACCTTCGCCGCGCTTTTTCCGCTGTGGCACAAGGGTGATCACCTACTCATTGCGCAGGCAGGCGTCAGTGCACCAACCGGCGATGTTGGCATTCAGAACGCCGATGGAACCTTCACTCACTACGGCATGCAATTGGGCTCGGGCACCTGGGATGCGTTGCCCGGCCTCACCTACACCGGTCGATCCGGACCGGTTTCGTGGGGAGCTCAGGCCAACCTCGCGCTGCGATTGGAAGCCGCCAACGACTCCGGCTACCAACGCGGCAATGTAACCCGTGTCACGGGTTGGGTCGCTCGGCGCGTTACTGCCGCTACCAGTGTATCCGCCCGCTTTGCCTACCGGCACGAAGGCCACGTCACCGGCCACTACCATGGTCCCCACAACCACAGCAGCCCGCCCGATCTTCAGGCCAACTACGGCGGCGAATGGCTGGAGGCTGGCATCGGCCTCAACGTCGCCATCCAGGACGGTGCCCTGCGCGGCCACCGCATCGGCATCGAAGTGGTGGTGCCGATTAGCCAAGACGTGAACGGCATTCAGCTCAGCCGGGATCCGGCGCTTAACCTCAACTGGGCGAAGGCGTATTGACCGGTTCACATCATTGAGTGCCGTGTCATCTCTGGTAAGGATCATACTGTCGTGAAACCTCTGTTCCTCTCGCTCCTGCTGACCGCTTTGCCGGTCTGCGCCCAGTCCATCGCGACCACCGTGTTGCCATTGCCCGGCGGGGCGGGGTCCGCCACCCCACAGGTCGCCAGCGCCTACGATGGCAGCCTCTACGTCAGCTGGACCGAACCCGCCGGCACCGGCCACGCGCTCAGGATTGCGCAATTCGACCGCGACGCCGAGCGCTGGGCCGAACCCGTGACGATCGCGAGCGGGGACAATTGGTTCATCAATCACGCCGACACGCCGCAGATCGCCGCCGGTCTGCGCGGCAAGGTGGCCGCCGCGTGGTTTGTGTATTCGGACGGCGACGACGACCACGCCTACCACGCCATCGTCAGCACGTCGGAGGACCACGGCCGGACCTGGTCGGAACCGCGGCCACTCTCGACGGAGAGCGACCGCACGGAATTCGTCTCGCTCGCCCCGCTGATCAACGGCGACTGGCTCGCGCTCTGGCTGGACGGCCGCGCCGCCGGCGGCCATGATCACGCCGACCACGGCGCCGGGGCCATGCAGCTCTACAGCCGGGTGCTGGGCAGCGACGCGCCCGACACGCTGGTCGACGACCGCGTCTGCGACTGCTGCAGCATCGCCTCGCTCGTGCTGCCCAACGGCGCCGTGCTGGCCGCCTACCGCGACCGCAGCGAGACGGAAGTGCGCGACATCGCGTACATGATGTATCGCCGCGGTGCATGGCAGCCGGCCGACGCACCCGTCGCGGATGGCTGGACCATCGACGGCTGCCCGGTGAACGGCCCGAGCCTCAGCCGCCGCGGCGCGCATGTGGCGGTGGCCTGGTTCACCGCCGCCGACGGCATCCCGGCCGTAAAGACCGCCCGCTCGACCAACGCCGCCCATAGCTGGGACCGCTACGGGCGCCTCAGTGCGGCGGACGCCCTGCCCAAGGGGCGCGTGGCCACGGCCGTGGTGCGCGGCGGCAGCCAGTGGATCGCCTGGGTGGGAGCCGACGACGCCATCGCCCTGCGCGAACTCGATGCCGACGGCCGGCCCAGCGAAACCGTGTTCGACCTGCCCGGGGCAACCACCGGCTTTCCGCGACTCACCGTCCTCGATCAGATCGACGGCCAGCCCACCCGCCTGCTCCTGGCCCGCACCGAACCCGGTGCCAACGGCATGGCCGGCCGGGTGGCGACCTACGCCATCTCGCTGCCGGCGAATCCGGAGATCATCGTCGACGACTGCGGCTGCGGCCCGGGCGGTGACCCGAATCGCGGCCATGCCCTGCGCGGCCGCATCGAAGGCATCCTGCCCGATCGCAAAGCCCTGTTGGTGCAGCACGAGGAAGTGCCCGGAGTCATGCGGGCCATGACCATGATGTTCAATGTCGACCCCCGCGTGATTCCGCTCGTGAAGGAGGACCAGCAGATCCTCGCACGGATGGAGCGCCGCGACGACGGCAAGTGGTGGCTCTTCAACCTGCGATTGCTGGAGTAAGCAAACCGCCCCCCTCTGCGGCCGCCTTCTACGATTCCGGCGTGAGGCCGGCGGCGACGTCGGTGCGGTAGGCCTTCAACGCCGGGATCACCCCACCGAGGGCACAGAGCGTGACCATGCCGAGCGGCGCCCAGCCCATCACGGGGTGCCACGCCCACGGATCGATGACCGCGCCGGTTTCGTGGCGGATCACCGCGGCCACGACCTGCACGATGACCGCAAAGACCCCGAACGACGCGGCCATGCCGATGACGCCCAGGGCCGTGGCCTCGAGCACCACCGCGCCGAACAGGGTCCGCCGCCGCGCGCCGAGCGCCCGCAGAATGGCGAGATCCCGCCGCCGGGCCGACATCGAGTTGTAGATCGCGACGAGCACCGTCGCCGCCGAAACAACACCGACGAGATACGCCACCAGCGCCAGCACGCGGTCGAACCACCCGATCTTGCCGAACAGGTCGGCCACGATCGTCGCCACCGGATAGGCGAACGTAAGCGCGTTGCCCTGCCGGTTGAACATCGCGTCGAGCATGAAGCCGGCGGCGGGCGAACGCAGCTTGATCAGCACCGCGCTCAGCTCATCCGCCGCGGCCGCGTTGTGCCCGTCCATGTGCTGCACGCCGTGCACCGGAATCCACACGACCTTGTCGAGCGGGGTGTTGGTCGGCGCCAGCACGCCGACGACCTCATAGTGATCCTCGTGCTCGTGCGGACCGCCTTCAGCGAGGCCGTGGGTGGGATTGAACTCGGACCCGACCGTCAGGCCCAGTTGCCGCGCCGCGAAACTGCCCAGCACCGCCTCAGGCGCTTCGTCTCCCTCCCATAGCCGGCCCGCGGCCAGTTCGGCCTCGGCGAACATCGCCGGAATCGTGCCGACTACGCGGTAGCCCCGCAGGTTGTCGCCCATCGCGATCGGGATGGCCCGCGCCACCGCCGGATGCCGGCGGATCTGTTCGTAGTCGGCCTCCTTCAGGTTGGCGGTCGACGCCTCCATGAAGAACACGGCGTTGAGCACGAGCTGCAGCTTCGAGCCGCGCGCGCCCAGCACCGCGTCGAAGTTCGTCGCCACATCAGTGAAGGATTTCTGCGCCTGTGTCTTCACCACCCACACCGTCAGCAACAGACCGCCGGCGAGCGCCAGCGCCAGCGCGGTCACGATGGTCGAGAGCGCATGCTGCCGCAGGCTGCGCCAGACGAGACCGGGGATCGTCATGACGCGACCTCCCGCAGGTGCGCGGCCTGGTTGAGGGCGGTGAAGTCGCGCACGTCGTCAAACTGCATCAGCACGTCCTCGTCATGACTGACCAGGAGCAGCGCCGCGCCGTTCTCCCGACAGACTTCGCGGATGAGCGCGATGGCCTCGCGCGCGTTGCGCGGATCGAGGTTGCCCGTCGGTTCGTCGGCCAGCACGAGCTTCGGCCGGTTGGCCAGGGCCCGTGCCACGGCCACGCGTTGCTGCTGACCGGTGGAAAGCTGGCGGGGAAAATGGTGGAGCTTACCGGCAAGGCCGACGCGCTCCAGCAGCGCCCGGGCGTGCGGGCGGTCGACCTTGCCCGGCCCGAACGCCATGCCGAGCACGACATTGTCGAGTGCGGTGTGGCCCTGGAGCAGATTGAAGGTCTGGAAAATGTAGCCCATCGCCGTGGCGCGCAGCCGGTCGCGTTTTGGCTCCGCCAGCGCGGCCATGTCCTGCCCGTCGATCCGCACCGTCCCACTGTCCGCCGCCAGGATGCCGGCGAGCAGATGCAGGAATGTCGTCTTGCCGGAGCCACTCGCGCCGCGCAGCGCCACCTGTTGCCCTGCCTCCAGGGCCAACGCCGGCACCTGCACGACCTCGGCGCGCTGCCCATCCGGATTCCGGTAGGCCTTTCGCAGGTCGGTGATATCGAGCAGCGCCATGAAGGTGATGACCGAAGCCATGCCCCCGCACCGGCGCAAAGCGATTCTGGCGAATACCGGGAGCTGATCCAGTAGACGACTACCGCAATGCGCCGGTCGGATCGTCCTCGGTGCCGGGCGCAAACACGCTGCGCAGGAACCGCACGTTGCGCCGCTCCATTGGCGTAAGATCGCTGAGTGGCACGCCGGACCTCATCGAAATGTCAGGCTTATACGCCCGATAGTTTCGGAAATTATAATGCCAGTCACCGTATTCCATATCGTCAGGATTCTCCGGCTCAGCCGAAGGAACCTCGAAAGGATCGCCTCGCCACGCGAAGATTTCCTGGTGGAGCCATTTTGCGATCAGGTTCCGCAGTCGGCTGCGGTCCAGCTGGGCTACCTTGGCCGGGAAATAGGGCCGCGCTTGCGCCAATTCATTGTCCACCAATTCCTCGATCCACGCTGCGGTATAGGCTTCCTCCGCCCCGCGGTAGGGCGATGGCAGGGCGTAGAGGAAGTCATCGCTGCCGGGCGGTGGCAAAGGCCGCCATTGTACCTGGCTTATTTCGATATCTTCGGCGGGTGCCCAATCTTTGAATTCCCAGACCGCCGAATCCGCGCCGGGAGCTATCGGAAAAGTGGATTCCAGCCAGTAGTCGGAATCATCCCCTTCCGGGCTGACCCAAGTCCCCGGCAACCAGCTGACCTCAAACCGTGCGTGACCGATGGTCCCCGCCCATAGGTTACCTGTGCGCACGACATAGGTGATCCGTCCCGTCGCAACCAGACAGCTGCGCACCGGCATCGAATCGGAACTCCCCATGTAATAACGCACGCGAAACCAAAGGGTTTGCCCCGGCTCCCAATGCGCCGCCCAAAGCACATTTTCCCGATATTCGCCGGCCCGCGGAACAGGATCAGGGGGCAGCGCAGGACCGGAGTAGTCATCAGTTTCAACATGCAGCGTCACCTCCACCTCCTGCCAATCGGGTTCGCCGGCCGGATCGGTATGCACATCCACTTTGAATTCCGTATTCTCTTGGTTGAAAATACCGACGCGACGGGCCACCGCGCTCTGAAATCCATAGTTTGCACTCCGACCCGCCACCGGAAATCCGATCATGCCCTCCACCGGTTTATCCGTGAGGTTGCGCATCTCAAACGTGGCGTCGACTTCCCAGCCGTTGGGCCCGTGGTGAATTTTCACCACCTCGCTCACCATCGTGATCGCCTCGGTCTGGATCGGCACGATGGTCTGTCCGTCACGCTGCACCCAGGCCAGATTCGCCCACGCCTCACTCGCACCGCACAAGGCCAGCAACAGTCCGGCAAATGCAGGGGCACGCAACGGTCGCATGCGCTGCATTCATGGGCATTTCACCGCCGCTGGCGATCCAACTCTCGCCGCATTGCCACCGAGAGAAGCTGTCACGTAGAGTTAGGTCTCCCCTTCCTGCCTGCGCGATGAATGCGTTCCAAACCCTGGTGGCGGCAATCGCCGCCGTCGTCCTTTTTCTCCACGGCCTGCAGGGCTTCAGCCGGGAGCTGCAGGCGGTCGGTGGCGCCACCCTCAAGCGCTGGCTGGGGCGCGTGACGGCCAACCGGTGGTCCGGATTCGGGGTCGCGGCGCTGGCCACGGCGATCGTGCAGTCAAGCAGTGCGGTGACCTCCCTGGCCGTGACCCTCGTCGATGCCACGGTGATCTCGTTCCGCGCCAGCCTCGGGGTCCTGCTCGGGGCCAATGTCGGCACGACCGCGACCGCCTGGCTGGTGTCGTTCAAGCTGACCGGCATCGGGCCGATCTTCATCGTGCTGGGGGCAGGACTGTCGGCCCTTCCGATCCGGCTGCGGATGCTGGGCAAGGCGGTGTTCTACTTCGGCCTGATTTTCTTCGCGCTGGATTTGATCGCCGCCGAGCTGCGCCCCCTGCAGGCCCGTCCTGAATTCCTGAGCATCCTGAGCCGAGCCGACTCCGTATGGGTGGGACTGCTCGCCGGGTTCGCCTTCACCGCGCTCATCCAGTCGAGCAGCGTCACCACCGGGCTCTCCATCCTGCTGGTGCAACAGGGCGTGCTGCCCGCCGCGGCCGCCATTCCGATCGTGATCGGAGCCAACGTCGGCTCCACCTCCACGGCGCTGGTGGCCGGACTCGGCCTCGGTCGCGCTGCGCGGGCGACGGCCATCACCAACTTCATGTTCAACAGCGTCGGTCTGCTCCTCTTCCTGCCGTTCCTGCGCCCGTTCGCCGACTGGGTCATCAGCGTGAGTTCCGGGCCGGGCTTCGCCGTGGCCTGGGCCCATCTGATCTTCAACCTCACGGTCGCGCTCCTGTTCCTGCTGAGTCTTGACCGGGTGGAGCCGTTGCTGCGCCGACAACTGGTCGTCCGTCCCGCTGGCGAACAATAAGCAGCCGCAGGGTTGCCGGCCGGCCCGGGGCCGGCACGGTGTAGCGAACTCCCGATTCACCGTGATCCTCACCCGCCCCAGTCTCCGCCCCCTGACGCGCTCCCGCGCGCTCGCGGCGTTGTTGGCGGTGACGGTCTTCGGTCTGGGACTGCTGACGGTCGCGCCGGAGCTGCACCGCGATCTGCACGCGGATGCCGGTGCGGCCACACACGGCTGTGCGGTCACCCTGTTCGCCGCCGGTGTGGCGGCGGCCGCGGCCGCGCTGATCCTGACGGTCGCACCACTGCAGGTCGCCCGCGTGATCCTGCCGGTGCTGGTGGAGACCCCGCGCCCCGCGCCACGGCGGTTCCCCCCGGGACGAGCCCCGCCCCGCGTTTGAGTAGCTGATTCCTGTCGGACGCCGGCCTGCGCGCCGTCGCCGTTTTGCCTGCTCAAACCATCTGCCCGGAATCGCGGCCCAACGCCGCGGCCGGGCGCAACCCGATTCTTCATTGAAAACCTTTCCCGCTTTGGCGGCGTTGCTGGTCCTCACCGGCACCGCCTCCGCCCAATCCACCGCTCCCGCACCGGCCGCCGCCGGCAACGAGGAGACGATCCACCTCGGCGACTTCGTCGTCTCGACCCACCCCTACGCCCGCAGCCAGTCGGAAATCGCCCAGCCCACCACCGTCGTGGGCGGCGAGGCCCTCAACCAGCACCAAGCCACCTCGCTGGGTGAAGTCCTCGCCGGCCAGCCTGGCGTGAGCTCCACCTACTTCGGTCCGGGCGCCAGCCGACCGGTCATCCGCGCACTCGGTGGACCGCGCGTGGCCGTGCTGCAGAACGGTACCGACACCATCGATGCCTCAACCCTCAGCCCCGACCACGCCGTGTCGCTCGATCCGTTGCTCATCGAACGCGTCGAGATCACGCGCGGCCCCGCCGCCTTGCTCCATGGCGGTGCCGCCATCGGCGGCGCCGTCAACGTGGTCACCCACCGCATCCACTCCTCCCCGCCGGAACCCGGGGTCCATGGCCGCTTCGAGGGCCGGCTCGGGACGGGCAACGCCGAACAGTCCGGCGGCCTCGTGCTCGAGGGCGGCGCCGGGGCGTTGGCCTGGCATTTGGACGCGTTCCACCGCGACACCGGCGATATCGACATTCCGGGTTACGCCGAAAGCGCCCACCTGCGCGCCTTGGCAGAGGCCGAGGAACATGACCACGAGGAAGAGCCCGAGGAGGCCTTCGGATTCGTGCCCAACTCCTTTGTCGAGTCCTCCGGCGGCGCCTTCGGCCTGTCGTGGTTGGGCGAATCCGGCTACCTCGGTCTGTCCTATCATGGCTTCGACTCCTTCTATGGGGTGCCCCCGGGGGCGCATGCGCACGAACATGAACACGAGGAAGAAGACGAAGACCATGAGGAGGAAACGGAGCACGATCACGCAGAGGAGGGCCTGGTCTCCATCGACCTGCGCCAGCGGCGGCTCGATGCCGAGGGCGAGTGGCGCGCGCCGTTCGCCGGACTCACCGCGCTGCGCTTCCGCGCCTCGCACGGCGACTACCGTCACACGGAGCTGGAGGGCGACGAGATCGGCACCGTCTTCACCAACGAGGGCTACGACTTCCGCGTCGACGCGCTGCACGAGCCATGGGGCGAACTGCAGGGGGCGGTCGGCGTCAAGTTCGGCGAATCGGACTTCGCCGCCGTGGGCGACGAGGCGTTCCTGCCCCCGACCACCACGCGTGAATTCGCCGCGTTCGGCTTCGAGGAAATCGAGACGGGCGCGAATCTCTGGCAGTTCGGCGCGCGGGCCGAGTGGACGGACATCGCCGCCACCGACGGCTCCGGCCGGAGCCGCAAAGGCGACGCGCTCAGCGCCTCCGCGGGTTGGGTGCGGACGCTGAGCGAGGACTGGATTCTCGCCGTGTCGTTCGCCCACACCGAGCGGCTGCCCACCGCTCAGGAGCTGTTCGCCGACGGCCCGCACATCGGCACCAACGCCTACGAACTCGGCGATCCGGGCCTAGGCACCGAAATTTCCCATGGACTCGACCTGACCCTGCGCCGACGCACGGGGTTCGTGTCGGGCGAGGCCACGGTCTTCGTGAGCCGCTTCGACGGTTTCATTTATGAGAATCCGACCGGAGCGGAGGAGGACGGCCTGCCCGTATACGCTTTCGCCCAGCGCGACGCCCAATTCCTCGGCGCCGAGGCCGAAGCGGTCTTCCATCTGCACGAGGACGAGCATGGTCATATCGACTTCACGGTCGTCGGCGACTTCGTGCGCGGGCGCAACCACTCGGATCGCACCGACCTGCCCCGGGTGACCCCGGCGCGCGCCCGGTTCGCGCTCGACTGGACCCGGGATGCCTGGCGCGCCGGCGCCGAGATGAGCCACACCTTCGACCAACAGCGCGTCGCTCCGGGCGAGGTGCCCACGGACAGTCACACGCTCTGGTCTGCCTACGCCGGCTGGCGCTGGTTCGCGGGCGCCGTGACGTGGGACCTGTTGCTCAAAGGCAGCAACCTCACCGACGCCGAGGCGCGGGTGCACACCTCATTCCTGAAGGAGGTCGTCCCCCTGCCCGGCCGCAATGTCACGCTCAGCCTGCGGGCGAGTTTCTAGGCCGGCAAATCCGGGCCGGCATTTTGTTGAAATGGCGACCACCGGATGAAGGATGCGACCCTGCGCCGCCTTCCGCGGCGTCGCCACCCCGCCCCACCGGTGTTTCGCCTTTCCCTTTTCAGACTCGTTTCGCGGAATCTTTCCGCCCTGCCCCGTGTCGGAGGCCTCATGCCCCTGTCGCCCCGCCGCGGGTTGGCCTTCGCGCTGACCTCGCTGGCCCTGCTATCCATCTCCGCCGCCGCGCCGGAGGACGACCGCCTACTGAACCTGTCGTCGCAGGCGTTCGTGGGGGATGGCAATGATGTGTTGATCGCCGGGTTCGCCGTCTCCTCGGGGCCGGCCAAGGAAGTGCTCATCCGCGCAGTGGGGCCGACGCTGGTCGGCTTCGGCGTCAATGACGCCGTCATCAACCCGACGTTGGAAATCGTCGACCAGGCCATGAACGTGGTCGCGAGCAACCAGCAGTGGTCGGCCGACCTCGCCGGCACCTTCAATACGGTCGGCGCGTTTGATCTGCCGACGGGTTCCGCTGACGCCGCGCTGGTCGCCCGCCTTGATCCGGGAATTTACACCGCGGTCGTGCGCACCGCCCCGGGCACCGCCTACGGCAAGGCGCTGGTCGAGGTGTATGACGTGTCGGGCCCGGCCCGGCTGACCAACCTCTCCACCCGCGCCCGGGTGCAGTCCAACCAGAGCCTGGTCATCTCCGGTCTGGTGATCGCCCCGGGGTCGAGCAATCGGTTGCTGTTGCTTCGCGCCGTCGGACCCGGCCTGCAGGAACACGGCGTCGCCGATGCGCTGGCCAATCCCGCCATCGCCCTCGTGCGGCAATCCGACGGCGTGCAGATCGCCAGCAACGACAATTGGGGCACGGCCGGCGGGGTCAGTGCGTTCGCCAGCACCTTCAACGCCGCCGGGGCCTTCCCGTTGGCCGAAGGCAGCCTGGATGCGGCCCTCGTCGCCAACCTCCCCCCCGGTGCCTATACCTTGCTCGTCAGCGGCGTGGGCGGCGCAGCCGGCCCCGCGCTGGTGGAAGTCTACGATCTGAGTGACGCCGCCCCGGCGCCAGTGGTCGGCGCGATCGCCACCGTGGCTTCGACCGACACCGCCACGGGCACCCCCCCCGGCACCGTGCGCATCAGCCGCACCGGCGACATTTCGATGGACCTGGTCGTCAATCTGAGCGTGACGGGCAACGCCATCGCCGGCACCGATTTCGTGCGACTACCGGCCACCGTCACGATCCCGGCCGGTCAAAGCCACGTCGATATCGACATCGTACCCTACGCCAACAGCGAGGCCTCGACCTTCACCCGCCAGGTCCGGGTGGCCGCCGCCGTCGGTGACGGCTACCTGGCCGATCCCACCGGGGCCGCCGAAGTCACCATCTTCTACGAAGCCGGCACCCTCTATTTCGCCAGTCTCACCCCTTCGGCGGCCGACAGCACGGCCTACGGCACCGCGGCCCTCAAGCTCGCCTCCGACGAGAGCGCGCTGACCATCAGCGCCCGGTTTGCCAACCTGAGTTCACCCGTGACGGCCGCTTACCTGCGGTTGGGCAATCCCGACGACAGTGGCACGCTCCTCGTGCGCCTGCCCGCCAGCCCGAGCGCCAACACCCAATGGACGATCACGGACACCGGCCCCTACACGCGGGCGGACATCCTCGCGGCCCTGCGCGAGGGCCGTATTTTCGTCACCGTCGACACCGCCCTTCATCCCGGCGGCGAGCTGGCCGGCACCGCCCTGCGTTACAACGCCAACGCCACCTTCGAGGTGCCGGCGGCTCCCGGCCCCGCCCCGACTGCCCCCGCCACCGTGGCTGAAGCCGCCCGTTTCCTGACCCAGGCAACCTTTGGCCCCACGCCCGCCGCCATCACGCAACTGATGGGCCAGACCTACGCGCAGTGGATCGACGCCCAGCTGACGGCCACCCCGTCGTCGCACCTCCAGCTTGCCCGCGAGCTTTCCAACGTCGATCCCCTCGAAAACCCCGACCTCCCGATCGGCGTGGTCGTGCGCGACAACCGCATGGACGCCTGGTGGAACATCGTGCTGCGCAACAACGACCAGCTGCGGCAGCGCGTCGCCTTCGCCCTCAGCCAGATCCTGGTCATCTCCGACCACGAGAGCATCATCCTGGACAACCAGGCCGATGTCGCCCGCTACTACGACATCCTCGTCCGCCACGCCTTTGGCAATTACCGCGAGCTGCTGGAGGAGATCACGGTCGACCCGTTGATGGGCCAGTACCTCAGCCACCTGCAGAACGCCAAGGCCGATCCGGCCCTCGGACTCGTGCCGGATGAAAATTTCGCCCGCGAGATCATGCAGTTGTTCTCCATCGGCTTGGTCGAGCTGCACCCCGACGGCACCCTCCGGCTCGGCGCCGACGGCCTGCCCATCGCCACCTACGACCAAGCCACCATCACCGAGACCGCCCGCGTCTTCACCGGCTGGGGCTACGACGCGACCGGCGCCGGCGAGGACGACTTCTTCCTCGCCCAGCGCACCCTGAACCGGCCGATGCGTCTGTATCCGAATTATCACGACGACGGCGCCAAGACCATCGTGACCGGCCGCGTGCTGCCCGCCGGCCAGGGCGGGGTCCGGGATCTCGACGACACCCTCGACACCCTGGTCAACCATCCCAACACCGGCCCCTTCATCGCCCGCCGGCTGATCCAGCGCCTGGTCACCAGCAACCCCAGCCCCGCCTACATTTACCGGGTCGCCCGGGTCTTTGCGGACAACGGGGCCGGCGTGCGCGGCGATCTGGGCGCGGTGGTGAAGGCGCTCCTGCTGGATCCGGAGGCGCGCACCACCGCCGCCGCCAGCCAGTCCAGTTTCGGCAAGGTTAAGGAACCGCTGCTGCGGGTGTCGGCCCTGCTGCGCGCCTTCCGCGCCGAGCTGCACGGCAACCGCCTGAAATTCAGCTATGGCGATGACGAAGTCGGCCAGGCCCCGCTCGCCGCCAACTCGGTCTTCAATTTCTTCCGCCCCGACTACGTTCCGCTCGGCGACCTCGCCGCCAGCGGCCTCGTCGCCCCCGAGTTGCAGATCACCGACGACACCACGGCGATCAACGTGCCCAACCGGCTGGCGGTCTACGCCTTCGGTAACACCCTGACGGCCGCTGAGCGTGACGCGGCCTACCTCCCCACCCTGAGCCTCGACTACCTCACCGCGCTCTGGGGGCAGCCCGACCGCATCATCGACGAGCTCAACCTGCTGCTCTGCGCCGGCTCGATGTCGGCCACCTCCCGCGCCGAGTTGCTGGCGGCGGCGAATCAATTGAACGGCAAGGTGGACGCCCTGGGCGGGGTGTGTTCGCTGCTCTACCTGGTCGCCACCTCGCCGGACGCGGCCGTACAGAACTGAACCCCCTCTAGCGATGAATCCCTACTCCCGCCGTCGCTTCATTCAACGCTGCTGTGCCGCCGTCGGCACGACCGGCATGCTGTCCGCCATGTCGCAGCTGCGCCTGCTCGGCGCCGTGGCCGGTTCGAGCTCCACCGTCACCAGCGCGGCCGCCTCCGATTACAAGGCGCTCGTCTGCCTCTTCATGAGCGGCGGCAACGACAACAGCAATTTCGTCATCCCTTTCGACGTGGCCGGCCATCAGGCCTATACGATCGCCCGCGGCAACCTCGCCCTGCCCCGCGACGGCCTGCTCGGCCTCAACCCCGCCACCACCGACGGCCGGTCCTGGGCCCTGCACCCCGCGGTGCCGCACCTGCGCGACCTGTTCGCCTCCGGCCACGCCGCCCTGCTGGCCAACGTCGGCACCCTCGCCGTGCCCACGACCCGCGCACAGTTCCTGGCCCGGTCCGTGCCGCTGCCGGCGCAGCTGTTCTCCCACAGC
>Ga0181607_10000657_pt1 | contig 29948 bp, 22 predicted proteins | sample 041ome_9_FD_132420 | JGI IMG/M metagenome (GOLD analysis project Ga0181607, IMG submission 132420) | Coastal salt marsh microbial communities from the Groves Creek Marsh, Skidaway Island, Georgia - 041413US metaG (megahit assembly) | ecosystem: Environmental > Aquatic > Marine > Intertidal zone...
ACTCGATCGAGACACGCTACACGCCGAAACTGCGGTTTGAACTCGATAAGGGCGTCAAGCACGCTTTGGAAATTGACCAGATGCTTCGCGAGGTGTTGCCTCCAGAGCCCGTCGCAGCTGAGAGCGGTTCTCCGACTGGGCTTGATGCGACTGGGCCTGATGCGACTGGGCCTGATGCGACTGGGCCTGATGCGACTGGGCCCCATGCTGCTGAGGCGGAGACTCAAGACGGTGCGGATGAGCCGGATGACGCTCACGGAAAAGAAACTGGTGACGGGGCGGAGGCTGATGAGTTCAGCTGAGCGTTGCAGACACCGCTCGGGCGACATCACGTCTGGTGGCATTATGGCGTGACGTCAGCCGCAACTGGAACGAGACAGGATTCGGATTCGCTGGAATCACAGGAACAGGCATGTCAACACAGACACGTACCAAGCAACTCACCAAACTGCAGAAGGTGCTCAAGCAGAACTACAAGGCTGTTGCGCCCGACACCGGTCGCCCGGTGCTTGAACAGGCCCTGTTTGCATGCTGCCTTGAGAACGCAGGCTATGAGGCGGCAGAAAAGGCTTTTGCCCAACTCGGTGAGAACTACTTTGACCTCAATGAGGTGCGGGTCACGACGGTTGCTGAACTTGCGGAAGCGCTCCAACAACTGCCAAACCCATCGCATGCCGCGCTCTCGCTGCGACGTGTGCTGCAGACGGTATTTGAATCCACCTACAGCTTTTCGCTCGACCATGCCAAGAAGGGATCGATCGCCAACGGTATTAAGACGTTGCAGGCCCTGCAGGGTGTGCCGGGCTTTGTGACCTCGTTTCTTGTCTCAACAGGGCTTGGCGGCCATACGATCCCGCTTGACGACGGAGCCCTCGCAGTGCTCTGGCTGTCAGGCTTGATCACGCAGGAAGAGTATGACTCTCGGACAGTTGCCTGGCTTGATCGTGCCATTCCCAAGAAGGACGGCAAGGAGTTCTCGTCGTTGTTGCACCAGTTTGGGGCTGATCTTCTTGCCAGCATCCATTCGCCTGCGATCCGCAAACTGATCCTGAGCATCAACCCGGATGCCAAGGACCTGTTTCCAAAGCGTGGGGCGACGCTCGTGCCGCCGAAGCCGGCCGCTGATGCTCCGGGTATCGAAGCAGGGCCATCGGAAGACCATCGCCCAGCAGGTCCGCAGGCGGCCGCGAGGCCAGTTGGAAAGACGCCTATGCCTCCGCCCGGCGCTGGGCCCAAGCGGACTGCGGACGGAAAGTCGGGCAAGTCGGGGCCGAAGCCGTTTGTGGTGAAGCCCAACATGGCGAGGCCGCTCACGATCAAGCCCGAGACGGCTCCACCTGCCGCAGAAGAAGCGGCTAAGCCTGCTGCAAAGAAGGCTCCGACGAAAAAGAAGGCCCCTGCGAGTAAGTCTGAAGCAAAGAAGGCACCTGCAAAGAAGGCACCTGCAAAGAAGGCACCTGCAAAGAAGGCACCTGCAAAGAAGGCTGCCGTGAAGAAAGCTGAGCCGAAGAAAGCCAAGAAGGCGACTGCTGCCAAGAAGAAGCCTGCTGCGACCAAGGCGAAGAAGGCCGGTGGCAAAGTGGTTACGGCCAAGCCGAGGAAGCCTCGGTAGTCCGCAAAGACAGACAGCCCCAGCCTCGGGCAGGAGAGAACGCAGATGGCAGGACATTCCCATTGGGCGAATATCGCCCGCAAAAAGTCTCTTGTTGATGCCAAGCGAGGCAAACTCTGGAGCAAACTGGCCAAGGCGATCATCGTGGCTGCCAAGCATGGCGGTGCAGATCCGGATGCGAATCTCAAGCTTCGCTATGCGATCGATGCGGCGAAGGCGGTCAGCATGCCGAAGGAGAACATCAATCGGGCCATCAAGGCCGGGACTGGCGAACTCAAGGGTGGCAACCTCGAGGAGAGCATCTACGAGGGCTACGGCGCTGGTGGGGTGGCAGTGCTCTGTGAGATTCTGACCGATAATCGCAACCGAACGGCTCCGGAGATCCGCAAGATCTTTGAGATGTGTGACGGCAAGCTGGGAGCCACTGGCTGCGTCGGCTGGATGTTTGAACGGCGAGGTCTGGTGCGACTTCCCCTGGCCGTCTGCGATGAGGAGCGGCTCCTTGAACTCGCTCTCGAAGCGGGCGCTGAGGATGTGGCACGTGGCGACGAGCAGTGGGAGGTCCGTTGTGAGCCTTCTGCCATGACCGGTGTCACCGACGCTCTCAGTGCTGCTGGCCTTGCGGTTGATTCCAGTGAAATCGTTCGGGAGCCAACCAACACCGTCGACGTTGAAAGCCCTGAGGAAGCGAGAAAGGTGCTCGATCTGGTGGAGCGGCTTGATGATCACGACGACGTGCAGAGCGTCGCAGCCAACTTCAACATCCCCGACGAGGCGATGGCCGCACTCGGGGAAGGCTAGTCAGGACGTGGGCCCGCAGAAACCAGTCACCGCGACTCAGACGGGTGGGCAACGGCCGGCCAGTATTCGTCAAAATCAAACGACGGGCTGTTGTCGAGGTCGTGGCACTCCAAGCAGTTGTTGACCGCTCGTTTCCGTCCTTCGGGCGTGGCGATGTCGAGGGTGAGTTCTGAGCGGAGGCGATCCTGCTCGATCTCGCTGGCGATGACATCCCCCGCTTCAACGGCTGCGTGTGCTGCAGCTGGGCCGTGGCAGTTTTCACAGCCTTGATGGGCGAGATGGGGAGTCTCTGCACGACTGAGGAAGCCACCTTCGTAAGGTTCGAACTTCTGCGGAACCCATCCAACAACATGGCATGAGAGGCACTCGGGGTCGTGATCGCGGTTCGGGACTGCCTCTTCGAGTGTGACCAAAGCGGAGGCGTGCGCTGAGTCTTTCCAGACGTCGTACGCAGCGCTGTGACAGTCGGCGCACGACTCGCTGCCCGCAAATGTGCGACCACTCGGGTGACGTGAGGTGCCAAGCCTGAGGCCTTTCAGGCCCAGGGTTTCCAGTTGCAGTTGGTAGTTGGCCAAGAGCTGAATCATCTCGTCAGACTCCCCCCAGCGGGCATCGAGGGGAATCCGTTGTGTGAGAAACGGACGGCCAGAGCTGCTCTTCTGCACCGGCTGGAGTGCAGACGAGGCCGCAGCTTCTGCGTCGGTGAAGAATGCCACCGCGACTGCGTACATACCTTTGTGGCCGAGTTCCACCAGCACGCCGGTCTCGTCGGTCAACGAAGGGGGAATCATGGGAGGCTCGTCGCCACCGCCGGCCGTGACAACGATGTCGAACTGAGGGAATGCCTCCGCGAGTCGTCGGCTCTCGGCGGGGGATGTGAAGGCCAGCAGGATCTGGTGGTCGCAGTTCGCAGCGGTCATCTGAGGTGCAATATCGGCGAGTGCCTCAGCAGCCGACACCATCTCAAGCGAGTCGTTGCGAATTGTCTTGGCTTCCTGGTCTCCCAGCACGCTGGTGATGCCAAGGGTCAGCCCCCCTGCTTCGACAATCTGAAACCGGGGCGTGATCCCCGCGTCGAGCCCGAGCAGGCCGACGTTCGCACTGACAAACGGAGTCTCTCGATCACCCACGGCCGCAACTGCAGCAATCAGTTCTTCAGCTGGGAGACGAAGATCATCTGGGCCGAATCCAACGGCTGAGTAACCCATGTCACGAAGCCCATCGGCGACCGACTGAAACTTCACCTCCGCCTGTCGCCCAAAGCGGCGGACCTGGTTGCCCAGGTCGACCGAGACAAGCGGCCAGCCAGCATTGGTGATCGCTCTGAGCAGGTTCTGGCGGCGGCTGAGGCCACCTTTCTGGTTTTCCTTGCCTGCACATCCACATGGCTCAACGTACCCGTTGAGCTCGCCAGTAAGGATCACCACGGCTTTGGGCTTTGGCCAGCCGACGAAGATTGAGCCATTCTTTTGTTGAAAGGCCTGTGCAACGCTGTCGCTGGTGTCCGGACCACGGTCGGGTAAAGCCTCGGCCGCAGCGTTCATCCCATTGAATACGGCCCACGAAAGAATGCAGGCGAGTAGCAACCCCGCTGGCCGTTGCCTCATCCCGAACGTTTTGGGCGGCATCATCTTCAGCACGGGAAGCCTCCGTTACGGATGGGGGGCAGGCGTCGGCAACAGCTGCTACGGGCCGACCGCCACACGGACGGGAATCGTCAGTTTCGGCACGTCCGGGTGGCCGGTCTCAAGCACGATCCGGCCAAGACCACCAAGCTGACTCCCCAGATGATTGCAGGCGGGGCTGCCAGCTGGAATGGTGATCGAGATTGGAATTCGCTTCACGACGCCGTCCCCGATCTGCGAGGGCTCACCGATCTCCACCTTCATCGACGCTGGCACCGTCTCAATGACGACCGGTTTCACAGCGTCGCGGTGCTCACCCTTGGCTGTCACAAAGAGCTTGAACTGCGTGCCGGTCGCAGAAGAGATGCTCCCCACGCGAACAAAATCGCGTGAACTGTCCCAGTTCGCTCCGGCAACACCCAGTGGTCCAACCACGTTGGCCTGCACCGCAAGTTTGGCGATCCAGCCCCCCGGAGGCTCTGGGGTCGCGGTGCCCCCTTCGCTGGCGTCGCCTCGCATATCTGGAATCGTAAACACGGCCTCAAGCTGGTTACTGATGTCCCCAATCGGCAGCGGCGGGACAGTGGTGACGGTCAGCAGCATGCCGCCGGTGGCACCGGGAATCGCTTCGTACACCGATGGATCGAGCGGCTCAGAGGTGGCTGTGAAATAGGGAGAATCTGCCACTTCTGCTGCGCGGGCGACTTCGTCATCATCCTGATCCACGGGATTGGTGATCACGTTTGATTCCTGGCTGACACGCACCACCTTCACGACGGGAGGGGCGACGCCATGCGTGATTACTTTGGCCGTCGCCGAGACCACCGAATCAGGCTGCAGGTCGGAGAAGACGATGCCTGACGGGAACGGGTCCCACATTGCAAACGCCTTGCCCTGGATCGTGAGGGTGACCTCCGGCCTCAGTGGGTCGTTCGTGATGATCAGTGCGGTCTGGCGGAAGTCGCCTCCCGGACCGCCTGGGTTTGCCTTCCATTCGAGTTTGACGTTCGCGGTTTCCCCCGGTGGGATCGTGTTTTGCTCAAGGCCGCTGATGGTGCAGGTGCAGGACGTTGCACCCTTGGTGAGCTCAAGATCCGTTTCTCCCTCGTTGGTGAAGGCGAACTCATGGGTCCCTTTCTGGCCCACGGTCATGCGACCAAAATCAAAGGTGACCTCAGGGGTTACAAGCCGAGGCACGGGTCCGCTTGGGAGTGCAGAGACGATCGCCACCTCACCGATCTGAAGGGGCCGAAGCAGCAGTTCGCTAACTGCTGTCGCGCCGCCGATGGTTGTACCAACCACTGCAGCCAACCCAGCCACGATCCATGCATTCGGTCCTCGTCGCATCGACGTCTCTCCCTTGGTTCCTGCTCGCTCTGTTGGTCCCGCTCACGGGAGCTGAGTGTGAGGCCACTCGCCCCCCTGCTGACAATCCCATAATAGACGGGATCGGGATCGGGGTCGCCTGTTGTCCTGTGGTCGAGGGCCAGTTTGACGCAAGGCTTCCTTGTTTTAGTAGGCCTTTGCCAGCACGCTCGGCCGTGTCGTTGGCTGGCCGGTAATGATGCATGTTCCAGGCTCATCAGGGCCATCGGTGGGAATGCAGCGAACGGTGACTTTGAGGGGATCGAGCGCCGCCGCCACGGCGGGGTCGTCGGCGACCTGCACGATTGCAAAGCCGCCATGCAGCCCCTTCCCTTTCGCCGGTTCGGCGAAAAACTCAGTCACTTCTGCCAGGCTGCTGAGTCGTTTCGTGTTGGCCTCGCGGTAGGCACGCGCACGCTCCAGCAGCCCGGTCTGCATCTCTTCGAGCACGCCGCCGATGCCTTCGATAAAGGCCTTCGTAGGCGTGTTTTCGCGGTCTTTGGGCCCTCGGTCGCGGCGAAACACGCTCACCTGTTCTGCCGCGATGTCACGAGGCCCAATCTCAACACGGAGCGGAGTGCCCTGCTTTACGTGCTGCCAGGTCTTCTCACCGCCACGCATGTCACGGGTGTCAATCGAGACACGGACAGGCTCCCCTCGCCACTGCTGCCTGCGAAGCCCCGTAGCGATGTCGTCGCAGGCTGCCAGCACGGTCGCCTTCTCGTCATCACTGCGGAAAATCGGCAGGATCACGACCTGCGATGGGGCGATCCGCGGTGGCAGCACCAGCCCATCGTCATCGGAGTGGGTCATGATCACGGCACCAATCAGCCGTGTGGAAACACCCCACGAGGTTGTCCAGCAATACTCCTCGCCGCCACTGGCCGAGGCAAAGCGGATTTCCTGAGCCTTTGAGAAGTTCTGGCCCAGGAAGTGACTGGTCCCGGCTTGGAGCGCCCGCCGGTCCTGCATCATCGCTTCGATGGACCATGTTTCCACCGCGCCCGGAAACCGCTCCGCCGAGGGCTTGATGCCCTTGATGACCGGTACAGCGAGGTCCTGCTCGGCGAACCGCTCGTAGATGTCGAGAATCCGTAGTGTCTCCTCCACGGCCTCTTCGCTCGTGGCGTGTGCGGTGTGTCCTTCCTGCCAGAGAAACTCCGCTGTTCGCAGGAATACGCGAGGTCGCATTTCCCACCGCACCACGTTGGCCCACTGATTGATCAGCAGCGGGAGGTCTCGCCAGGACTGAATCCATTTGGCGTACATCGAGCCAATGATCATTTCGCTGGTCGGCCGCACGATCAGCGGCTCCTCAAGCTTCCCGGTCGGAATCAGACTCCCGTCCGGGCCCTGCTCGAGCCGGTGGTGCGTGACCACGGCGCATTCTTTGGCGAAGCCCTCGACATGCTTCGCCTCCTTCTCCAAGAAGGAGAGCGGGATAAACAGCGGAAAGTAGGCGTTGACGTGCCCAGTTTCCTTGAACGCGCGGTCGAGGATGCCCTGCATGTGTTCCCAGACTGCGTAGCCATGAGGCTTGATCACCATGCAGCCGCGAACCGGCGACGTCTCGGCGAGTTCAGCGGCACGCACCACCTGCTGATACCACTCGGGGTAGTCCTCGGCACGGGTCGGTGAAATCGCGTGGGCTGGCATGAGTGACTCCGGATGTGCAATGGCGAGCGGAAAGAACTGTGAGTGGGACACACGGTGGTTGAGGCCGACGCACCGGTGCTCAGGCGTCTGTCGGGCGGGATTGTAGAAGGTGGTGAAGCAAAGCCGAAAGACGCATCTCGCCCAACGGCATTTTCGCCCACCCCGTTTTAAAGATCCGGTTTTTGGGGGATCCGCTACACTGCTGTAGGAATGGCCCACCGATTCTCAGTCGCTGCACATGTCCCGTTCGTCTCCACAACCCGCTGTCGTTGCCGTTCCTGTGCTGGTTCCACAGGGACGTGGAGGAAAGCGGAAGTTTGTGACGGAACTTCCTCCGCAAGGCACGATCGATCAGGTGTTCCTGGCCACGCAGAAGCAGCTTCGCCCAAATCGCAACGGCCAGCTCTATCTGCAGGTGGAACTGGCTGATCGAACCGGCAGCGTCACAGCTCGTATGTGGAACGCCGGCGATGCCGAGTTTTCGGCATTTGAAGAGGGGGAATATGTGCGGGTCGAGGGCAGCACGCAGGTCTACCAGGGCAATGTGCAGATGATCGCCACGTCGATCCAGCGGGTCGACCCTCGAGGCATCGATGAAGCGGACTACCGGGTGCTCTCCGGCGCGGACATCGATCAGCTCATCGAAGAGCTCCGAGGAATGGCTGCCGGTATCCGCAACGAAGAGCTACGGCTGCTGGCTGAGTCGCTGTTGGCTGAAGGCCCGCAACTCGAGGCCTTCAAACGCAGCCCCGCAGGCATCAAGCATCATCACGCTTACTCAGGAGGCCTGGTCGACCACGTGACAAGCTTGGCCCGGTTGGTGGCGAGCGTTGCCCCGCTCTATCCCGCTGTCGACCCGGATCTTTTACTCGTCGGGGTGCTCTGTCACGACATCGGGAAGACCGTCGAACTTGAGAGCGAGAAAGGCTTTTCCTACACCGATCCGGGCCAGCTGCTCGGCCATGTGCTTTTGGGGCTGGAAATCGTCGACGAGCACATCGCCTTGGTGGAGCAGAAACGGGGCGAGCCGTTTCATCGTGAGCTGGCTATTCGCGTGAAGCACATGATCGCCAGTCATCATGGGCACTACGAGTTTGGAGCTCCCAAGTTACCGATGACCCTTGAGGCGATTGCCCTGCATCATCTCGACCACTTCGATGCTCAGATGGCCTCGACGGTGCAGTTGATGCAGAACGAGGCGTCCATGGATGGTGGCTGGACGCAGTACCATGCCAATCATGGTCGGAAGTTCTTCCGCGGTCGGGATCACGTCGCACCAGCAGTTACGGCTGGCCCGGGCGACGGGAAGGCTGATCGCAACGGGTAGCCAGCCATGCCGGGAAAACGCCAGCGTGCCGCAGGCCCTCTCGCCAACGGTCCTCTCGTGACCGGAACGTTCCTCAGGAAAACCGGCGGGCACGGCTTCGTCCGACCGGAGGGCGTTTTGCCTGGTCGACGCGAGAGTGACATCTACGTGCCGGCAGCCGCTGCGGGTGATGCTGCCAACGGCGACAGCGTTCGGGTGCGGGTCTCAAAGGCGCGTGATGTGCGGCGTCCGGGGCCCTCGGGCGAGATTGTGAAGGTGCTGGCTCGGCACACCACCCGGTTTGTCGGCACCTATTTCGAAGCCTCCGGACGCGGCTGGGTCACGATTGACGGCGACGCTCTGTCTCGTGCCGTCGCTGTTGGAGATCCAGGGGCGAAAGGAGCCCGTGAGCATGACAAGGTTGTGCTCGAGATGGTTCGCTTTCCTACCATCTTCCGGGATGGCGAGGGGGTGCTTACGGAAGTGCTGGGCAAGGCGGGCGAGCCCGGTGTCGACACGCTGACGATCATCAATGAGTTTGGTCTTCCGGGGCCGTTTTCGGAGGAAGTGCTGGAGGAGGCCCGTCGGCAGGCGGCGAGGTTCGATGAGTCAATCAGCGACGGACGACGCGACTGCACCAATCAGACCGTGATCACGATTGATCCGGTCGATGCCCGCGACTTCGATGATGCGATCTCCCTTGAGCGAATTGAGCAAGGCCACTGGCTGCTGGGTGTGCACATTGCGGATGTTGCCCACTTTGTGCCAGAGGGCTCACCGCTCGACCAGGAGGCTGCGGCACGGGGGACGAGTGTTTATCTCCCCGATCGTGTGATCCCGATGCTCCCGGAGGTGATCTCAAACAACCTCGCGAGTCTGCAGCCGGATCGCGTTCGTTATGCCCGCACCTGTTGGATTGAGTTGACAGCCGACGGGGCCTTTATCGCAGCGGAAGTGGAGCGGACCGCAATCCGCAGCCGTCGCCGATTTGCCTATGAAGAGGTTGATGTCTTCCTGGGTGACGAACACACCAAAGAAGTCGAGATGACCGCGGACGTCCGCAGCCTGCTCGGCCGCATGCGAGACCTTGCTCGTCTTCTCCGTGGGCGACGCACCGCCCGCGGCTCGCTCGAACTGGTAATGCCTGAAGTCAAAATCGACCTCGACCGCGATGGACGCGTCAGCGGCGCCCACGTCGTGGAGAACACCGAGAGTCATCAGATCATCGAAGAGTTCATGCTCTCGGCCAACGAGGCGGTGGCCTGGAGACTGACGGAGGCCGGGATTCCATTCCTTCGACGCGTGCATCCGCAGCCCGATCCTCGCAAGCTGCGACAGCTCACGGAGTTTGTCTCTGAACTCGGCTTTGAAGTCGATTCACTTGAGAGCCGCTTTGAACTTCAGCGACTCCTGCAGCTCAGTCGAGACACGCCCGAGATGCATGCCGTGCACTATGCGGTTTTGCGGAGCTTGGCCCGGGCGGTCTATGGGCCGCAGGAGGAGGGGCACTACGCGTTGGCGAGTGACTGCTACTGCCATTTCACATCACCGATCCGTCGCTATCCCGACCTCACGGTCCATCGCAAGCTCGATCACATCGGCCGCAAACGCCGACCAGCGTCCGACGGTTTACTCGAGCAGGGAGAGGCCTGCTCGCAGCTTGAGCGGCGAGCGGAGGCAGCTGAGAGGGAGCTGGTGAAACTGAAGCTCCTGCTCTACCTCCGCAGTCGTGTTGGTGAAGCGATGGATGCGGTGGTGACCGGGGTGGAGGCGTTCGGCCTGTTTGTCCAGGGTGTGGATCTGCCGGCAGAGGGGCTTGTGCCACGCGACACGTTGCCGGACGACCACTATCGCTACGACCGTCGCCGGCACATGCTGACAGGGCATCGGGCTGGAAACTCTTTTCGCCTTGGCGATCGGGTGCGGGTTGTCGTTGCGAAGATTGATCTTGAGCGACGCTCTGCCGAGTTTCATATCGAGAGTCGTCAGCGACGCCCGCGAACAAAGCTGGCGAAGCGGCCTCGTGGCCCAGACAAGGGGCAGCGAGGGAAACGCCACCGCCGGTGGTAGCCTGCGGTTTAGAATCGTGAGCGGAGCGGTTGCCACGCGGTCGTCTGAGCGATTGTATCCAACAGAAGCCTTTCAGAAACGGGCTCCACAAACGCGGGCCTTGAGGCACGGACACCATCATCACTCGGGAAACGGAAGACATCAGGTGAGTACGAACGAGCCGACAGGCAACGCAGGTGTGGATGCTCAACAGAACCCGCCTGCCACAGCAGCCGATGAGCTGCAGGTGACACCTCTGCACCGCTGGCATGCCGACCATGGAGGCCGACTCGTCCCTTTTGCTGGCTGGGAAATGCCGGTGCAATACACCTCCATCGTGGGTGAGCATCAGGCGACAAGGAACAACTGTGGCCTGTTTGACGTGTCGCACATGGGCCGGCTGAGTGTCTGTGGGCCCGGGAGCCGCAGCTGGCTCGACCGAATGCTCACGCGTGGAGTCGCTGACCTGGCTCCAGGTGGCGTGCGATACACGTTGATCACCGATAACGCCGGCGGTGGTGTGCGAGTTCTGGATGATGCTCTGGTGGTGTGTGAGTCGGAGGAGCAGTTCGGGCTCGTGGTGAATGCCTCCAACCGTGAGCGGGTGGTGGACTGGCTCGTCAGCCAGCTGCCAGCAGAGGGAGTCGAACTGGAAGATCAGACTCGGCAGACGGCCATGATTGCCGTTCAAGGACCTGCAGCGGTGGCTACCGTCACATCGCTCTGCTCGACCGAGGATGCCCAGCGGATCCTTTCGCTGAAGAACTATCGAAGCTGTCGGGCCTCGGTGGCCGGGCATGCCGCTGCCGTCAGCAGAACGGGTTACACCGGAGAAGACGGCGTGGAACTGGTGGTTTCGGCTGAGGGGGCCGTGCCGGTCTGGGAGGCGATCCTGGCGGCGAATGACGCGGCGTGTGCATGTGGACTGGGGGCCCGAGACACACTCCGCCTCGAAGCAGGGATGCCGCTCTACGGGCATGAACTTGTCGAAGTGACAAATCCTTTTGCGATCGGACTCGGCCGTGGCGTGACGCTTGAGGGGCGGACGTTCCCGGGGCGAGACGCTCTTGCTGCACTGAAGGCATCCCCGCCGAGCCGTGTGCGGGTGGGACTTGTGCTGGAGGGCAAGCGGCCGGCACGTGAAGGCTGTCTGGTGCATGCTGAGGACGGCCATGCGTGCGGCGTTGTGACCAGCGGAAGCTTTTCGCCGTCGCTTGGCGTGCCGGTGGCGATGGCGATGGTGGATGCTGACCAGGCCGAACCCGGGACGCAGCTTGAAGTTGATATCCGTGGCAGTCTGCAGCCTGCCACCGTCAGTCCCCTGCCCTTTCCGGGCTGGCGGAAGTCCTGAACGCTTTTTCGAGGATGCGTTATCCTCGCCACCACCATTCGGCCTGCGGGCCCTTCAGAGGAGATGGATGCAGTCATGAAGTTCGCTAAGTCCCACGAGTGGATTCGTGTTGAGGGAGAGCCAGTGCCCGGTGCTGTCGCCACGATTGGCGTTTCTGCGTATGCCGTCGAGGCATTGACCGACCTCGTGTTTATGCAGCTCCCGGAAGTGGGCTCGCAGGTGAACGCCGGAGAGTCGTTCGGGGAAATCGAAAGCGTCAAGGCGGTCAGCGATCTCTATGCCCCCTGCTCTGGTGAAGTCGTGGAGGTTCACTCCGAACTGCCCGACAACCTCGACCTCCTTGGTCAGGATCCCTACGGCGATGGCTGGATTATCAAGATTCGGCTGTCAGACCCGAGCCAGCTTGATTCCCTGATGGACCAGGCTGCCTACGACAAAGTGATCAGCGAAGGCACGCATTAGCCACTCGGTAGAGAGAGTCCTGTGGTGGGCTCTGGCAAAGAGTGCGTCTGGATCCTGTCCGACCCGTGTCGAGGGGCCTGCCCGTGATGGCCATCAGCAAAGAGTTCACCGTCTGGGAAGACCTGCCTGCCGAAGGTGCGGTCAACATGGCCACTGATGAACTGCTCGCCGAGGCGACCGCAGCAACTGGCGGGATGGCGGTGCGGCTCTATCGCTGGAGCCAGCCCACGCTGTCACTCGGTGGCTTTCAGAAGCACGGGGATGCAGAGCCCATCGTGAAGCAGACCGGGCTTGCGGTTGTCCGCCGTCCGAGCGGGGGTGGAGCGATTCTGCACGGCACCGACCTGACCTACGCAGTGGCGGTGGCCCGAGGGCATCCACTCGCTGGTGCTCCGCAGCAGCTCTACGACGTGTTTCATCAGGCCATGGTGGCGGTCCTGTGCGAAGTTGGCCTCTCCGCGGGACTGGTGGCCGCTGCCGCTGGGAACATCGGTGGATCGGGTGAGTCCGCACCGGACGGACCTCTGCTCTGCTTTGACCGGCGAGCCATCGGTGATGTCGTGGTGGGGCCGCACAAGGTGCTTGGGAGTGCCCAGCGTCGGCTCTCCGGGAGCATTCTGCAGCACGGCAGTTTGCTCGTTGGGCAGTGCGATCAGGCTGGGCCAGGGTACACCCGGCCTGGCCTGGTGGAGTTGGCTGCCGGCACGCCTGATGCAGAAGCGAGCTTGGTCGGGCTTGCGGCGTTGTGCCCCCCGAGCAGAGAACGGGCGGCTGCGGCGTCATCGGTCGGCCTGGTGGCCCGCTGGCTTGAGCGGGTTGCGGAGTCGCAGGGGCTCTCCGTGCATCATGCTGGGCCGTTTGTAAACGATCAGATGCAGCCTCGTGTCGCAGAGCGAGCGGAACGCTTTCGTTCGGCTGTGTGGCTCACCCGCCGTTAGGGTGGGGGGCTGGTGGCGTCGCTCGACGCTGGTGAGCAGAGAGTGTTCCTGCTACTATTGATGAGTTATTGATGGGGCGGCAGGCGGGGATATTCCCGTTGGTCCTTTCGCACGATTCTCGACGAAGAGAGACCGCACGAACACCTTTCACCAAGGGGAAACACCATGGAGGCGAAACTCATCGTCGCCACGGGCAAGAGCGCAGGCCGCGCGATTGTGCTGAAGCGGCCTAGGCTGCTAATCGGCCGTGCTGAAGAGTGCGATGTCCGCCCACTGAGTGAAGAAGTCAGTCGTCGCCACTGCCAGGTGCTCAAAGAGGCCGACCATGTCGCTGTTGAAGACCTCGGCAGCCGCAACGGTACCTTTGTGAATGGCAAGCAGATTGAGGCAAAGACCGTCCTGCATGATGGCGATCGTCTGCGGGTGGGATCTTTGGAGCTCACCGTCGCCTGTGTCATGCCGAATGTTGACCGTTCCGAAGAGGATGTCTCGCGATGGCTGATGGCGGACGATGAGGCCGGCAGCGGGATGAGCACGACTCACTCGATTCGTATGTCGGAGACCTCGACTGATGAAGAGGGAGATGCCTCTCAGTCGTCGATCGATGTGAGCAAGGAGGCAACGGCAGAGGCTGCGGGCTCAGCTGGTTCTGGGAGTGACGCCCAGGAAGACTCCTCGGTCACCCGGAGCGGTTCACTGGTGGACGCCATCAAGGAATCGCGGTCGAAGCCAGGCACGCTCCCCACCCGCCCCAAGGATGACTCCGATTCTTCCCGCGACGCTGCTGCCTCAGCGCTGCGGAAGTTCTTCAACAATCGCTGAGTGCCAGCTGGTGTGAGGCCCGCATGGCAGACTTGGCTGAGTTGGGCCTTCGGGGGGGCTGGGGGAATGCGGCGGAGGCCACCGCCATTACCTGTCAGTCGACCAGTGGGAAACTCCTCGCCGCTTGAGGTGAGCTTCTGAGAGCGTTCGGGACCACTGAGGGTGGCTCAGCATGTTCGCTGACCTTGTTCGGCAGCACGGGTCGAGTTACCTTCCGCTCGCTTTCGGCAGGATGTCTGCCGTCTTTTCAAGGCGAGAGCCAGCGACAACATCGACAGGTGCCATGAGGTCGAGAGGCTGCTCTTCTAGATGCCTCGGCATTGCCGTCGCGGTGGTCTTCGTCGCGACAGGCTGTGGCGGTATGCGCGGGAATGAGAATGCCGAGGGTGTGCAGCTCTACCAGCAGGGTAACTACCAAGGAGCAGCCAACGCGTTTCAGCAGGCGCTCGTAAAGCAGCCGGGTAACCCGGACAGCTTTTACAACCTTGGCGCGACGTATCACCAGCAGGCCAAGCTCTTCAATCGGCCTGCGGACATGCAGCTCGCGGAGCAGTACTACCATCTCTGCCTGAGTCGAAATCCTGACCATACCGCTTGCCACCGGGCTCTGGCAGTGCTGTTGGTCGAAGAGGGCCGGTCACCGGAGGCCGTGGCCAGCCTTGAGTCGTGGGCCGCGGCTCGACCGACCGACCCAGAGCCTCGTCTTGAGCTCGCTCGTCTGTGTTATGAGAACGGAGATACCCTCGGGGCCGAAAATCACTTGATCGATGCGATCAGTGTTGCCCCTTCAGACCCAAGACCACTCGTGGCCCTCGGTAGTCTCCGAGAGCAGACAGGACAAACCGGACAGGCGTTGGCAAACTACTCCCGAGCTTTGAAGCTCGATGCCCAGCAGCCGGTTGTGGCCGCGAAGGTGGCCAGTCTCTCGGCGCCACCACCCCCCGGAGGAGGCGTCTCTATGGCGTCGGTACCGGCGGCCTCGGCACCGGTGCAGTGATCAGATTGGTCCGCTTTGCCCGAGCAACGGGCGGGCGTTGACCACCTGCGGACGTGGTCCTATCCTGCCGAAATCCCCGGACGTTGCTTGTTCCGGCGGTAAAACTCGTCGGAGATCGATGGTGACGGATCGAAAGGGTGCTGCCTCAGAAGAGCGTTTGTTCAACTTTTCGCCCGGTCCGGCGGTCTTGCCTCTGGAGGTGCTCGAGAAAATCCGCTGTGACATGCTCTGCCTTCCTGGTGTGGGCAGTTCGGTGCTCGAGATCAGCCATCGTTCCCCCGCTTTTGACGTCATTCTTGCGGAGACACGCGAAGGGCTCAGGAGTCTCCTCGGCGTGCCTGACACGCACGATGTCCTATTCTTGCAGGGTGGTGCCAATCTGCAGTTCTCGATGATCCCCATGAACCTCCTGCGTGGTCGCCAAGAGCCTGCAGACTACGTCGTCACAGGGACGTGGGGAGCAGGGGCTGCCAAGCAGGCTGCACTCGAGGGTGATGTGGCAATCAGCTGGGATGGCAAGTCGGTCAACTACGATCGACTGCCGACCGTAGAAGAAATCTCTGCTTCGCCCCAGGCGTCCTATGTGCATCTGACGTCTAACGAGACGATCCAGGGCGTGCAGTGGAAGAGCATGCCGGAGACGGGCGACGTTCCGCTGGTGTGCGATGCGTCGAGCGACTTTCTCTCCCGGCCGATCGACATGTCAAAAATGGGCCTGCTGTACGCGTGTGCTCAGAAGAATGCCGGTATCGCTGGAGTGACGGTGGTCATCGTTCGCAAGGATCTCTTGGAACGTTCGCCCGACGCTCTGCCCGCCATGCTCAGTTACCGTGTGCATGCTGACAAAGACTCGCGTGCCAACACCCCACCGGTCTTTGCGATCTACGTGCTCGGCCTTGTCTGCCGTTGGATTCAGGACACGTTTGGCTCTCTGGAGCAACTGGCAGTGCATAATGCGGCGAAGGCTGCCTTGCTCTATGACGAGCTCGATGCGTCGGAAGGCTTCTACGCCGGGCATGCTGCTGCCGAATGCCGTTCCGACATGAATGTCACCTTCCGGCTCCCGACAAAGGAGCTGGAGAAGGCCTTTGTGAAGGAAGCTGCCGAGCAGGGACTTGTTGACCTTCAGGGGCATCGCTCTGTAGGAGGCATTCGAGCCAGCATTTACAACGCCATGCCACTCGCTGGCGTAGAGAAGCTTCGTGACTTCATGACTGCCTTTCGCCTGGCCCACGGAACGGGTTCGGCGGAGGCTGCCGGGGGACGCTCCTGATGCCGTCGATTGTCGTTCTTGATCCGATCAGTCCCGATGGGCTCGAACTACTTGAGAAAGCCCGCGCACACGGGATCGACCACGAGGTGGCCACCGGTCTCTCGGGCGAGGCGTTACGGGAGATGCTTGCCAAGCATGATGGAGCGATCTGCAGAAGCGGCGTCAAAATCACCAGCGATGTGCTCGCTGACAACCATCGTCTTAAGGCGATCGTGCGAGCTGGTGTAGGCACTGACAATATCGATAAAGAGGCGGCGACGCGGCTGGGCATCGTGGTGATGAACACGCCTGCCGGCAACACCGTCAGCACAGCTGAACACACCTTTGCCCTTATCCTCGCTCTCTCCCGCAATGTGGCGGCTGCAGATGCGAGCCTGCGGGACCACCGCTGGGACCGCGGCAAGTTCATGGGCGTGCAGCTGGCGGGCAAGACGCTCGGTGTTGTCGGCCTTGGACGCATCGGCCAGGCCGTGGCTGCCCGTGCCCGCGCGTTTGACATGCGTGTCTTGGGCTACGACCCATTTCTTTCTCCTGAGCGGGCAGCAGAGCTCGGCATCGAGCTGGTAGATGCAGTGCCGAAGATGTTTCCTGAGATCGACTACCTGACGGTGCACACGCCACTCACTGATGAGACGCGACACCTGATCAACAAGTCATCACTCGAGGTTCTCAAGCCCGGCGTGCGGCTTGTGAACTGTGCGCGCGGTGGCATCTACGACGAGGCTGCCCTGCTGGAAGGGCTTGAGCGTGGGGTGATTTCCGGCGTGGCTCTGGACGTTTTTGAGAAAGAACCATGCACCGAGTCGCCCCTGTTTGGGGTTCCTGGAGTGCTGGTAACGCCTCACCTTGGGGCGAGTACGGAGGAGGCCCAGTCGCAGGTCGCTGTGGAAGGTGTCGGCCTGTTGGTCGACTTCCTTTCGACAGGTGCGATTCGTCACTCCGTGAATGCTGGCTCTATCGATCCCAAGGCACTCGAGAGCGTGCGGGGATTCCTCGATCTTGCCTGGCGATTGGGCCTGCTCGTGGCCCAGTTGGATGACCTGCCTCCTCGATCGTGTTCGATTGCCTTCCGTGGGGAGGTTGCTGGCCGGAACACCAAACTGGTGACGGCTGCATTCGCTGCCGGACTGCTTGAATCAGCGATTGAGGGCGTGAACATCGTCAATGCCGAGCTTCTCCTCCGTGAACGTGGCATCGAGCTCGTCGAGCAAAAGCGGACCGACCCTGGCGCGTTTAGCTCCGTCGTTGCGGTTGATCTGGTTGCTGGCGACCATGTCCACCGCGCTGCGGGCACGCTGTTTGGCCACTCGATGCCGAGGCTCGTGCAGCTCGAAGGGCACAGACTCGAGGCGTACCTCGATGGGGTACTGCTCGTGTTCACACACCAGGATGTGCCGGGCATTATTGGTCAGGTTGGAACTGCCTTTGGCAAACTGGGAGTGAACATTGCCCAGATGACCGTCGGTCGTTCAACACCCGGTGGAGATGCGATTGGCGTTCTCAATCTGGACCAGGCCCCGGACGAAGATGCATTGGCCCAGGTGATGGCCTGCCAGGGCATCAAATCGGCCAAGGTAGTGAAGCTTCCATCTGCCGGACAGCTGCCCAACTGGCTCGCTGCTGCCGGCACATCTCCGCGGGTGGATGATGCGTCGCCTGGTGCGTGCGACTAGTCCTTACGACAGTGCTGATCTCCCTCATGCTGCTGCATCACTCGAGACGAGAGTTTGTCAGGCGTGTCGGTGATCACGGGCTGTCGGGACTGATCTGCCGGCTGATTGACCCATCATTGATGTCGCCACACAATGCCTTATAGGGGCAATGCCTTATAGGGGCCCGCAATGCCTTCGTGAGCAGAATGCTCTTATGAGGCAGATGCAGTGACGCCACGGCGTGCAGGGGGAGAATCAGGTGCTTGCGATGATCTCACGAGGGGTTCGCCTGTGTGCACGGGTAGATCACGGCGTCTGGCTGACCGCCTTTCTGATGGCCTGCGTGGCGGTAAGCCCGCTCGAGGCAGTCGCCCAGTCGGTGGATGGTTTTCGTGACGAGACGGCGCGTCGGCTCCTGGAAGCGCTCGATGAGCAGGGTATGCCCGACGTTTCCCTGTGGCTGCTTGAGCGACTTGACGACCCCGCTGCAGGAATCTCCTCTGAGCTTCAGAGTGAACTGGAGTACCGCAAGGCTCTGGCTCTCGTCGGAGTCGGTCGAAGTGAGCCAAGTGTCGAGAAGCGACAGCAGGTGTTCGCCGCTGCTCAACAGGCGATTGATGCCTTTCTTGCCTCGCCTGTGCCGGCAACAGTCGTTCCTGAAAACGGTGATCAGATTGATCAGCTGATGGCAGCCATCGCGATGCTCGATCGTGAGACACGCCGGATCAACGCCGGCATCCAACAGGGCAAACTTCGCCAAGAACGTGCCCGACTCATGCATGCTGAGGCGGCCAAGCAGGCCAAAGTTGATGGGCAGACGCCCAAGCATGTGGCGAGCCCGGAGGCGGCCGCTGTGTTTCGGCAGGCGACCGAGAGTTTTCGGTCTGCAGAGCGGCTGATTACCTCGAAGCCGATAGCGGAGCCGGCGGATGAGTCTGCCGACTCAAAGGATGATGAGATCGCTACCGGTGAAGAAAACAGCCTGCTGGCACGGGTGCGTCAACTACTCGAGCAGGTTAACGCGGCAGTGGAAGAGCCCCGCCCTCGAGCAAGTCGCGACGGACGCAGCCGGGCAGAAGCGTCACGACTGCTGCGTGAATGGCAAGTGAGTCTCGATGATCGTCAGGATGGCCTGAGAAACAAGCTGCTTGAGGTGCGGCTGCTGCTGGGCGAGGGACTCTATGAAGTCTCGACCGCGTTGCCGGAGGGCTCCGACGATTGGATGCGTGCGGTCGAGGAATCGATCGCAGTGGAAAAGGAGATGTACGAGAAGTATCGCACGCTTCTCGCAGGTCAGTTTGCTCGCGTGTCGCAGGGCCGAGGTGAGGCCGCACTCGCTCGGTCCATGCCGATGGATCAGGATGCCACGCCAGGAGAATCCGCACGAGACAAGCAGTTTGAGAAGGCTCTTGCGACCCTGGCCGACGTCCGCACGCTCGCGGGTGGCGGTGCGATCGAGTCGCTGCGTGCGAAGGCGTTTAATGTCTCACTCGAGTGTTGGCTGGAGATGCTGCCTGCTGACGGGTACGCCAGCTTCGATGGGATGGATGATGCTGCGGTGCGGCTCGCACTGGCCGGTGGAGGGCCTGTGGAAATGCTCGATCGAGATTGGCTGGGATTCAAGTACCGCACTGCCCTGCTCCTTTCACGCGTTGTCGAGGCTTCACAAAGCACGCCAGGCCAGCGAAGCCCTCTGCTTGCCAACGCAGGCCGAACGATCCAGCGGTTAGCGACAACGGTTGCGAAAGCCAACCGCGACTTTGCGGCAGAGGCGCGAGAGCTGCTCTCAAGCAGTCAGGACATCGCTGTCGCGGAAGACTTTGCATCGTTGATGGATCAGGCATCGATCTCGATCGATGCCATGAAAGCAGCGACGACTCCAGCGGAGGTGTCGGCAGCCCGGGCGGACGCCATGGCCGCGATTCGCCGAGCCTTGCCACTCGCCGAAGAGGACGATCTCGCTGCGGTGAATCGCGCTCGCTACACGCTGACCTTCTTGCTCTACGAGAGTGGGCGACTGCTGGATGCTGCGGCGCTTGGCGAGTTTCTCACTGCCTGGTATCCAAACGCTCCTGGAAGCCTCCAGGCGGCACGCATCGCGATGGCGAGCTGGCAGAAGCTATCAACCACGGAGCAGCCTGCCTTGGCGGCTGAGGCACGCCTGCGGTGTGGCCAGGTGGCGGAGCAGATCCTTGAGGTCTGGCCTGAGGATCCAGCAAGTCGTGACGCGGCAGCGATCGCGATCTCTGCCGTGGCTTCGAGCGGTGACCCAGCCCGCATTTTTTCTGTTGTCGACAAGATTCCAGCCGAGATCCGCAGCAGCGACACCTCACTGCGGGCGGGCATTGCGGCCTGGAAAGCGATCTCAGTTCTGCAATCGGGCGAGATGCACGCTGATGCCAGTTCAGAGGTGGCTGCAGACGACATCGCGGGGTGGAAGAGTGCTGCTGCTGCGTTGCTCGACACAGGTCTGGGCGAGCGTTCGGCGGATGAATCCGTTGGCATGCTGACGGTGGCGGGGGCGCTGGCCCGGTGTCAGATCGCCATGAGTACGGGAGATCTCCAGGCAGCGACTGCCGTGCTCGAGAACCCGATCTATGGACCGTGGACGGTTGTCAACGCTGGAAATAAGCCTGCTGGAGCGGCCGGTTCGATGGCAGAAGACATCCTCCAGGTGGCATTGCCGTTGTTCATTCAGACCGAGCAGATCGCCAAAGCCGAGGCTGCGATGACAAAGCTGGAGGCGGTTGCTGCGGATCCCTCCAAGCTGATCGCTACGTATCTTCGCTTAGGACGGGAACTGCAGGCACAGCTTGAGCAGGTGGCTGCCACGGCGGTGGACGGTCGCCTCGATGCCGAGTCACGCAGGCGTGGGGCTGCGATCCTCGCGGGATTTGAGCGGTTTCTTGATGCGGTGGGATCCCAGGACAGCGGCATGCAGTCAAAACTCTGGGTGGCATCCACGTATCTTGAGTTGGGATCGTCCAGTCTTCGTGGTGATGGTCCGCAAGGGATCGGCGTGGTGGTGCCAAAGGCGAAGGCCGACACCTATCTCGCCCGAGCTGCGTCGACGTATGAGTCGTTGTTGACCTCCGGCGATGAGCAGGCGAAACGGTTTGAGCCTTCAGTGCGATTCAAACTCGCTGAACTCTATCGAGTGATTGGCCAGTTTGATGACGCGCTCAAGAACATTGGCTGGATTCTTGGCGATCCGGCGCGTGTCAACTGGATTGATGGGCAGTTCGAGGCCGCTCGTATCCTTCAGCAGAAAGGAGAAGCCTCCGAGGATTCAGCGGAAGCAAATGCCTTGCTGACTGAAGCGATTGTCGGTCGCATGGAAGGCGCCGCAAAACTCTGGGGCTGGGGAGGCTTGGCGAACCGGCTGTCGCGTAAGGCGATTGTTCCCGACGATGCGGATGACGCCGCGCGGAAGAGTGCCGAGCAGTTCTTCCAGGCCAGGCTTGAGCTTGCTCGTTGTCGCAAGACGATTGCCGAAAAGGTGCCTGCCGGACGGAACGAGACGCTCGCGAAGGCCGAACGCGATATCACGGTGACCTACCGGCTCTACCCAGAGCTTGGAGGAGAGCGGATGAAGGCGGAGTTTGATGCCCTTCTGAAGCAGATTCAGAAAGAGCTCGAGAAGCCAGCAGATGGCCTCGTTGCTCTCGACGGGAGTGCGGTGGGCTCTTGAAATGCAGGGGCCGCATGCGGCACACCTAAGACCTGAGGAGATCGAGAATGCGAACGGACTTCAGCCGCGTACGTCATCGGCGACTGTGGCCGCGGGTGGTCGGCTTTGCGGTGATGCTCAGCTGGGCGCTAACGCTTGACTGGGCCGCGTCGGGCATGGCTGCTGATGTGGTGCGGACGATCGACGGCGACCGTCTCTCCGTCACTGTCACTGGGAGCTCGCGGGAGGGCCTCACGATTGAGGATCGTGAGGGAGAGCGACAGGTGCCGGTCGCAGAGCTTGTCGATGTGCAGTACGAGGGGGAGCCGCAAGAGTTGCGGACGGCACGAAATCTTTTAGCCCGTGGACGTTCGGCAGATGCCCTCGCTGAGTTGGACAAGATCGATCAGGACTCGCTGGCCAATCTCACTGATCTGATGGCTGCCGAGCAGGCCTACATCAAAGCTGCCGCGAAGGCCGAGAGTGCCCTGCTCGAGTCAGGGAACCTGGCTCAGCTGCGTGATGCGGGTCGCGAGGTTCTCGCATTTGCGACCGCGCATCCGGACAGTTTTCGTTATTACCGGAGCCGCGAACTTGTGGGCGATCTGCTTGCGGCATCAGGCGACACCGCGAAGGCGATGGACTACTACAAGGAACTCGCGGCTGGTCCCCCATCGATGAAGATCCGTGCAGCGACGGCACGTGGTCGCATGCTCCTGACAACGGGTGATCATGCAGGTGCTGTCACCGCTTTTGAGCAGGCGGAGGCGGTTGGGGCCACTGATCCCGCCAGCGTTGAGCAAAAGAGGCTGGCGAGCCTTGGGAAGGCGAGAGCTCTCGGGCTGCTCGGGAAAGGGAGCGAAGCGATTGCTGTGGTGAACACGCTCTTAAATGGAGCCAATCCGGAGGATGTTGAGCTGCTCGGTCCTGCGTACAACGCCATGGGAGACGCTCACCGTGCGGCTGGACGGTTACAGGATGCGGTGCTCGCCTATCTCACGGTGGATCTTGTTTATAACGCGAACCCGGCCGCCCACGCAGAAGCCTTGGCGAAACTGGCGGAGGTCTGGGATGAGATCGGCCAGCCTGAGCGAAGCCGTGAAGCGCGTGACAGCCTGCAGGCTTCCTACCCCGAGACCTCCTGGGCGAAAGCAGGGTCGTAGTCCTGGGTACGCAGAATGAGGGGGGCTTTCCTGCTCGCAGAACGGGATCGACAGCCAAGCCTCAGCAAGGGATAACGGTATTTCCTGGCCCCGAGGCCGTGAGGGGATGCGATCGGTACACAAACGACGCAGACTGAAGCTGTCGACGCAGCACAGACCCTGCATCGGAAGGTCACTTGCCAGGGAGCGTGAGGAGAGAACGAGCATGCATGTCGATCACGATGGGGATTCTGGCCGTCCAGCGGTGGGGAGCCGAGAGATGAGCAGCCTGCGGTCGAACAAAAACGTCGGAAATTTGCTGGGACGTAGCCGGAGCGGAATGGCCTGGTTAGCGATGCTGCTTGGCGGCTGGCTGGTCGTGGCGATGCCTCTGGTGGCTGGGCTTTGCCTGGCAACCTCATCATCAGTTGCCGTTGCTCAAGACGAGTTTCTCGAGGACGACCTCGCTGCGGACGAAGAGCCCGAGGCCCAGGGGCAGAATCTCCTGGTCTTCTTTTTCAATGCCCTGGGGCCGACGTTCTCGGGCGTTTTTCTGCTGATTTCGTTCGGTCTGGTGTCACTGATCGTGATGGGTTTCCTGCAGTTGCGACCGTCCGCCATGATCCCAGGTGAAATGGTCGAAGAGTTCAATGCGCATCTCGATGCTAAGGAATGGCAGCAGGCCTACGAACTCGCCAGCGAGGACGGCTCCTACCTCGGTCAGGTGCTGGCCGCTGGGATCAGTAAGGTCTCAAACGGCTACACGCAGGCGGTCGAGGCGATGCGGGATGCAGCCGCCAACGAATCGATGCGTCTGGAACACCAACTCAGCTACGTTGGATTGATCGGCGCGCTTGCTCCGATGATCGGCCTGCTCGGAACGGTCTGGGGCATGGTCAAGAGTTTCATGGAGATCGCAGCGTCGACCACAGCACCCAAGCCCGCAAAGCTGGCTGAAGGTATTTCGACCGCACTGATCACAACCCTGATCGGACTTGTGATTGCGATCGTGGCGGTGGCGGTATTTGCCTTCTTCAAGAACCGTCTCCAGAGCCTGAACGCGGCTGTCGACGACGAAGCGATGAAGGTGATGAGCCGCTTCAGCAAGCGATCGAGCCAGTCAACGCCGACGGCAACGGCCTAGCGCACATCCTGTGGGGAGGAGAAAGCAGGGATTCACACCCTGCCCTTCAGTTCATGTTTAGACGCCGTACCAGAGGACCGTCCGTCTCCGACATCGACATGACGCCGATGATCGATATGACGTTCCAGCTGATCGCGTTCTTCATGTTTGTGGTCAACTTTTCGGAGGCCGAACAAGACGACCGCATCCAGTTGCCCTCAAGCCAGCTCGCCAAGCCGGCAGAAGCCCCATTCGATGTGCCCATCACGCTCCAGCTCACCAGTGGTGGCTCGCTGGTCTACGCGGGTGAGCTGTTTGACGTGGGATCGCTCGGAACTGTCCTCGAGCGGGAGAAGACGATCATCCTTGACACTGGTAAGGAGCCAGCAGCGGCCACCATTATTGTGCGTGCTGATGGTCAGGCTCCCACTGGTGAAGTACAGGAGATCATCCGTATCTGTCAGGAGAAGGGCTTTGAAAAGTTCGCTCTCCGAGCCAAGTACGACGATGGAGGCTGAGCCATGGCAACGGCAGAGGGTGGACGGGCTGAGTCGGGCCTTGCAGACAAGATCGACATCAACATGACTCCGATGATCGACATCGTGTTTCAGTTGTTGGCGTTCTTCATCATGTCGCTAAAAATCGTGCAGCCGGAGGGTGATTTCGATGTCCGGATGCCGCTGGGTGCGGCTGCTGCCGCAGCCCCCGATGAAGAGCAGATTCCACCAATCCGTATTCGGCTTACAGCAGGTGAAGTCGGGCTCGCCGGGATCTCCATGAATGGAACGCCTGTTGGGAGTTTTGAGGAACTCCAAGAGCGGGTGATCGCTCTTGTTGGTCTCGACACCGGCCCCAACTCGATCGCGGACAAGACGGAAGTCGAACTCGATTGCGACTTTCAGTTGCCGTACGAGTATGTCGTGAACGCGATCACGGCTGTTTCTGGCACCGTGCAGGATGGTCAGATCATCGAACTCGTCAAGAAGATCAAGTTCGCTCCGCCTAAAAGCGATTCGTGAGCGGCCTGCCCGGGCCCACTCCAGCGGTCGTGGCGACAGACGCGTTCCCTACTCTCCTGGTAATGCCTTTTTTCTGCTAGCGACGCGGGTGAAAGCGGGCGTGGATACTCCTGAGCCGATCTGAATCGACGTGGGTGTAGCGTTGGGTTGTGGCGATGCTCGCGTGGCCAAGCATCTCCTGAACGTGTCGTAGGTCGGTGCCACCGCTGACGAGATGGGTGGCAAAGCTGTGCCGCAGCATATGTGGATGAATGTCGTCGGGCAGCCCAGCCTCGGCAGCAGCTGACCGCACGATCTCCCAGATCCGAATGCGGGAGAGTCGGTTGCCTCGTGAGGAGAGCAACAGCCAGCCAACGGGCGTGTGGGCCCGAGCAATAAACACTGGCCGCACGGAGCGACACCAGGAGCGAATCGCCTCTTGGGCGCGGCGTCCAAGAGGCACCATCCGCTCTTTGCTGCCCTTGCCGAGGCAGGTGCAGAAGCCTTCGTCGAGATGCGTGTCTGCGACCTTCAGTCCAGAGACCTCACTGGCTCGGCAGCCGCTGGCGTAGAGCACTTCAAGCACAGCCCTGTCGCGGATTCCTCGCTGGCTGGAGGGGTCGGGAGCATCGAGGAGGCGATCGACCTGAGACACGCTGAGGCTGCCAGGCACCCGGAAGTCAGGTCTTCCTCCACCGACCAAGTCTGCGGGGCTTTCTTGCAGCCAGCCTTCGAGTTGCAGGTAACGGTAGAAGGTCCTCAGGCTTGCGGCATGACGATTCACGCTGGTTCGGGAGAGCCCACGAGCATGGAGCCAGGCGAGATAGTCGCCAAGGTCGCTCGCAGACAGCCGCGTGCAGTCGCGTCCCTTGAGCCATGTGGTGAAATCAGCGAGGTCTCGCCGGTAGGCCTGCAGGGTGTTGGGAGCGAGGGCCCGCTCGTGGCGGACGTGGTCGAGAAAGCCGTCGACCAGCAGCGGCATGGCCGCTGTTCCCGCTAGCGGGACCGCCTCGTCAAAGACGATCTTTCGCGGTCCTCGCCGCACACGCTGTGTGGAACCCGACTCGGCAGCAGGCTGAGACTTCTTGGGCATGGCATTCCGACTCCCTCCCAGTGATCGGCTGGATGAGGCCGAGCACCGTGGTCGTGCCAGGACAACCCTTGTGACCGGCCTGACCGCTGCAGATGGGCGTTGAACTCTACAGATGGGCCCTGGCAGCTGCAGGTGGGCGTCGGGGATGCCTGCCTCCCGCCTATGCAGTGCCCGGCTCGTAGCCTAGATTCGGGGCGAGCCACCGCTCAACCTCCGGCACCGTCATTCCCTTCCGGGCCGCATAGGCCTCCACCTGTTCGCGGGTGATTCGATCCACGGCGAAGTAGCGGCTTTCGGGGTGGGCGAGATAGAGGCCGCTGACGCTCGCTGCGGGCGTCATCGCACAGCTCTCGGTGAGCGCCATGCCGGCATGTTTTTCTGCATCAAGCCAGGCGAAGAGATTGCGTTTTTCGGTGTGGTCTGGGCAGGCAGGATAGCCTGGCGCCGGACGGATTCCGCGATACCGCTCTTCGATCAGGTCGTCTGCAGAGAGACTCTCGTCACGGCCATAGCCCCATTCACGGCGGACCCGTTCGTGGAGCCATTCGGCGAACGCTTCGGCCAAGCGGTCAGCAAGGGCCTTCGCCAGGATCGACGAATAGTCGTCGTGAGTTGCGTCGTAGCCGAGACAGAGCTCTTCGCAGCCGAGGCCTGCGGTGACGGCGAAGCCACCCACATAGTCCTTGCGGCCACTGTCGAGCGGTGCAACGAAGTCGGCAAGAGCATGGAACGTGTCCTGGCCTCGCCGTTCCCATTGCTGGCGGAGCGTGTGGATCCGCCCTGCTTCCTGCTGACGGGTGTCATCAGTGAACAGCACGATATCGTCGCCACTCGCGTTTGCCGGGAAGAAGCCATACACCCCACGAGCGGTCAGTGACTTCGTGCTGATGATTTCATCGAGCATTCGGCGGGCGTCGGCAAAAAGTCTGCTCGCTTCCTCGCCGACCACGGCGTCTTCAAGGATCGCCGGATACTTGCCCTTCAGCTCCCAGGCCATGAAAAAAGGTGACCAGTCGATGTAGGGAACGAGCGATTCAAGCGGCACGTCACCGAGCGGCCGGACTCCAAGGAAATCAGGGGTATCGATGGGGGTGGTGGACCAATCGACCGACCACTTCTTTTCACAGGCAATGGCGTAAGGAACGAGGTTGGTCTGCTGACGCCGCGAGAATGCTTCCACAGCTTTTGCCTGCTCCTCGCGGTTGTTCTGGACGAAAGCGGCGCGGAGCTCAGGGTTGATCAGCTTCTCGACCACGCCAGCTGCTCGGGAGGCGTCGATCACATGCACGATGTCACCTGAATACTTCGGAGCAATCTTGACGGCGGTGTGTCGTGCCGACGTTGTCGCCCCGCCGATCATGATCGGAATCGTGAGCTTCTCATGCTCGAACTCCGTCGCGACGTGCACCATCTCCTCGAGGCTTGGCGTGATCAGCCCACTCAGGCCGACGACATCCACCTTCTCTTCCTTCGCCTTCGCCACGATCTCAGCCGTGGGAATCATCACGCCCATGTCGATCACGTCATAGCCGTTGCAGCCGAGCACGACGCCGACAATGTTCTTGCCGATGTCGTGGACATCACCTTTGACGGTCGCCATCAAGACGCGGCCCCGAGACGTCTGCTCAGCGCCGGAGGCCTTCCGTTCTTCCTCCATGTACGGCAGTAGGTAGGCAACCGCACGCTTCATCACGCGGGCGCTTTTCACCACCTGAGGCAGGAACATCTTGCCCTCGCCGAACAGGTCTCCGACGACCTGCATGCCCCGCATCAGAGGGCCTTCAATGATCTCAAGGCTTGCCGCATAGGCCTGCCGGGCCTCCTCCACATCAGCTTCGATGTAGTCAACGATGCCTTTAACGAGGGAGTGGCAGAGGCGGTCCTCCACCGATTCGCTCCTCCAGGCGTCTGTTTTTGCTTTATCTCCAGCATCGCTGCCCTTCACCTGCTCGGCGAGCTCAATCAGCCGTTCCGTCGCATCCTCACGGCGATTGAAGAGCACATCTTCAATCCGGTCTCGCAGTTCCGGCTCAATCTCCTCGTACACCGCAAGCTGACCGGCGTTCACGATGCCCATGTCCATGCCCGCGCGAATCGCGTGATACAGGAACGCAGCATGCATTGCTTCGCGGACGACATTGTTGCCACGGAAGGAGAATGAGATGTTGCTCACCCCACCCGAAACCCGGGCCCTCGGCATCACCTCTTTAATCTGCCTAACGGCCTCGATGAAGTTGATGGCGTAGTTGGCATGCTCCTCCATGCCCGTTGCCACTGTGAGGATGTTTGGGTCGAAGATGATGTCGTCGGGAGCAAAGCCTGCCTTCTCGGTGAGCAGCTGATAGGCCCGCTTGCAGATCGCCACCTTGTGATCAGTTTCGGTGGCCTGCCCCGTCTCATCGAACGCCATCACCACCACGGCTGCCCCGTACCGCCGGGCGATGCCCGCCTGGCGGAGAAACTCGTCTTCGCCTTCTTTGAGGCTGATGGAGTTGACGACCCCTTTGCCCTGTAGGCACTTCAGGCCCGCTTCGAGCACGGCAAAGTTGGAGCTGTCCACCATGATGGGGGCGCGAGACACCTCTGGTTCGCTCGAGAGCAGCGTGAGAAACTTCGTCATCACCGCTGGGCCATCGAGCATGCCTTCGTCGACGTTGATGTCGATCAGGTTGGCGCCTCCCTCCACCTGTTGCCGGGCAATGCCGACGGCCTCTTCGTATTTCTCCTCACGAATGAGCCGGGCAAAGGCCCGAGAGCCGGTGACATTCGTTCGCTCACCAATGATGGAGAAGCTGCTTTCAGGCCGGATCTCATAGACCTCCAGGCCAGAGAAGCGGGTGGCGGGCGCTCTCGGAGCTGGCACACGCGGGGCGTGGCCAGCAACGGCGTTTGCGATAGCCCGCAGGTGATCAGGGGTGCTCCCGCAGCAGCCGCCCACCATGTTGAGCCAGCCTTCTGCGGCGTACTCGCCGAGCACCTTCGCCATCATCTCAGGAGTTTCGTCAAACCCGCCGAGCGGGTTGGGAAGGCCTGCGTTTGGATAGCAGCTGGTGTAGATCGGCGCGATGCGAGAGAGTTCGGCCATGTATGGCCGCAGCTTCTCTGGGCCCAACGCGCAGTTCAGGCCGATCGACAGCAGGTCGAAATGCTCGAGGCTCGTCCAGCAGGCTTCTACAGTCTGCGCTGAAAGCGTGCGGCCTCCATCAAAAACGGTGAACGACGCCATCACGGGGATCTTCACGCCCCGGTCCGCAAACACCTGCTCAATGGCGAACAGGCAACTCTTCAGGACCAGCGTGTCAAAGGCTGTCTCGGCCAAGAGAATGTCGACACCGCCATCGAGGAGTGCCTCGATCTGTTCGCGGTAGGCGGCCACCATCTCATCGAAGGTGACGTCGCGATGTCCGGGGTCGGCGACATTGCCGGCAATCGAGAGCTGCTTGTTGGTGGGCCCGATTGAGCCGGCCACGAAACGAGGCTTCTCCGGAGTCGAGTAGGCGTCGGCCGCTTCTCGTGCAATTTGGGCCGCTGTGAGATTCAGTTCACGGACGAGCCCTTCGAGACCAAAGTCTGCCATCGCAACAGACGTGCCACCGAACGTGTTGGTTTCGATGATGTCACTACCGGCAGCCAGATACGACTCGTGGATGCCACGAATCGCCTCCCCTTGCGAGAGCGTGAGGATGTCGATGTTGTTTTTGAGGTCTTTATCGTGATCGCGAAAACGCTCCCCGCGAAAGCCGGCTTCATCGAAGCCGAGGGAGTGGACCATCGTGCCCATCGCGCCATCGAGAACGAGGATTCGCTTGGTGAGAAGATCACGGAGCAGGTTGCCACGATCTGAGAGAGGAGCGGCAGAAGCTGTCGAGGGGTTCTGGGAAGACAAGGGGACATCCAGTGGCGCGGGGAAGACATGATTTTTACAGACTCTTCCTATGATAGGCAGATTGCCTGGTCAGTCCTACAGCAGCCATCTCCCCGCCGACGAGGTGATTCATGCCGCAAACAGGAGG
>Ga0181607_10000661_pt1 | contig 29810 bp, 20 predicted proteins | sample 041ome_9_FD_132420 | JGI IMG/M metagenome (GOLD analysis project Ga0181607, IMG submission 132420) | Coastal salt marsh microbial communities from the Groves Creek Marsh, Skidaway Island, Georgia - 041413US metaG (megahit assembly) | ecosystem: Environmental > Aquatic > Marine > Intertidal zone...
AGGAAGCTGCTGTTCTTCGTTGGTGTCGGGCCACAGCAGGAAACGGCTCTTTGCGCCGTCCGCGCCGCCTGAAAGCCCACTGGGGGCAATCACGGCGCGGTCGGCCCGGTAGACGACGCTCGCGGGCGCAAGCAGTTCATAGTCGCGCCGGTATCCGAGCCCGCCACGGAATTCGCCTGCCCCGCCGGTATCGGGCAGGGGCTCGTAGCGGGTGACCCGGCAGGGGAATTCGGATTCGATCACTTCAAGCGGCGTGCCATAAAGGTTGGCGAGATGGGTGCTGACGCCGGTCGCTCCGTCATTATCTTTGCCGGCACCATAGGCCGAGCCGAAAATTTCATACTGATTGCCGCGCCCCGGTGCAGAATCTCCCGAGGCGACGACAATACTGCCTCCACTGCCACCGGCATTTGCGACGGCACGGCCGGGCATGAATGGATCAAGTGCCTGCAGGATCACATCGACCAGCTTGTGACATGTCTTCATGTAGGACGAGCAAGGCGCGGGTGCTTCGGGGTTGAGCACCGAGCGGACCCCGAACGTGAACCGGACAAGATCGCGCGCGGCGTCGCTATAGGGAATTTCTGCGTCGAGGAATCCGATCAGGCAATAAAACACGCAGGCTTCGACCATGGCGATGCGCAGGTTGGCCGGGCCGCGGGTTTGTGGATCGGAGCCGGAAAAATCCATATGGATATCGCCCTCGGATACCGCGATGCGGACATGCAGCTTCACTGGCCGGTCCCGGTCGACGCCATCATTGTCGAGCAGGCCTTCGGAGCTGTATTCCCCATCGGGCAATGCGGCGAGGGCTGTGCGGAGCCGACGGTCAGATGCGGCGATAATCTCGTCCATGGCGCCGGTGAAGATAGTCGCGCCGAATGTGCGGCATAATGCCTTTAGCCGGTCCCGCCCGATTCCCGTGATGCCGATCTGGGCATTCATGTCGCCGAGCACCAGTTCCGGAGCGCGGGAATTCGATGCGATCAGGCGTTGAAGGTCACTGTTCGGCGTGCCGGCCCGAACGACTTTTACCGGTGGTAGCAGCAGGCCTTCCTGAAACAGTTCCGTTGCCTGACCCCAGGTACTGCCCGGCACGGCGCCCCCCATATCCGCTTTGTGTGCGATGCTTGCGGTAAACGCGACAAGGCTGCCGTCGTGGAATACCGGCGTAACCAGCGCCATGTCGGGGACATGGGGCAGGTTGCCTTCATATGGATGATTGCAAACGAGTGTATCGCTGTCAGACAGGCCGTCTTCGCCGTATATTTCGAGAATGCGGCCGATCAGATGAAAATAGACCGGTCCGTGAAAGAACATGGGGGGTGCGACGGCGAGGCGACCGGTGCGGTCCGTTACAACGCAACTGAAATCGCGGGATTCCCGGACAATCGTGGAATATCCGGAGCGGTAAAACCGGTAATCCATTTCTTCCATAAGGCTGGCAACGCGGCTTCGCAGGATCTGTACGGTGATCGGATCGGGTTTTTGCATCGGCTTTGTCACAACGTCCTGAAATTCGTCTTAATCCTATCAGAGATTGCTTCGGCATTCGCGCCATCCCTGCTATTAACCCGCCATAAATACCGGGTCTGGAAAATTGCGCCGTGTGGCGCTAACAAAGGCCCGTTTTTTCGCGCATAGGAGATCAATACGCCATGGCGTCATATCAGTACGTTTACACGATGAGCCACCTGACCAAGACCTTCCCGGGGGGACGGGAAGTCCTGAAGGATGTGACGCTCGCATTTCTGCCGGGGGCGAAAATCGGTGTGCTGGGCGTGAACGGCGCCGGTAAATCGACGCTGATGAAGATCATGTCCGGCGAAGAAAAGGAATATAACGGCGAGGCATGGGCGGCCGAGGCGGCCGAGGTCGGCATACTGCACCAGGAACCGGAACTCGACCCCAGCAAGGACGTATATGGCAACGTTCTTGAGGGTATGCGCGAGACCCATGAGCTGCTCCAGGAGTTTGAGGAAATCAGCCTCAAGTTCGCGGAACCCATGGATGATGACGAGATGAACGCTCTGATCGAAAAACAGGGCGAATTGCAGGAGAAGATCGATGCCGTCGGCGGCTGGGACCTCGAACGAAAGCTCGAGATCGCGATGGATGCGCTGCGTTGCCCGCCAAAGGATGCTGATGTCAGCAAACTGTCAGGTGGAGAACGCCGCCGCGTGGCATTATGCCGGTTGCTGCTGCGTCAGCCCGACCTGCTGCTGCTTGATGAACCGACGAACCATTTGGATGCCGAGTCTGTCGGCTGGCTGGAACGGCATCTGGAAGATTATGAGGGCACCGTGGTCGCAGTGACCCATGACCGGTATTTCCTCGACAATGTGGCCGGCTGGATCCTCGAGCTTGATCGTGGCCGGGGCATTCCCTACGAGGGCAATTATTCCGGCTGGCTTGAGCAGAAACAAAAACGCCTCGCCCAGGAAGAAAAACAGGAAAAGGCGCGCCAGCGTACAGTCGAGCGCGAACGCGAATGGATCAGTTCATCGCCCCGTGCCCGTCAGGCGAAGAACCAGGCGCGTATCACCGCGTATGACAAACTGCTTGCCGACGCCAAGGACAAAACACCGGATTCGGCACAGATCATTATTCCGCCTGGACCGAGGCTCGGTGATCTGGTGATCCAGGCTGAGGGGCTGAACAAGGGGTTCGAAGATCGGCTGCTGATCGAAAACCTGGACTTCAAGATTCCGCCCGGCGCGATCGTCGGGATTATCGGGCCGAACGGCGCCGGTAAAACGACGCTGTTTCGCATGATTACCGGTCTGGACAAGCCGGATTCAGGAAGTCTGCGGCTCGGCGATACCGTTGAGCTCGGCTATGTCGATCAAAGTCGGGATTCACTTAATTCGGACAAAACCGTCTGGGAAGAGATTTCTGACGGTGAAGATATCGTCGAACTTGGCAGCAATAAAATGCAAAGCCGTGCCTATTGCGGGTCATTCAATTTCCGCGGGCCGGACCAGCAGAAAAAGGTCGGGCAGCTATCGGGCGGTGAACGTAACCGTGTGCATCTGGCAAAGATGCTCAAGTCCCAGGCCAACGTTCTGCTGCTTGATGAACCGACCAACGATCTGGATGTCGATACGCTCCGCGCGCTCGAAGATGCGTTGCTGGATTACGCCGGCTGCGTGCTGGTCATTAGCCATGACCGTTGGTTCCTTGATCGGATATCGACTCATATCCTGGCGTTTGAAGGCGACAGCCAGGTTACCTGGTTCGAAGGCAATTACGACGATTACGAAAACGATCGCCGGCGCCGGTTGGGCGACGATGCGGACAATCCGAAGCAGATCAAATACAAGCCGCTCATTCGCGGATAGCGCGGGATGTGGTTTTCTTCAGAGGGGTGACGCCTTCAAGGGGGGGCGCCGGTTACGTCGGGTGTTCTTCCGTCAGGAGATGATCAGTCCGATGAGGTCTTGCGTCGTAGCGCCTCGATAAGCCCACCGACCTTCCCGCCTGTCTGGCGGATGACGGCCGCGAATTCGTCGCGCTGAGTTACGCTCATGCTGATGCCTTCGACCATGACGTCGACGATCTTGTGCACGTCTTCCTTGGAACGGATACGCCAGTTAATCTTGACTGGCGGCTTTCCGGGTATCTGGATTTCAGACAATACAAGTGCTTGTGCGGCAGAGATTTCCCTTGCGTTCAGGACGTTCAGCTTCTTGCCGCTCATGTCCTGGAATCGGCTGGCATAGGCCTGAATAACGAATTTCTCGAACAGTTGTACGAATTCCTGCTGTTCTTCCTCGGTCGCGGTCCGCCAATAGCGGCCAAGCGTAAACCGGGCAATTCGGGGAAGATCGAAGGCCTGGTTCAGCAGGTCGCGAAAGCGTTTTGTGCGCTCTTCGGGGGTCAGCCCTGGTTCGCTCAACGAGGCAAAAGCCTTGTCGCCCATATTTTTGACGAAGTCTTCCGGAGTGGCCGCTTGTGCCGGTGCGGAGTATACGAGAACAAGGAATAAAAACGCACCAAGCACTTTAAGAGGTGATCTTGTCATCTATTTTTCCGTTGAAGTCGCTTTGCTCTGCTGGCCATCTGGTTTTTGCGGGACGACAGAAATTCCACCAGGGATGGAGGAATCGGAGGCCGGTACGCCATTCCGTATTTCTTCTCCGCGCCGCTGACGATAGAGGCTGCGGATTGCCGCATAGAAATCAAGCGAGTTCTTTTCAAGATCGTTGATATGGTCATAATTCTGGGCACGCTTGTCGACGGCAGAGCCAACGGCTCTTCCAAGGCGATATTCAAACGGAACCACCCAGCCGAACGGGTCCATCAGGCTGTCGGCGAGGATGCCAACGCCATCACGCGGATTTGACGGTCCGAAAATCGGGAGAACGAGGTATGGGCCATCGTCCACGTCCCATGTCGCGAGGGTCTGTCCGAAATCTTCGGAATGCTCTTCCATGCCCAGATCGCCAGCGAGGTCATTGATACCCAGAACGCCGAATGTGGAATTCATCGTAAAGCGCATCAGCGTCGTGCCGGCGCGCTCGAACTCGCCCTGCAGCAGGTCGTTCGCGAAAATGACGGGGGCGCGGAGATTGGACAGGAAATTGGTGACATTGGTCTGAAGGGGGTCTGCGACGTTTTCTCTGTAAACGTAGGCGACCGGTTTCAGGATAGCCTTGTCCAGCGCGAGGTTGAATTTCAACATTGCGCGGTTGAACGGCTCATAGGGGTCGTTGGCTTGATTGTAAGCTGCAACTGCAGCTTTATCATTTGCAGGTGGCGGCGTCGCGCAGCCCACTGCGAGCAGTCCTATACTGGCAACGGATGCTATCAAGCGGGCGGTCCGCCCGGGGATAAGCCTAGCTACTTCCACAATACACCTCGCCCTTCGTCCACATTGCTTACTAAACACGTGATATCAAAGGCCTGCTCCGCCTTCGGCCCCGACACTAAGACAATTCTCGAATAGATACAATCGTATCTAGTCTATTACCTCGCCATGTCGCGACCGGCTACGGCCTGCCTCAAATATAGGAATGTGGCGTAAACACCACCTTAACGTCATCCCGTCATTATGACTAACTTGATCTTAACCACTGCCTCGATTCTCGGGAAGCGGTGGAACCAGTGCTTTGGAACAGATCGTGCGCCGAGGGTCAATCCCGACGATTCAGCCTTCATATGGCGTTTTTCAGTTTGAGGTGATGACGATACCCGATTGATTCAGCCATTTGATAATGATATATAAATATCTTTATATCATAATCCCTCTATAAGAAAATTACTGGAGTTTCCTTCCCGGTGGAAATACTGCTGAATCGATTGAAAGCGGCAGCGGAGCCGACCAGGCTTCGTATTCTGGCCATATGTGCGCAGGGCGAGCTGACTGTGAGCGAGCTGACACACATACTTGGTCAGAGCCAGCCACGGGTATCCCGTCATTTGAAACTGCTCTGTGATGCGGGCCTGTTGAACCGGTTTCAGGAAGGGGCCTGGGTGTTTTACCGGTTGGCGGATCGGGTGGGTGCGCGCTCTTACGCGCTGTGCCAGCAGATAATTGGCCTGATTCCCGATAACGACCCGCAGGTGAAGCGCGATATGCAGCGACTGGCGGATGTCCGTCGCGCGCGCCACGACCTGGCAGATGCCTATTTCCGTGAAAACGCGAGCCAGTGGGATCAAATCCGGTCGATGCATGTCGATGATGCGGATGTTGAAGCCAAACTCCTGGCGATACTTCCACATGGCGGGGATAAAAATCTTATCGATATCGGTACAGGTACCGGCCGCATTCTTGAATTGATGGCGCCGCGGGTTGCCCGCAGCGTAGGTGTGGATTCATCGCGCGAGATGCTTGCGCTTGCGCGGTCCCGCCTCGATTCACTCGACGCGAGGGATTGTCAGGTGCGCCAGGGCGATATGTATCAACTGCGGGAGGACGATGCCGTATTCGACGTCGCGATCCTGCATCAGGTCCTGCATTACGCAGATGATCCGGCGGCGGTCGTCACTGAAGCTGCAAGAGTTATCGCACCCGGGGGAACGCTCGCGATTGTCGATTTTGCCCCTCATGAGGTCGAAGGGCTCCGGGATATCCATGCACACCGGCGTCTGGGCTTCGGTGACACTGAAATAGCTGCCCTGTTCAATGATGCACACCTGAACATGATCGAGACCCACGACCTGCCGGGAAACCCGCTGACGGTTAAAATCTGGATCGGGCAAAAAACAGGAGACGGCACTTTGGCCACTGATGTTCCGGCGGCGATATCCGGCACGGGGCCCGCAGGTGTTTCGATCCGCGGGAGGGCAAACCAATGACAGATTCCAACCTGAATATCTCTTTCGAGTTTTTTCCGCCCAAAACCGACAAGATGGCCGAAACGCTCTGGCAGTCGGTGAAACGGCTCGAACCGCTCAAACCGCGCTTTGTGTCCGTCACCTATGGTGCGGGTGGGACGACGCGTGAGCGGACTCATAACACCGTGACCAGGATCAATTCCGAGACGTCACTTTCTGCAGCGGCTCACCTGACATGTGTCGGTGCGACGCGGGAGGAGGTGAACCGGGTTGCCCAGGAGTACTGGGATGCGGGCATCCGGCATATCGTCGCCCTGCGCGGAGATGCGCCGGACGATGCCGCCGGTTATACGCCCCATCCCGGCGGTTACGACTATGCCTCCGACCTGGTAGCAGGATTGCGGGACGTGGGGGATTTCGAAATCAGCGTCGCGGCCTACCCGGAAGTTCACCCTGAATCCGCCAGCGTTTCCGATGATCTGGATAACCTGAAACGCAAGCTTGATGCGGGGGCCACGCGGGCGGTCACACAATATTTTTTCGAGACCGAAGTATATCTCCGTTTTGTCGAGCGGGTCCGTAAAGCGGGAATAGATGTCGAGATCGTGCCGGGTATTCTGCCGGTAACAAATTTCGCGCAGGTCCAGAAATTCAGCGCTATGTGCGGGACAACCGTACCGGTCTGGATGGCGGATCTCTTCGAAGGGCTCGATGATGACCCCGACACCCGCCGTCTCGTTGCGGCGACCACGGCGGCGGAACAGTGCCGGACGCTGCAGGCCGAGGGAATCGATGCCTTCCATTTTTATACCCTGAACAGGGCCGATCTATCTTTTGCCATCTGCCACATCCTGGGCGTTCGTCCGGATGGGTCTGATGCGGTGCGGGAAACAGACTAATGAATTTCGATAGTGATAAAATTTTGCGAGACGCGGTCGATCATGCCGGCGGTTCAATGACGCACACGCCTACTTTTCGCCAGCCTGACCGGACCGAGGAACTCCGCAAACTGCTCGAGAGCCGGATCCTTGTGATCGATGGGGCGATGGGCACGATGATCCAGTCCTATAAGCTCGATGAAGCCGACTATCATGGCGAACGCTTCGCCGGCCACGCTTTCCCCCAGAAGGGCAATAATGACCTGCTGACGCTGACGCGGCCGGACATAATTGGTGAAATTCACCAGGGATTTCTCGATTCCGGGGTCGATATCCTGGAAACCAATACCTTTAATTCGTCTTCGATCGCGATGGCGGATTACGGGATGGAAGAACAGGTCTACGAACTGAACTTCGCTGCTGCCCGGCTCGCCCGTGGAATTGCAGACGCCAAATCGGAAGAAACCCCCGGCAAACCGAGATTTGTTGCCGGCGTCATCGGTCCAACCAACCGGACATCGTCGATTTCGCCCGATGTCAACGATCCGGGGTATCGCAACACGAATTTCGGCGAGCTGGTCGATGTCTATACGGAATCCGTGACAGGTCTTGTGGATGGCGGTGCGGACCTGCTGCTGATCGAGACCGTGTTCGATACGTTGAATGCAAAGGCGGCGATTTTCGCAATCCTGCAATTCTTTGACGATGCCGGTATCCGGCTGCCGATTTTTATCTCCGGCGCTATCACGGATGCGAGCGGGAGAACCCTGACCGGCCAGACCACGGAAGCATTCTGGAATTCGATTGCCCATGCGGAACCCCTGGTCGTCGGACTGAATTGTTCATTGGGTGCCCAGGAATTGCGGCCCTATCTGCAGGAACTGTCGCGCATCGCCGGGACATTCGTGTCCTGTCATCCGAATGCGGGCCTGCCCAATGCGTTTGGCGAATACGACCAGACGCCTGATGAGATGCAGGAAATCATGAGCGATTTCGCCGCCAACGGGTTTGTAAACCTGATCGGCGGGTGCTGCGGGACGACCCCGGATCATACACGGATGCTGGTGGAAAACGCCGCGATACATCCGCCGCGTGAAGTACCGGAGATCGAGGTTCGCTGCCGGCTGAGCGGATTGGAGCCGTTGAATATCGGTTCCGATACTCTGTTTGTGAATGTCGGCGAACGTACCAACGTGACCGGGTCGGCGCGGTTCGCGAAACTGATCAAGGAAGGTGATTTTGACACTGCCCTCGATGTTGCCCGACAGCAGGTCGCCAACGGTGCGCAGATTATCGACATCAACATGGATGAAGGTCTTATCGATTCCGAAGCGGTTATGGTCCGGTATCTGAACCTTCTGGCCGCGGAACCGGATATCTCCCGAGTGCCGGTGATGATTGATTCATCAAAGTGGTCGGTTATCGAAGCGGGCCTGCGCTGTGTCCAAGGCAAGGGTGTCGTCAACTCGATCAGCATGAAAGAAGGGGAGGCGGCTTTCCTCGCCCAGGCGAAGCGCGTGCGCTGGTATGGTGCGGCTGTCGTCGTGATGGCCTTTGACGAAGACGGTCAGGCCGACACCGCCGACCGCAAGGTTGAAATCTGCACAAAGTCGTATGAGCTGCTGATAAATGAAGCGGGTTTTGCGCCGCAGGATATCATTTTCGATCCGAATATTTTCGCGGTTGCCACCGGTATCGAGGAGCATAACAACTATGCGCTCGACTTCATCGAGGCGACGGCAAGGATCAAGGAAACCTTGCCGCATGTGCATGTGTCCGGCGGTTTGAGCAATATTTCGTTCTCTTTCCGCGGTAACGACCCTGTCCGTGAAGCGATGCATTCGGCCTTTCTGTATCACGCAATTCAGGCTGGCATGGATATGGGGATCGTCAATGCGGGCCAGCTGACGGTCTATGCGGATATTCCCGCTGAATTCCGCGATCTGGTCGAAGATGTGCTGCTGAACCGGCGGGACGATTCAACCGAGCGCCTTGTCGATGCGGCGGAATCGTTCAAGGGAGAGAAAAAAGAGCGCATTGAAGACCTGACCTGGCGTGAAAAGCCGGTTGGTGAGCGCCTCACCCATTCTCTGGTGAACGGGATTGCGGATTTTATCGTCGAGGACACGGAAGCTGCGCGTCAGGATGCCGACCGGCCGCTGCATGTCATTGAAGGTCCGTTGATGGACGGGATGAACGTTGTTGGTGACCTGTTCGGCGCGGGCAAGATGTTTCTGCCCCAGGTTGTTAAAAGTGCGCGGGTGATGAAGCAGGCCGTGGCCTATCTGATTCCGTTCATTGAGGACGACAAGCGCGAAGGCGAGGAGACGAAAGCCAAGGGCAAGATCCTGATGGCGACCGTGAAGGGGGACGTCCATGATATCGGCAAAAATATCGTCGGCGTTGTGCTTCAGTGCAATAATTACGAGGTCATTGATCTTGGCGTGATGGTCCCGCCTCAGAAAATTCTCGAGACCGCGCGTGATGAAAACGTCGATATTATAGGCCTCAGCGGGCTGATTACGCCGTCACTCGATGAAATGGTGCATGTTGCCGCCGAGATGGAGCGTGAAGGATTCACGATACCGCTGATGATCGGCGGTGCGACGACCTCCAAAATTCACACTGCGGTCCGCATCGAACCGGCATATTCCGGCACCACTATTCATGTGCTCGATGCATCGCGCGGGGTCGGTGTCGCATCGAACCTGTTGAGTGACGATCTTAGCGAAGACTTCGTCAAAAAAATCCGCGCGGAGAACGAAGACGCGCGGCGCCGGCACACGGCAAAAGACAGCGCCGGGCGGGCGCTCAGTCTCGAGGCGGCAAGGGCCAACAAGGCCGATATCGACTGGTCCGCCTGGCAGCCGACTCCACCGGCAATGCCCGGTGTGCATGTTCTGGATGACTATTCGCTGGCCGAACTCCGGGACCGGATCGACTGGACTCCGTTTTTCCGCGCGTGGGAATTGATTGGCACCTATCCGGCAATCCTCGAAGACGACATCGTCGGCGAGACCGCCACCGCCCTGTTCTCAGACGCAGAGCGGATGCTGGATCAGATTATCGATGAAAAATGGCTCTCTGCCCGGGGCGTGTTCGGCCTGTTTCCGGCAAACTCCGATGGTGCCGAGAGCATAGAGATATATGCCGATGAAGACCGTGCCGAAGTGGTGTCGCATTTTCATACGATCCGGCAGCAAATGAAACGAGAGGGCGGGGCTAAGAAAACCCGGGCGAACTTCGCGCTCGCTGATTTTGTGGCACCTGCCGAATCCGGTGTCCGCGACTATATCGGTGCGTTCGCGGTAACGGCCGGCATAGGCATCGACGAACATGTTGCCCGGTTCGAAGCGGATAACGACGATTACAACGCGATCCTGCTCAAAGCGCTTGCCGACCGTCTGGCGGAGGCATTTGCTGAACGTCTCCATGAACGTGTCCGCAACGAGTTCTGGGGGTATGCGCCCGATGAAAGGCTCGGCAATACGGATCTCATCAAAGAGGCATATCAGGGAATTCGCCCGGCCCCGGGTTATCCGGCCTGTCCTGATCATACGGAAAAGGAGGGCCTGTTTTCGCTCCTCAGTGCTACCGATAAGGTTGGCATCGAATTGACCGAGAGTTTTGCCATGCTCCCGACAGCCGCTGTGTCCGGGTTTTACATAGCGCATCCCGATGCCCGGTTTTTCGGGACCGGTAAAATTGCAAAAGATCAGGTAGAGGATTATGCACGTCGGAAGGGGATGGACCTAGCGACCGCAGAGCGGTGGCTGGCGCCTGTGCTCGGCTACGAAAGATAAACATCCGACGAGGCTTACATCGTGAAAACCACCGGCGTGAAGCGCCTGATTCAGAAGGCGCTGGCTTCAGGCCATGGCGCATTATCGGAATATGACAGCAAGCGACTCCTCTCGGCCTACGGGGTTCCCGTTACCCGCGAGAAGCTCGTCAAAACAGCCGCGGAAGCAAAAAAGGCTGCTGATGGGCTAGGCTATCCGGTCGTGCTCAAAGGCTGCGCTCCGGATCTGCTCCATAAGACCGAAGCCGGTCTGGTTGCCGTTGGTCTTGGCTCTGCGCGTGATGTCACGGATGCCTTCAAGACACTTTCCGGCCGTGCCGGTCCGCATTTTACCGGCGGGTATCTGGTCCAGGAGATGGTCAAGGGAAGCCGGGAACTGATGATCGGCATGACCCGGGACGAACAGTTCGGGCCATCCGTCATGTTCGGCCTCGGCGGCATCTTTACCGAAGTTCTTGAAGACGTCTCGTTCCGCCTGGCGCCTCTGACACTCACCGATGCCCGGGACATGATGAACGAAATTCGCGCGACACGTATTCTCGATGCGGTGCGGGGAATGCCGCGGGTCGACCGGGCGGCTCTTGCCCGCGCAATCGTCGGGGTCGGCAAGGCTGCCGCCGATAACCCGGAGATTGCAGAAATCGATATCAACCCGCTGATCATCGCCGGCGCCAAACCTGTCGCGGTCGATGGCCTTGTCATTCTCAAAGCTGCGGGAGAGTCAAAATGACTGCGAAAAGAAATCTCAAACGGTTCTTCGCGCCCCGCAATGTTGCCGTTGTCGGTGCTTCTGCGACCAAGGGCCGACCCGGTCGTATCGTTATCGAAAATATGCGCGCCAATGGGTATGCCGGAAATATCTATCCGGTGAATCCCCGCGGGGGCCGGCTGCTCGGTATGAAGGTCTACAAGACCATCGAAGACCTGCCGTCCGGGATTGATCTTGCCATCGTGATTTTGGCGGCACAGGCGACCCCGCAGGCGGTGCGCGACTGCGCTGCGCGAAAAATCGGATCGATCGTACTGGTTGCCGGTGGCTTTGCCGAGGTCGATCACGCCGGTGAAGACCTGCAGGAAGAGCTTGCGCGTGCCGCGCACGAAACCGGTGTGCGGGTACTCGGGCCCAATACGGCGGGACATATCTCAACCCCGGCCGATTTCACATCCAGCTTCTTTCCGCTTGGTAAAATCCCCAAGGGCGGCATTTCCTACGTCGCACAGACCGGTAATTTTACCGGCGCCATGATGAAGCACATCATGTCTGCCGAAAATTACGGCGTTGCGCGGTGTATCGGCCTCGGCAACACGGTTGATATCGATGAGACCGATGTGTTCGAGTTTCTCGCGACAGATAAGCACACCGACGCGATATTCTTTTACCTCGAAAGCCTGCGCCGCCCGCGCGACTTTATAGAAATCGCGCGCAAGGTGACGCCGAAGAAGCCGGTGATCATGCTGAAGGGCGGGGCGACGCCGGACGGTGCCGCAGCGGCGCTGTCGCATACCGCGTCACTCGGTTCGGATGACCGTATCCTTGATGGTGCGCTGCGCCAGGCGGGTGTCGTGCGGATCGACGAATTTTCGCATTTGTTCCTGGCGGCCAAGGCCGCAGCCCCGATGCCGGTGCCGGCGGGGAACAGGGTCGGTTTTGTATCGCCGTCGGGCGCTTTTATCGTCCATATCAGCGATCTGTGCCGACAGCGGCTGAACCTGACCTTTCCCAACCTGACCAAGAAGACGATGGACCGGCTGAAAGAGATCAGCCCCCCGTTTATCCGTCTCAGCAATCCGGTTGATATTTTCCCGAGCGCCACCGTACACGGCATGGAATATGCCTATCGTGAAGCGATGGAAGCCGTGTTCAAGGATCCGAATGTCGATGCAGTCGTTTCGATCATGATCCTCACGAAGGAGCTGGGCATGCCGTCGCTGGACTTCATTCCGGAACTGGCAGCCAAATATCCGAAGAAACCTTTGTATATTTCCTTCAGTGGCGACCATGCCTGTAACGAGGAAGCCAAGGCGTTTCTGGAGCCGCGCGGCGTGCCAACGTTCCCGTTGATCGAGGATGCGTTCAAAGCGCTGGATATTCTGGTCCGGGCCGGTCAGGCGCTGAAATCCTGATGGGCGAAGCGTCCCTTCCGGTAATCTGGCAGGAGACCGTTCGGAGCGAATGGTGTGATTATAATGGCCATTTGAACATGGCCTATTACGTGCTGATCTTCGATCACGCTACCGACGTGTTCCACGATAGTCTCGGCCTGGACAAACCCTACCGGGTGGAGACCAACTGCTCGACCTTTGCCGTCGAAACGCATACCTCATACGTCGCCGAGGTGCTTGAGGGGGACGAGGTTTCCGTCAAGACGCAGCTTCTGGATTACGATGAAAAGCGGCTGCACTATTTTCACCGGATGTATCATGCTGAAAAGGGCTTCCTGTCCGCCACGATCGAGGTGATGACGGTTCACGTCGACCTTGGCATCCGAAAAGTGGTGCCGATGTCCGAGACAATCAGGCAAAAGGCTGCCGACATGATGGCTGTGCACGGAGATTTCCCTGCACCGGATCAGCAGGGCCGCGCGATCGGTATCCGGCGGAAATAGCGGCGAGGTCGGAAATTTTGGCTTTGCGCGCGGCATCCGGCACGATACAAATATCCGAATGGCTTCCAACCGATTGAAACCATTTTGTAATTTTCGGCTCACCGGTCCGCCTTTGACAAGGGGGACGCTGTGACAGGCAATCCCCTGCTCGAGCCGGTCTACCGCTTTATCCGCAACCAGCAGCTCATTCTTATCTTGCTGGCAGTGCTGACCGGTTCTGCTGCGGCGTTCGGGGCAATCGTCTTTCGCGAAGCCGTTGACCTTATTCAGTTGGCGACCTTCGGTGCGTCTCTCGAACAGATGTCCGGGTTTATCGATGAGCTGCCCGAATGGAAGATTGTTCTCGTACCGACGGCGGGCGGGCTGTTCGTCGGTCTTCTGGTACACTACCTGATGCCGGGCCGGCGCAACCGCGGCGTCGCAGATGTCATGGAGGCAGCCGCATTGCGGTCCGGCTCGATAACCCTGCGTGAGGGTTTGGGGGCGGCATCGGTGAGTGCGATTTCGATCGGTGTTGGCGCATCCGTCGGTCGTGAAGGGCCTGTGGTGCATCTGGGTGCGACCTTGTCATCCTTTGTGGCGACCCGGCTCCGGCTCAGCCGGTCGCAAGCGGTGACCCTGCTGGGGTGTGGCGTGGCATCCGCAGTGGCGTCTTCTTTCAATGCACCGATTGCAGGCGTCTTTTTCGCGCTTGAGGTCGTGATCGGGCATTACGCGCTCAGTGCTTTCGCCCCTATCGTCATTGCCGGTGTTACCGGAACGATCATTACGCGGCTCTATTTTGGTGATTTTCCGGCATTCATCATTCCGGATCAGACGATTGTATCTTTCTGGGAGTTTCCTGCCTTTGCACTGCTCGGTGTCGTCTGTGCGATGTCGGCGGTTATTTTCCTCAGATCTGTCGAGTTTTCGTCTGATGTGTTTGGGCGAATACCGGTCCCGGGATGGCTGAAGCCGATGTTTGGCGGGTTATGCGTCGGAGTTATTGCCCTGGCCTTTCCGCAGGTCCTTGGTGTCGGATACGAAGCGACCGACCTGGCGCTGAAGGGCCAGTACGGCCTCGCCCTGCTGATCGCCCTGATCGCAGCAAAGACCGCCGCCACGGCAATTTGTGTCGGTGCCGGGTTCGGGGGCGGTGTTTTTACGCCATCCATGTTTATCGGTGCGATGGTCGGTGGCGCATTCGGGCTGGTCGCGACCGAGTTCTTTCCGCATCTGTCATCCGGTCATTCGGCCTATACGCTGGTTGGGCTGGGTGCCGTATCGGGTGCAGTGCTGGGCGCGCCCATCTCGACCATTCTGATCGTGTTCGAGCTGACGGCAAACTATGCGCTGACAATCGCTGTCATGATGGCTGTCGTGATCGCGACCGTGATCACGCAACAGGTTCGCGGCCATTCCTTCTTTACCTGGCAGCTTGACCGTCGCGGCATCAATACAAAGGGTGGACGTGAATCGAGCCTGATGACCACGACGCATGTATCCGACGTCATGAGCCACAGGTTCACCCCGGTCGAGCAATCGCTCAACATTAACGGGGTCCGCGAGAAACTGCTGACCGCCCCCCATGGTGAGTTGTTCGTCGTAGATGATAACGGGGGGCTGTTCGGTACCATCACCCTTGGGGATTTATCCGACAGCGCTTTCGATCATTCGATCGATGATGTAGTGAATGCACGGGATGTTGCCCGTCTGCACCCGCCGTCACTATCCGCCGGCGATACGTTGGAGGGGGCCCTGAAAATGATGCAGGACACAGGCGAAGAGCACGTCGCGGTCGTGGCCGACCGAAAATCCATGAAGCTGGTCGGATTTCTTCACGAGATAGACGTGATGCTTATTTACAATCGCGCATTGCTGGACGCCCGGCGCGAGGAACGCGGCGAGATCTGATCGTTATCAGCACTGTTGTCGTAAGTGTGTCTGCGTCCGCCAGCGCCCGTCAGCGTTTGAGGTCGAGCAGTGAAATACCGTCGCAGCCACGCTCAAACGCGCCGACAAGCATATTGCGGGCATGGCTCCGCAGTTCCGCCTTACTCAGCCCGTCCGGCACGGTTTCTCCGTGCACGATCATGCCGGCAAGTGTTCCCAGCATCATCTGAATATCCGACATCGGGATATTTTCATCCTTGAGCGTCGCGATGACGGCGGCGCTCCACGTCGCGATTTTCTCGCGGTGATCTGCTGGCAGTTCGTTGAACCGTGCTTCGGCATGGGCCTCGCAGGCTGTAAAGTAGCTTGATAACTCGTGAAAACTCTCGGTGCTTGGCATGCAATCATTACCTATGATGTTTTGCCCTACCCAAGACCAGAGTATCTGACAGAGCGCGAATTCTCAATTTTTTATCCAGTATTGGTTAATATTGACGGTCATGTCGGCCCGATTCGGATTTCCCCGGTTTCGCCGCGATACGGATGCGGCGGACTGATATAATCGATGCCATGACAGTCAATACAGATTCACTCGATGTGCCTGCAGTGCCAGCGGCAGCTTATCTTAAGGGCCTGAACGACCCGCAGCGCGAAGCCGTCGAGGCCGTCGATGGCCCGTTGCTGGTGCTTGCCGGTGCCGGGACCGGCAAAACGCGCGTCCTCACGACGCGGATCGGGCATATTCTGGTAACGCGCCGCGCCTGGCCGAACCAGATATTAGCCGTAACTTTCACCAACAAAGCGGCGCGCGAAATGCGTGACCGGGTAGCGGCGATGATCGGCGGGGCGTCAGAAGGGCTATGGATTGGGACGTTCCACGCAATTGCCACGCGAATACTGCGCCGTCATGCCGAACTGGTCGGTCTGCAGTCGAATTTCACGATTCTGGATCAGGACGACCAGATCCGGTTGGTGAAGCAGATCATCGAGGCCGAGGAAATTGACGACAAGCGTTGGCCGGCACGTGCCGTTCATGCTGCGATTGAGCGTTTCAAGGACCGGGGTCTGACACCCGACAAGGTCGGTGTCGCCGAAGCAGGCGATATTGCAGATGGCCGTATCGGAGAGCTGTACAAAATCTATCAGGATCGCCTGAAGGTCCTGAACGCCGCGGATTTTGGCGATCTCCTGTTGCATTGCGTGACGCTGTTTCTGGAGCATCCGGAGGTGCTCACCGAGTACCAGCAACAGTTCCATTACGTGCTGGTCGACGAATACCAGGATTCGAACGTTGCGCAGTATTTATGGCTGCGTCTGTTGGCGCAGGGCCGTAACAATATCTGCTGTGTCGGTGACGACGATCAGTCGATTTATAGCTGGCGCGGGGCAGAGGTCGGCAACATTCTGCGGTTCGAGAAGGATTTCCCCGGGGCCAAGATAATCCGGCTCGAACAGAACTATCGTTCCACGCAGCAGATCCTGTCCGCGGCCTCCCAGATGATTGCCCACAATAGCGGGCGGCTCGGCAAGACCCTGTGGACCGAGGCCGAGAGCGGAGAGCCCCTGCATATCCGGGCGGTCTGGGATGGTGAATCCGAAGCGCGTTTTATCTGTGATGAGATTGAAACTCTGCAGCGCGGTGGCGCGTCACTGGACGGCATGGCGATCCTCGTGCGCGCCAGCTTCCAGATGCGTGCATTCGAAGAACGGCTGATCACGCTGGGTGTGCCGTATCGCGTGGTCGGCGGGCCGCGCTTCTACGAACGCGCAGAAATTCGTGATGCCATTGCCTATTTGCGGGTCGTCGCCCAGCCGAATGATGACCTTGCCCTGGAACGTATTATCAACACGCCTAAACGCGGGCTCGGCACCGCCACGCTGCAGACTATTCACGGTCATGCCCGCGCCCGGAATATCTCGCTGTACGAATCCGCCCGGCAGATAATCGAGACCGACGAGATCAAGCCGCAGGCGCGGACGTCGTTGCGCAAACTGCTCGAAGCTTTTGACCGCTGGCGTGCCATGTCGCAGGCCGTCGATCAGATGGAACTCGCCGGCACCGTACTGGATGAATCCGGTTACACCGAGATGTGGCAAAAGAACAAGGCGCCGGACGCCCCGGGTCGACTGGAAAATCTCAAAGAACTTGTCTCTGCGCTCAAGGAGTTCGAATCTCTCGAAGGGTTCCTGGAACATATCAGTCTTGTGATGGATCGCGATGATGGTACGGCGGGTGAGATGGCAAGCCTGATGACGCTGCATGCCGCAAAAGGGCTGGAATTCGATCACGTGTTCCTGCCGGGCTGGGAGGAAGAAGTCTTTCCGAATCGCCGGTCGGTTGACGATGGTGGCTCTGCCGCGCTGGAGGAAGAGCGCAGGCTTGCCTATGTCGGTATTACCCGTGCGCGGCGACGGGTGTGGATCTGCCACGCATCCAGCCGTCAGATGTATGGCCAGTGGCTTTCCTGTGCGCCGTCCCGCTTTATCGATGAATTACCGGATGAATTCGTTGAGCATGTCATTGAGCCGGGCCTGTATGGAAGCATCGGAGAGCCGGGCATGACATCGTCGGGCGGCGATAACTGGGGGAGCAGCCAGCAGGGCCGCGGCCCGGGCTATCAGCGGATGCGATCTGGAAACAGAAGCGCGGAGAGGGGCGCACGTCCGTCCCTGGCGGAACCGGTTAAACCGGCCGGGCTCCTGGCTGTCGGTATTCGCATATTCCACCAGAAATTCGGCTACGGCACCGTGAGGTCGAACGAAGGAGGCAAGCTTGAAATCGATTTCGAAAAGGCGGGGACGAAAAAAGTCATGGAAAGCTTCGTGGAACCGGCATGACTGAATTAGCGCTGTGGGAAATCGTTATCGACTTACCGACCGGGGATCATCAGGACGCTTTTGAGGAGTCTCTGGAAGGGTTCGTGACAGGTCATGCGATTTTCGAAGTCGATGGTACACCGCGCTGGCGGCTTACGGGTTATGCCGAGGGCGCGCCGGATGAGGCGGCCGTCAAAGCAAGCATCGATGCGGCGGCGGCAGCCGCAGGGGTGAATGCCCCGGCAGTCGGATTCGCCCGGATCGTCGAAAAAGACTGGGTGGCGGAAGTCGAGAAGACGATGACGCCCATTCATGTGCCGCCATATTACGTTTTCGGTTCTCACATCCGCGAAACGCCGCCGGAGAATACGATCGCGATCCAGGTCGATGCGGGCCTCGCCTTCGGGACAGGCAATCACGAGACGACGCAGGGATGTCTGCAGGCGCTTGAAGCCGTTTGCGCAGACCTCCCGCCGGTAAAGCCGATCGATATTGGCACCGGCAGCGGTATCCTCGCGATCGCGATTGCCAAGCGGTTTAACGTTGATGTAATGGCCAGTGATATTGACCCTATTGCAATCGACGTCGCGCGGGAAAATGCCGGGATAAACGGTGTTGAAGACCGTATTGATCTGGTGGTCAGCGAAGGGCTCGATAGTGACGTGATCATTGCATCGGCGCCCTATGACCTGGTCCTCGCCAATATCGTCGCCAACCCGCTTATTGCGCTGGCACCCGGTATTTCGGGCATTGTGGCTGACGGTGGCCACGTGATCCTGTCAGGCATTCTGCTGGAACAGGCGGACAGCGTGACGGCGGCGTATGCCGGGAACGGCCTGACGCTGAAAGACCGGATTGATCTCGGAAACTGGTCGACGTTAATTCTGACCGATCAGGCGGTCTGACCCAGGCCACTCGCCACGTCAGCGGTTATCCGTCGCTATTTTGCCTTAAGGTCGGCGATTCCGGCTGCAAAGCCCTTGAGGGAAAATTCGACCCGCAGAGGCTGGCCGTTCGGCTGCCGGAAAATCACCCGGCCTTTTTGTCCTGCTGCGAATAATTGCTGCATATCGTCGGTGACCGGAAACTGTCCGCGGCAGCCGTTGATGTTACAGAACCGCAGCGGAAACCGGACCAGTTCTTTCTCATCGACATGAAGGGTCAGCCCGGCAGGCAGGAGGATACCGAGCGGGGCGGTGACGGCGGCAACGTAAGGCTGCCCCGGTGCGGGGCGCGCGATGGACACATTCAGGATGCGTTTGCCGCTTTTCTGCCAAAGGATATCCTGAAAAAGGACACAACGCGGCGGTGCTTCGGCCTTTAACTGGCGGCAGGACAGCGCCCAGTCGCCAAACTTCTCTGTCGTTTTAGGCGTAGATTGTGCCGCTGCGATATTTGCGCCTGCGGCGATGATGGCCGCGGCGATCAGGATGATTTTATGCACGTTTTACTCTCGCTTACCCGGTAGATAATACGCCGCGTGTAATACAATTGCGGCTCCCAGACCCTACGGCAATCCGCCCGCCAATCGCAATCATATTGTCCAGGTCGCCGTGGAACGGTACCGTGCGCGGCAATGAAGGACCTGAACGGCGGTTTTCCGCCATAGTGGAGGCCAAGATAGATACCACCCTGCTGGAAGGAATTGCCGCTTCGGCATTCCTGACCGATGTTGACGGCGCAGATGATGTGCTGGCCGATCTGTTCAAAGATGACCGCCCCGCAGACATTTGCGCACGTATAGATGCCCTGCGGGCAGAGCAACATGCGGGCCTGGGGCTGGTGCCGGCCCCGGCGGACCGCTTGGCCGCCCTCCGGGCAGAACTTGCGGCGCAGCAGCTCGACGGGTTTCTGGTGCCGCTTGCTGACGAACATCAGGGCGAGTTCATCGCCCGGAGGTCGCAGCGCCTTGCCTGGCTGACGGGATTTGGTGGGTCTGCCGGAATGGCGATCGTACTTGCGGAAAAGGCAGCGATCTTTGTCGATGGACGCTACACGTTACAGGTTCGCGACCAGGTGGATACCGATGCCTTTGTGCCCGTCGCATTGGCGGAGATATCCCCCCAACAGTGGTTGCGGGATAATCTGCCTGAAGGTGCGCGCCTGGGGTTCGATCCGTGGCTGCACACATCCGCCGGCGTCGCTCGGTTGCGGGTCGCCTGTACCGAGGCCGGTGCCGAACTCGCCCCGGTCGGGCAAAACCCCGTTGATGCCGTCTGGGAAGATCAGCCGCCGGCCCCGCTGGGCCCCGTGATGTTTCTGACGGATACTCAGGCCGGTATATCGTCCGGCGAGAAACGACGACAGTTTTCCAGGGGGCTGGAAGAGGCGCAATGTGCAGCATCTGTGCTCAGCGCACCGGATTCAATCGCATGGCTGTTGAATATACGCGGGTCAGATGTGCCGAACACGCCTTTGGCGCTTGGATATGCCGTCGTGTATCGATCCGGTGATGTCGACTGGTTCATCGACACCCGGAAGATCCGGGATTCGATACGACAAAATCTTGATTCCGGCATTTCCATATTCCCGCCAACCGAATTTGCGGACCGGCTTGCCCTGCTGGGAAAATCTGACGGGGCAGTTCTGGTGGATCCTGCAAGTGCGCCGGAGTGGATCCGTCTGACGCTGGAAGCGGCCGGCGCCGCTTTGTCTGCCGGTACGGATTTATGCGCCTTGCCGAAGGCACGAAAGAACAGCGCGGAAATTTCGGGAACGCGGGCGGCGCATATTCGCGACGGCGCCGCATTGACGACATTTCTGGCCTGGCTTTCCGATGCAGGCCCGAAAGGCGGCGTCACGGAAATATCGGCGGCGGACTATCTGTATGAATGCCGCCGGAGGGACAGCCGGTTCCGCGGGCTCAGCTTCGATACGATTTCGGGCAGCGGGCCGAATGGTGCCATTGTTCATTATCGTGTGACACCTGCTAGCGACAGGGCGCTTGATCCGGGCGATGTCTATCTTGTTGATTCCGGCGCCCAGTATCTCGACGGGACGACGGATGTTACCCGGACCGTGTTTATCGATGACGGGAAGGGGGCATCCGCGGAAGCTAAGGACCGCAATACCCGTGTCCTGAAAGGTCACATAGCGGTGGCGACGGCACGCTTTCCTGAGGGGACGCATGGCAGCCAGATCGACGCCCTTGCGCGCCTGGCGCTGTGGGAGGCCGGTCTGGACTATGATCACGGCACCGGACATGGGGTTGGCAGCTATCTTGGCGTTCATGAGGGGCCGCAGCGGATTTCCAAGCAGGGCGGCGGGGTCCCGATGGAGCCCGGCATGATCCTGTCGAATGAGCCTGGATATTATAAAGAGGGCGCTTACGGTATTCGAATTGAAAACCTGGTGGTGGTTTCCGAGGCGGCCTCAGACAAGGATGCCGAGCGCAGTATGCTCGAATTCGAGACGATTACCCTGGCGCCCATCGACCGGAACCTGATCGATCGCAATTTACTGACCGATACAGAACGTGCCTGGCTGGACAGCTATCACGTTCGTGTCCGTGAGACCCTGTCACCGCTGGTGGATGAAAGCGTTAGGGCGTGGCTGGCGACGGCAACGGCGCCGATCTGACGGATTAAATACCAGATCAGGCATCAGGTGATCATTGTCTGCCATTCGTCTTCGGACAGCACTGTAACGCCCAGGTCCTGCGCTTTTTTCGCTTTTGAGCCGGCATCGGCGCCGACGACGACGTAGTCGGTCTTTTTCGACACCGAGCCGGATACCTTGGCGCCGAGAGATTCTGCCTTTGCTTTGGCCTCACCGCGGGTCATCGTGATCAGGGTTCCGGTAAAGACAACGGTTTTTCCGGCGACGGCGGTGTCGGCTGCCGGTGCTTCGAGGGTCTCCACATCCAGCCGTTCTTCGAGACCTTTGAGGATTTCCAGGTTATGGGGTTCGGAAAAGAACGCGGTGAGTTCGTCGGCAACGCTGATGCCGATCTGATCGATATTGCACAGGTCGGCATAGTGTTCGCCCACCAGTTCCGGCTTTTTCATTTCGTCGGGATTGTCTGCCCGTTCGGCGGCGGCTTGCGCCATGGCGTTGTGCCAGGTGCCAAGGTCGCCGTACTGGCGTGCAAGCAGGCGAGCGGTTGCCTGTCCGATCTGCCGGATGCCGAGCCCGTAAATGAGGCGATCAAAGGCAATCGAGCGTCGGGCATCGATTGCCGCGTATAGCTTGGTGACCGATTTTTCGCCCCAGCCTTCCCATCGCTTCAGGGGATCGAGTGCATTGCTGTCGTTTGCTTCAAGATCGAAAATATCGACCGGTGTGCGGACGAGTCCACGATCGAAAAATGCTTTGACCTGTTTCTCGCCGAGCCCGTCGATATCGAAAGCATCCCGGCTGACAAAATGTCGGATTCGCTCTACCTGCTGATACGGGCAGGCCAGTTCGCCCGAACATCTGGCGACGACTTCGCCTTCCTGGCGGATAACCGGTGTCTGCAGGTCGCACGGGCAGACCGTGGGGAATGCAAAGGGCTGTGAAGACGGGGGACGCTTTTCCTCAACCACACGCACGATCTGGGGAATGACGTCTCCCGCCCGCTGAATCACGACCGTGTCGCCTTCACGCACGTCCTTGCGCCTGATTTCATCTTCATTGTGAAGGGTTGCCCGGCCGACGACGACCCCACCGACCGTTATCGGCAGCAGGTTTGCGACCGGTGTGATGGCCCCGGTGCGGCCAACCTGAATAGTGATTTTCTCCAGGATCGTCTGCGCCTGCTCGGCCGGGAATTTATGGGCGATCGCCCAGCGTGGCGCCCGGCTGACCATGCCGAGGCGTTCCTGCCAGTCGTGCCGGTTTACCTTGTAGACGACTCCATCGATGTCGTAGGGCAATTCAGCGCGTCCTTCGCCGATCGCGCGATAAATTTTCAGAACATCGGCGGTCGTCTGGCAGACCGCCGATTGGGGGTTAACCGAAAAACCCCAGTCTTCGAGCTGTGCGAGCCATGCCCCGTGGCTGTCGCCGACGGGCGCCGATAATTCGCCCGCGGCATAGGCGAACATTTTGAGGTTTCGGGAAGCAGTCACGGAGACATCAAGCTGGCGCAGGGAGCCCGCTGCTGCATTTCGGGGGTTTGCGAATACCGCCTGGCCGTTCTCTTCGCGCGTGCGGTTCAGGGCGGCGAAGTCGTCGTGCCGCATATACACCTCGCCGCGAATTTCGACGACCGCGGATGCGTTCGGGCCGAGTGTCTTGGGAATGTCGGAAATTGTCGCGACATTGGCGGTCACATTCTCACCGACGGCGCCATCGCCACGGGTCGCGGCCTGGACGTATTTACCGTCCTCATAGCGGAGGGAGATCGAGAGCCCGTCGATCTTGGGTTCGGCAACAATTTCGACTGTTTCGTCTTCGCTCAGTCCGAGAAATCGTCGAACACGACCAACGAAATTTTCGACGTCATCGTCGTCAAAGGCATTGTCGAGCGAGAGCATCGGTCGGCTATGGGTGACCTTGCCGAACCCGGCGGCAGGGGCTGCGCCGATCGTCCGGCTGGGACTATCGCTCCTGATCATTTCCGGGAATTGCGCTTCAATAGCGGTGTTGAGCCTGCGTAGGCGGTCGTATTCCGCGTCGGAAATTTCCGGCGCGTCTTTTTGGTGATAGGCCTTGTCGTGCCGGTCGATTTCCGATGCCAGGTCCGCCAACCGGGTAGCGGCTTCCTCTGCGGTCAGGGATTCCAGTTCGGGAAACTCGTCTTCAGGCTTCATGTTTTTCGGTCTTCACTTCGCAAACTCTTCAATCAGGCGGTCCGCGGCTGCGCGGGCTTCTTCGGTGACTTTGGCGCCGGCGAGCATCCGGGCGATTTCTTCCCGTCGTTCCCCTGTCGACAGTTCCGTCACGGCGGTGACGGTGTTGTCTCCGCCATCGACCGTCTCGATCGACTTCATCACGTGGAGATGGCGCGCCCCGCGGGCGGCAACCTGTGGCGAATGGGTGACGACAAGCACTTGTACCCCGTTGGAAAGCCGTGACAGCCGCTCTGCTACCGATGCGGCCGTCGCGCCGCCTACGCCGGCATCGACCTCGTCGAAAACCAGCGTTGTGACCTTGTTTGATGTCGATAATGCGACCTTCAGCGCGAGGAGCAGGCGGGCGAGTTCGCCACCGGATGCAACCTTGTTGATCGGTCCGGCAGGTTGTCCCGGGTTGGTCGTTACATCGAAGGTGACATTGTCGATGCCGTGGCTCGACCATGCTGTTTCGGCAAGCTCGGTGACCTGGGTTGCGAACTTTGCCTTCTCCAGCCGAAGGTGCGGCAATTCCTTGTTAATTGCCTTATCGAGCGCCCCCGCGGACTTTGCTCTGGCATCGTGAAGTCGGCGCGATGTATCCAGATAGGCCGCTCTCGCTTCCCGTGCCTCTGTTTGCAGGCGGGTCAGGTCCCTGTCTGCATCATCGAGCCGTTCGAGCTTACGGGCAAATTCTGCGCGTAGTTCGGCCAGAGAATCGACGCTGGTATTGTGTTTGCGCGCGAGCGCCCGGAGACCGAAAAGGCGTTCGTCGAGGCGTTCCAGCTGGGCGGGGTCCTGGTCGAGGGACCGCAGCGCATCGCCGAGCAGGTCGACGGTTGTGGCAGCTTCGTTGCCGGTGCGCTCCATCGATTCCAGGACCGCTTTCAGGGTTCCGGCAGCCTGCTCATTAGCGCGTTCAAGCGAACGGGCTGCCTTGGACAAGGCGGTCTGCAGGCCCTTGTGTCCCGCGAGCGTGTCGAGTGACTGGTTGATGGACTCGGCGATCTTTTCGCTGTTCATCATCAATGAGCGGGCTTCAGAGAGCTCTTTCTCTTCGCCTTCCTGCGGATCGAATTCGTCTATTTCCGCATAAACATGCCGCAGGTAATCCCCTTCGCTCGCGATCCGCTCGATTTCGTCTCGTGCGGTTTCGAGGGCTTTCTCTGCGACGGTCATGGTGTTCCAGGTTTCGCGGGTTGCCGCGACCATTTTTTCGAGCCGTCCGAATGAATCGAGCGCTGAGCGGTGATTTGACGGGTCCAGCAGGCCGTGGCTTGCGAACTGACCTTCGATTTCGATCAGTGTTTCGCCGATATTGCGCAATGTGCCGGCGCTTATCGCCTGGTCATTGACGAATGCGCGGCTGCGTCCGTCTCCCGTCAGTATCCGTCGCAGAATGACCGGTTCCCCGGGGTCGGGCATTTCGATATCGTTGTTGGCAAGTCGCGCAAGTGCTTCGTGATCGCCGGGTATATCAAAGGTGGCGGTAATCATGGCCTTCAGGCCGGAATCACTGCCGCCCCGCACGAATGATGATTCAGCTCGCCCGCCAATAGCGAGACCGAGCGCGTCGAGCAGGATGGATTTTCCTGCGCCGGTCTCACCGGTTAGAACGCACAAGCCTCGGCTGAAATCGATATCCAGCCGGTCGATAAGGACAAAATTGCGGATGGAGAGCGATGCGAGCATCGCAGATCAGAACAACCAGTCCCACGTCCGCGTGAGGAAGCCCCGGTCGTCGGGACGTTCGCGCAGATCAGGTCCGGCGGCTACGGCATAGGTGTCGAGATACCATTCGTTCCCGGGGTAATTATGCCCGAGGACAGCGGCGACGCGGCGTGCCTCGTCGATCACGCCGAGTGCTGTGTAGGCTTCGACCAGCCGGTGCAGGGCTTCCGGGACGTGGGTCGTGGTCTGATAGTCGTCAACGACCGTTTTAAAACGGTTTATTGCGGCTAGATAATGCTTCCTGTTTAGATAAAATCGCGCAATCTCCATCTGTTTCCCGGCCAGATGGTCTCGCGTCAGGTCGATTTTCAGATGTGCGTCCCGGGCGTATTTGGACTCTGGAAAACGCCGGACAACTTCGTTCAGCGACTTCAGTGCAAGTTCGGTGATCAACTGGTCGCGCGCGACATCAGAGATTCGCTCGTAATAGGACAGTGCCTTCAGGTAATAGGCATAGGCGATATCCCGATTCCCGGGGTGAAGACGGATAAACCGGTCAAGTCCGATCACCGCTTCGTCATATTCATTTGCCTGGTAATGCGAAAACGCCGCCATGATCTGCGCTTTGGTCGCCCAAGTCGAATAGGGGTGTTGTCGTTCGACTTCGTCGAACTGCTTCGCGGCTTCCTTGTATTCGCCTGCCTCGACAGAATTTACGGCCGTGTTGTAAAGAACTTCGACTTTCTGTTCGACGTATTCTATTTCTTCAGTGCTGCCGCATGCGGTCAGGACAACGGAAGCTGCAAAAATGGCGGCATATTGCCGGAAGCGGAAGGTCGGCATCAGAAATCTCAACCCGAATTACCTGTCGATCAAAGCAGCCTGTATATAGCATCTAAAGGCTGCATAAAGTAGGCCGGAACGAAAAAAGGCGCCCATACAGGCGCCTATGTCTGTTTTTCGCTGTGTACTGTTCAGGCGACGGCCGAAACCATCTGTTCGGCTTCCTGAACGGATGGTGTCGATGCTTCAACGCGCGTCCAGGCGTCGTTGTCGGCGAATACGGCACGTAACAGCGCATTGTTCAATTCATGCCCGGATTTGCTGGCGATGACTTCGCCGATAATCGGACCGCCAGCGAGATACAGATCGCCAACACAATCCAGGATCTTGTGACGGACGAATTCATCGTCGAACCGCAGCCCGCCTTCATTGAGGATTTTGTCTCCGCTGACGACAACTGCATTTTCAAGCGAACCGCCGCGCGCCAGGCCGGCGCTGCGCAGGGCTTCGACTTCGTGGTCGAAGCCGAAGGTCCGGGCACGTGCGATATCCGATTTGAAATCAGCACCGATACGCTGGAATGTACGTTCCTGACGGTCGATTGCCGACGAGTCGAAGTCGATTTCGAAAGCGAGGCTGAAATCTTCCGCGGGCAGGATCGAAACGGACCGGTTTTCGTCACCGACAGTAACCGGTTTGAGAATTTTGATAGCCGTGCGTGCAGCGCTCTGTTCGACGGAGCCGGCACACTCGATCAGAAAGACGAAGGGGGCCGAGCTGCCGTCCATAATGGGGATTTCGGGGCCGTCGACTTCGATCAGAACATTGTCGATTTCGCACCCTGCAAGGGCCGCTGCCAGATGTTCTACGGTGCTGACCGTGGAGCCATGATCGTTGCCGACCGTGGTTGCCAGCCGCGTATCGACCACATTTTCCCAGTTCACGATGATCTCACGTGCGCCGTTCAAAAGGTCGGTACGGCAAATGCGTATGCCTGTGTTTTCTGCTGCCGGTTTAAGGGTCAACGAGGTCTTGAGACCTGAATGCAGCGCAACACCGGTGCAACCGATTTCGGTTTTCAACGTTTTTTGTTTGATCGTACCAGCGGCCATTATTCTGTATTACCCTTGATTTCGTCCTGCGTGTTTTCGGATATTCCCGTATCAGGCAGGTTGGGAACCGGAAAATGCCCTGAAGCGGATTCAAGTCCTCGGAGTGTGTTTACCAAACACACCCCAAGGAACTCAAATCAACAAATGTTACAGAATGTTACGTACTTAGAAGGTTAACACTCTGTTAGTTTGCCTGCCGGCGAAGAAAAGCCGGTATTTCCAGCAAATCATCGTCCGACTGGGACGTCTTAAGCCTGTCATCGGGGTCGACGCCGGACAGCCGTGCCTGCTGAGGCGCTGGCTGAGGCGCGGATTCCTCGGTTTTTTCAGGCTTTGATGCGCTGACGGGCTGTTCCGGTGTGGTACGTGCAGCCGGCGGTATTACCCGTGCCGCTGGCATTTCCGGACGCACATCGCGAGCGGCACCCGTAATGCGCTGGAACAGGTTCGGCCCCTTGCGGCGGGAATCGTCCGCACTGCCACCATTCACAAGATCTGCCTCTTTGAACGCGTCCGATGCGGCTGGTGTTTCGGTGGTTGCCTTCGGGTTGACCGGCGGCGGGGGCATGAACGCGTCGTTCTTGGCGACAAGACGGGGCTCAGGCCGCATCGCCGCTTCCGTTACCGGTGCTTCTGCCGCAGGGGCGGCCGGGACGACCGGTGCTGCTTCGACGGGGGCTTCTGCTGCCGGAGTTGTTGCAGTTTCTGCAGATTCTCCCGGCGTAGGCACCGCTTCGGCTGATGCGGGTGCTGCTACAGCTTCCTGAGCAGGGGCGGGGGCCTCGACCGCTGCAGGCGCATGTAGGGGTGCAGGTTCAGCAGTCATCGGTGCAGGCGGAGCAATCGGCTGTGCGACGGGCTCAGCAGCGACCGGTGCGGCGGCTGCATCGTCAGTGGCGGTTGCCGGCATGGCAGGAGCGTCCTCTGCGACTTCTTCGGCAGCCGGGGTTCTGATCAGTTTCTGCGGGGCAGAATAGACCTTGAGAACCGGCCGTGGCTGCGTCTCGGCAATCGCGTCGATACCGGTAGCAACAACCGAAACACGCATCTTGCCTTCGATGGACGAGTCCATCGTCGAGCCGAAGATGATGTTTGCATCGGGATCGACTTCCTCGCCGATACGGTTGGCGGCTTCATCGACTTCGAACAGGGTCATATCCGGTCCGCCGGTGATGTTGATCAGCACGCCGCGCGCGCCTTTCATCGAGACATCGTCGAGCAGCGGGTTCGAAATGGCAGCTTCAGCCGCGAGACGCGCGCGATCTTCGCCTTCGCCTTCGCCGGTACCCATCATCGCTTTGCCCATCTCGCTCATGACTGCGCGGATATCAGCGAAGTCGAGGTTGATCAGGCCGGGGACCACCATAAGGTCGGTGACGCCGCGCACGCCGGAATGAAGGACCTCGTCGGCCATCGTGAAGGCGTCGGCGAAGGTGGTCTTTTCATTGGCGATGCGGAACAGGTTCTGATTTGGAATAACGATCAGCGTATCGACATATTGCTGCATCTCTTCGATGCCGGCTTCTGCGATGCGCATCCGGTTGATGCCTTCGAACTGGAAAGGCTTGGTAACGACGCCGACTGTCAGAATGCCGTGTTCCCGGGCGATGCGCGCGATTACGGGTGCCGCACCTGTGCCGGTGCCGCCGCCCATACCGGCGGTGATGAAGACCATATGGGCTGAACCGATCGATTCCATCAGGTCTTCCATGGCTTCTTCGGCTGCGGCACGGCCGATATCCGGCCGGGAGCCGGCGCCGAGGCCGTGGGTTATGCCCGGTCCAAGCTGTATGGGTTTTTCGGCAAGTGTCTGGGCAAGTGCCTGGGCGTCAGTGTTCGCGACGACGAACTCAACGCCTTCTAGCTGCGACGAGATCATGTTGTTGACAGCATTACCGCCGGCGCCGCCGACGCCGATGACGCTGATACGGGGTTTGAGGTGGTCCTGGGCAGTGGGGGGGACGGTGAGATTGATGGTCATAATGGCCTCCTAGTACAGGGAAGGGACGAAATGGGTGGTGCGGATCCACCCGGGTTCAGATATCCGCGAAAACGACGCGGCAGTGCGGTTGGTTTTGGGTCGGTTCTTTGCGTGGGGCTGTGGTCGGGATTTCATCGGATTAAAAACTTTCTTTGAGCCATTGGCCGATCCGCGCCATCCGGCCGACCGGGGCTGCATCATTTGCGGGGGTGTCTTCGATCGTGCCGGCGTATTTTTCGACGCCATAGCGCAG
>Ga0181607_10000679_pt1 | contig 29544 bp, 25 predicted proteins | sample 041ome_9_FD_132420 | JGI IMG/M metagenome (GOLD analysis project Ga0181607, IMG submission 132420) | Coastal salt marsh microbial communities from the Groves Creek Marsh, Skidaway Island, Georgia - 041413US metaG (megahit assembly) | ecosystem: Environmental > Aquatic > Marine > Intertidal zone...
CAGACCTTAATTTTGGTCGGAGACCCAAAGCAGGCCATTTACTCTTTTCGAGGTGCCGATGTTGAAACCTACATTCGGGCCCGCGAGCAAACCGCACATAACCATCGTCACAAGCTGGAAACCAATTACCGATCTCAGCCCGGTCTTGTGGCAGCGGTAAACGCGATTTTTCAAGCGCCCAGCGGCGCTCGGACGGGCTACTTCGATTTTCTTTGCGCAAAAGAAAGCAAGCCAAAGACCAGCCTTCTTCTGAACGGCCAAGCGCCAATGCCCATGCAGTTTTTTGTGGTTGAAGAAGCCGCCGAGAAGGCCAGGTCAAAGCAGGTTCTCAACGAGCTTGCAGAGCAGGCTTCGCGTCAAATTGGGACGTTACTTCAATCAGGTCCCGTTATCCAGGATGAAAGAGAGCTTTCGGCAGGGGGTAGGCCCAGATCGCGTGATCTAAAGCCCTCCGACATTGCGGTCCTCGTTAACAGTCGGCGTCAGGCAGGCCTCATCAAGCAGGCCTTGCAGCGTCTTCGACTGGCCTCGGTCTATCTGTCCGAGGCCGACTCTGTCTTTGAGTCGCAGGCCGCGCAACTGCTTCGACTTCTACTGAATGCATGTCTTGAGGCGCCTAGGCCACGGCCTTTGCGGGCCGCCTTGGCCCACCCTATCTTTGGTCTCTCAAGCGAGGCGCTTCAAAGTCTGGTCAACGATGACCAACGTTTTAGTCAGTGGACCGAGGCCTTTGTGCAGTTTCATCGGGTCTGGACGAGCAAAGGCGTTCTCGCCTGTGGGCGGGCGATGATCCATACGCTTGGTCTTGACCCCTTCCTAACAGCAAGCGGAAGTGACGACCGGCTTGAACGCCCAGAGCGCACAGTGACCGACCTCTGTCACCTGCTCGAGCTTCTTCAAGAAGCGTCTTTAGAGGTTTCTGGCCCTCGCGCACTCATGCACTGGTTGGACACTATGGTCACACGCGATGCCGGTGTAACCCGTCCCCAAGATAACCGGCTCTTACGCATGGAGTCGGATCACGACCGAATCAAGATTGTTACGGTTCATAAGTCCAAGGGGCTTCAGTACCCGGTGGTGGTTCTTCCCTTTGGCTTGCATGCCTCGGTTCAAGGTCATGATCAGACCGTACTTGAGCGTGATGCTAACGGCGAGCGACGACTGGTGACCCAGCCAAGCGAGGAGCAAAAGGAACTTGCTCGTCAAGAGCAGTACGAGGAAGACCTTCGAAAGCTTTATGTGGCCATGACACGTGCCGAGCACCTCTGCCTGGTGGGCCTGGGTCCCATGCATCAATACAAGTCGTCTGCGCTCTATAAGCTCCTTGGCGTTGGTGAAGAAATGGCTGGTGACACAAGCCTTCTTGATCTTGCTAAAGCGTTTGCTCAACAGCACGCCAGACAGGTTGCCATGGCGTCAGCCCCATCACTATCCAAGGTCATTGGCAGTCGCATCGAGGGCAAGGCGCCCAACGCTCCCGCAGCCGGGCCTCGCGTATTTCATGCCAATTCGCTCGAGTTCTGGGGGTTCACCAGCTATTCCGGCCTTTTGAAGTTTGGCAAGCAGGCCAATGACGAACGCTTTGTAAAGAGGGCGTCTGCAACCATTGCGGCCGAATCGGCGCAGGAGGACCAGGCCCTTGAGGAATCTGGGCTTGCAGAGTCTGTTGGCGTCGTAGAGAAAGCTGGTGTTACTAGTGCTCGTGCTCTGTCAGCAGAAGGCGATCAAAACGCAATAGCTGTTTGGTCGGGTCTGGGTTCGGGTAATGCCTTGGGTACTGACATACATAGACTTCTTGATGCCGCTGCGCGTCGCGGGTTTGCAGAGGTCGCAGGCTTTGGGGCCGAAGAGATGCTGAGTTTTGTTCAGTCCCAGGGCTTTTCGGTGAAACAGCAGCAGCCCTTCGCAAGTTGGCTTGCAAGCAGCCTTAGCCTTCCTCTCTTCTCAACTCATCAGTGTTCGATGCTAGGTTTTGTGTCTTCCCCCAGCCTTGCCACACTGAGGGTCTATGTGCCCGAGATGGAATTCTGGCTTCCTGCCGAAAGACTCAACCTAAAAGCGCTTGACCACTGGCTTCATCAGAACTGTTTGCAGGGCCTAAGTGCACAGCCAAATCGTTTTACTATTCCCCGACCAGCCCTTACCCACCAGCATTTCCAAGGTATGGTGAAAGGCTTCATTGACTTATGTTTTGAACATGAGGGCCGCTACTTTATTAGCGACTACAAATCCAACTGGCTCGGTCACGAAGCGGACAGCTATCGAGGCCAGAGCCTTATGCAGTCCATCGCAGAGCATCGTTACGACCTGCAGTACAGCCTTTACTGCCTTGCGCTTCACAGACATCTTAGGGCAAGGCTTCAAGCCCATTACGACCCACAAAAGCATCTGGGTGGAGCGCTTTATTTGTTTCTTCGCGGTATGACTCATCCTGATGAAGGCCGGTACTTCCAGGCCTTTACACCGTTGCAGCTTAGTGAGCTTGAGCAGCTCCTTAATCTGCGAGAAGACCAATGACCGACTTAAACCAAACACTCCATCACGAGCTTCTTGCTCTCAATGCGCGCGAAATGGTTAGGCCGCTTGACACCGCCCTTGGCCAATGTGTGGCCCAAGCCGGCTCACAAACAGAGCCCGAGGTGCAGCAATGGCTTGAGGTGTTGGTGCAGCTTGTAAGTGCACGGCTCGGCCGCGGGGAGCTAAAGCTTGGTTTGCAAGAGCTTAGCTCAGAGGCGCGTACGCAGCTTTTACACGTCGGCTTCGACGCTGTCTGGTTATCTCACGACAACGCCAAGTCCGGTTCACCCCTGGTGCTTCACGACAATCACATTTATTTGCGACGTTTTTGGCAGCTTGAGACGGACCTTAACCTGCAGCTCCAGATACTTGAAGAAGAGGGACGTCTTCGTGTTATTACCGGGCCACCGGGCTCGGGTAAGACAACACGCCTAAAGGCACTCATTGATGAGAGACGTTCAATAAACCCCGACCTTCGAGTGGCGCTTGCTGCGCCCACAGGAAAGGCTGTCCACCGCCTTCAACAGGTTCTTCCGGGCCAGGCCAACATCTCAACCCTTCATCGTCTTTTGGGTGTTGGGGGTCAGCGAAGTCTGGCCTACCTGGCGAAGAGGTCCAACGCTCAGCCGTTGCCATTTGACCTTGTTGTAGTCGATGAGGCCTCGATGGTGGGTATTGAGCTGGCGCAAGCATTACTGAATAGCCTGCTGCCCCATGCGGAGCTTTTGCTGGTCGGGGATGCCAATCAGCTGCCTTCGGTGGAGCCGGGAGAGGTATTTGCAAGCCTCTGCAAGCGCATTGCCCCCGCGGCGATTGAGCATTTGCAGACGCAGTACCGATTTAAATCCGACAGTGCCATTGGTCAGCTTGCTGCGAAGCTACAGTCTCACCATGAAACGGCGGCCGTCTCGGTGGCCGAGCTGCTCTCGTATACCGAGGCAGCCTCGGACGAGACCGTGCAGTGCCTTCGTGTGGAGTCGGCCACCGATGACCGCCTGGTTCGACAGGTTGCCGATGCGCGCCGTGAGCTTATTCGTCTGGCCACGCACATTCGAGATCGTGGCCCGTTGCTTTCCAGCGCCCTTGCAGCAAAGCCTCTAGGCCACGATCTCGACCTTCAAGCCATGCTGGCCGACCTCCTTCATGCGCTCGATCAATTCATGGTGTTAACACCGTTTCGGGAGGGGCCTTTGGGGAGCGTTGCCTTAAACAAGGTATTCCAAAAGGCCCTGCATCGCCTCGGCCTACTTGAATCGGCAACCGCCATGCCCACGGGCTTGCCGGTAATTTGCATTGAGAATGACTACGACCTCGATCTAATGAATGGAAGCCTTGGTGTCGTGATTGGCGATATGGGCTTGTTCGACAGCAGCCATGGGCCGCGTCTTGTTCCACTGCAGCAGTGTCCAGTGCTTGAGCCAGCCTTTGCCTTAACGGTCCATAAGGCGCAGGGCTCGGAGTTTACAAACCTGGTTTTCTTGTTGGCGGAATCAGCAGACAACCCCTTGTCGGTTCCTCTTGTCTACACGGCCATTACCCGGGCTCGCGAATCTCTAACGCTCGTGGCCACAACACCATGAACGCCTTAAGCGTCGTCCATGACCATTGAGCATCAGGCGCCTCTGTGGCTGCCCGGTGGTCATCTTCAGACCATCTACCCCGTCGTACTAAGCCGCCTGCAGAAAGACTATTCATCAACGCATCACCGGCCCGTTCACCGCGTTCGTGTGGACACGCCGGATGGCGATTTCATCGACTTCGACTGGTTTGAGCCTGTGAATCCTCCCAGCCCATGGGCAACGGTAGTGCTGTTTCATGGGCTTGAGGGCTCCTCGCAAAGTGTTTACGCAAGGGCCTTTGCCGAGGAGGCGAGTTCTCGCGGTCTGCGGCTTGTTGTGCCTCATTTCCGGGGCTGCTCGGGTGAACTCAACCGTCTGCCAAGGGCCTATCACTCTGGGGATATTGACGAGATCGACTGGATGATGCGGTTGGTTGCAGGCCAATCACACGGTCAGCCACTGTTTGCCCTGGGCGTCTCGCTTGGTGGCAATGCCTTAATGGCCTGGGCGGGGCGCAGGCTGCCCGAAACACACGATCAATGGCCACAGCTGGTATCGCTTGCTGCGGTCTCGTCTCCTTTAAACCTCGCTGCCGCAGGCAGAGCCATCGATACGGGGCTCAATCGCATTCTTTATGCCGACTACTTTTTAAAGACCATGCGAGAAAAGGCGCAAACGAAGTGGCAGCAGTTTCCTGGGCTCTTTGACCTTCAGACCATCTTGCGGGCGAAAACCCTGCGTGTTTTTGATGACCTTTTTACCGCAAGACTTCATGGCTTCAAGAATGTTGACGACTACTACGAAAGAGCCTCGGCTCTGCCCTGGCTGCCGTATGTTGCAAAGCCTAGTCTTATTCTTAATGCACGTAACGACCCTTTTATTCCGTGGGAGAGCGTCACTTTAGAGGCTGTGGGGCAAGCCTGCCCAAGGGTAACCCAATGGCTTCCGGGGCAGGGGGGTCACGTGGGTTTTGTATCTTCGCTGCCCAACAAGCCTTTGGGCTGGCCAGGCAGTCTGCAGCCTATGACCGCACAGGTATTGAACTGGCTTACTGGGCAGGCGCCGGCGGCTTAGGAGGCTCTGGCGAGGTATAGAGCCCCTTCACAACATCAGGCGCATCCTTGGCCGCAAGTTCAATGAGCTTATCAATCTCGCCGGCAAGCTCGGCGGAGTCGGCATGGCCAAGCCACTGGTTGCGGTTGTTTCGCAGAATCAGCAGCCGATCAAGCGAGCAGTCTTTTCCTTTGCCAAGAATCCAGCCCTTGGCGGCCTCGGCCCGTTTGGTCTCAATGGAGGAGAGGGCAAGCGCACGGAACTCGCTGACTAGGCAATTGGGCTTTTCCTCTTCCATACCGGGTAGCTGAGCCAGCGCCGCACTTGTGCCGAAGGCCAGGCCAATCAACACACCAACTACTCCGGAAACTGGAGCGGGCGATGGGAATCGAACCCACGTCTTGAGCATGGGAAGCTCAGGTCCTGCCATTGAACGACGCCCGCGGTAACAACGTAGTGCGGAGTATAGCCTGCAGATCAAGAGGGCTTCACCAGGGCCTGGAAGGCCTTCATCACACGACCAGAGTCTTCAGTAACAAGGAAGCGAATGAGGGCAACCTTGTCGTCGTAGGTGTTCGCCGAGGTCAAGAGCTCCATGGGCACCTTGGGCTTCTTGGGCTTCAGGCGGTTCCTAACTTCCTCAAGCGATTCGCCCTCTTCAATCTCGACAACCTCTTCTTCCGCACCGAACTCTTGCTCGTAGGCGAGGGCCTGGGCTTCTTGCTCTTTTTCAAACCGGTTAAGGGCTTTTACGGCGGCAACCTTGGCGTAACGCGCGTCGCGATCGGCCTTGTCGGCACGAGCTCGGGCCTCTTTGGCGGCCTTTTGAGCGGCCTTCACCTTTGGCGCAAGCCTTGCCTTAAGCTCGGCAACCTCTGCCGCGCTATTGGCCTCTTTGGCAAAGGCAAGCGCCTTCTCGGCAGCAGCTAAGGCTGCCTCGGGGTCACCGCGCTCGGCTGCCGCATGGGCCTCCTTCACAGCGTCATCCACCTGAACCACGGCGGCCTCCACTTTGGCATGAACTTCTTTCACTTCTTTTGCAGCCTCTTTGGCAACGCCAGCGGCCTGCCGAGCTTTATGTCGCTGCTCAGGAGCCGGCACAACAGCAACCCAGGCGGCAGCAAACAGGCCCGAGCACAGAACGGCAAGGGCAAACAATTGGGCAGGCGCCGAGGATGCGAATTTCGCGGGAAGCATGGAGTAAACCCAGGCGGAAAAAATGAACAAAAAGCTAATGCCAAGAAGCGCCCAGATGACGCGCATGTTGGGCTCTTTTTTCTGGGGCTGGCTGGCTATTGCCCGCTGGTGATGAGGCATGTCGTCGTACTCCGCAGGGGTGAGGGGGTGGTCTTCATGAAGAACAAGTTCAAACCCGGGACGGGAAGGCGCTTTTCCAGCTTGATTAAGAAAACCCAATAACAAAGGGGAGGTCTTTTGGAGCTCACCACGGTTCACAATAATTTTAGGGCCAGGCAGTATCTTAAGAGCAGGGGGCCTTGGCTGCTGCCCCTTACGCCGACGCTTCGGCACCAAGAGCCCGGGCTTGGCGATAACCACGGCAATGGTAATGGTGGCCATCATGAACATGAAGGCAATAACGTCCATCGAAAGAAAGACTTTCGGAAACAGAAAGGCGAGCACCATAAGCCCAATGAGAAGGGGAAAGAGCAGCGTAAAAACCAGAATCTGGTTAATGGGCTTGTGGGTTGGCCAATAGTCTTCAGGGGTCATTCTGCGCTCCAAGGCCGGTGACGCCGACCAATATTCCAAGAAATTACTTTGTCTTGGAATCGGCAAAAACCATTGTTTCTAAAGATGGACAAACCTTGCCGCTATCGGCGGAATCTTGCCGCACCTGGCGCGCCACGTTCTAGTAAAAGCGGCAAGAGCTTGCCGCTTTAAGCTCAAATCAGTCAGCGTACCCAGTGTCCCCTTGGGAGTTAAGCTACTTGGCTTCTTCCTCGGGGATGGGGTTTCCGTCAGCATCAACCTTGGGCTTGGCAGACTTGGTCCTGAGAACACGCTGTTGAAACTGGCCCTGGCAGATTAGGGTGGCAACACGTGGGTCAATGTTTTCGGGAGAGATTGGCTGAAATGCGCGATCTTGAGCGGGTAGGGTAATAATTATTGGGCCCGTGCCACGAATGCCCTGATGATGGGTGGTGACGATGGTTCGAATGGTTTCTGCCTTGCAGTCAATTTCCTGGCGATGCCGAAGGCTCATGGCCCCAACGAAATCACGCTGGGGTAGGTCAACGGTTCGCCAAAAGCCACGAATATCACCATTGATTTCAACCCGATCGATATCCACGTAATGGCGGCTGCGGTCTTTGTCATCACCCACCATTCGCAGGGTAACCTGGGCCTGCAGACCGGATACCAGCAGGACCATAAGCATCAAACTTAAGAGGGCCTGATGCCAGCCAAAAACCTTATCCGTCAACGCTTTTAATGTATTCATCAGCATTTATACACTATCGACACTGAGTGAAAAAAACTAAGAGGCTTTGGGGGTGGCCTGTTTGGTTTCGGGACGAGACTCTTTGGTTACGCCCGGCGCATCGGCGGCATGCGGGTCCAGCCTTAAGGCCTGTTCTGCTTCAAGCTTCGCCTTTTTGGCTTTAATCTGGCGCATCTCCCTCACGTGAAGGAAATAAAGCAACAAGACCACGCCAAAGGCGAGAAAACCTTCAATAATGATGACGGGGGTGTAAGAATCCATACGCATAATAGTACCCATGGAACACATCAAATTCTCCCTATTGCAGCTCTCCGATACCCACCTGCAGGCTGCGGGAAAACGATTGAGAACGGGCGACTCAGGGGCCGACGGCCTTAAAAAGGCTATTGAAAAGGCCTACGGCATACAGGAAAAGTTCGATGCGGTTGTTCTAACCGGGGACCTTGTCGATCGCGGTTCTGTGGACGAGTATCGCGAGCTTAAGGCAGGCTTAAGTCTTCTTCCAAAGGACCTTCCGGTCTTTTTTTGCCTAGGCAATCACGATGCCCGGGATGCCTTTGCCGAGGTCTTTGGGTCGCTTGAGGCGAGTGCGCTTGCCGACACGTCAAACACGCATTACCAGTATTCGGCCCCGCTCTTCACATTTAAGGGCCAGGTTATGCGTCTTGTTGTACTTGACACGCTTGAGCCCGGTAAAGACCAAGGGCGTCTTTGCGAGCAAAGGCTGCAATGGCTGCGTCAGACGCTTAGCCACTACCCCAATGACCGCATTGTTTTGGTGATGCATCACCTGCCGTTTCTTACCGGCAGTAGCCTCTTTGACTCAATGGTTGTGGACGAGCGCCGTCAGCTTGATGACCTATTGGCAGACTTTAAAACGGTTGAACGAATTATCTGTGGGCATTTTCACAGAGCCTGTGTCACACAGCTGGCCGCTATTCCAGTGGTGGTGAGTCCAAGTACGGTCCATGCCTATCCCTTGTCCTACCGCGGCCGCCAGCATGAGGCCTTGGTCATTGATGAGCCCGCTGGCTTCACCATTCATCGTTTCATCGACGATTCACAACGCGCCTATTGGGTAAGCCATTTTGTCCAGCAATCTCCTGCTTGAAATCAAGGGCCTTTCTCACGGCTATCAGGCACAGCCACTCCTGTTCAACGAGCTTCATTTTTCGCTTGAAGCAGGCCATCAAATTGCCCTAACTGGCGAATCGGGTACGGGAAAGTCAACCTTGTTGAACCTCATGGCGGGTCTTGATACGCCTCAACGCGGTGAGGTCGTGCTCATGAACCGTTCCTGGTCAAGTATGCAAACCAACGAAAGGCTCGCCTGCCGACGAAAAACTCTTGGGTTTATCTTCCAGGCCTTTCACCTGGTGGGGCACCTGACCGCTTTGCAGAATGTCATGGTGCCTTTGCTTTTAGCGGGTCAGTCGTTCAAGGCGGCCAGGCTGACAGCGCAAGACTGGCTTAGCCGTCTTGGCCTTGAAGAGCGAATCAACGGCCGACCTGACGAGCTTTCCGGCGGGCAGCAGCAGCGTGTCTGTATTGCTCGCGCTCTGGCGCATTCGCCTAAGCTTGTGCTCGCGGATGAGCCCACGGGCAATCTTGACCCGACCACGGCGCAATCCAGCCTTAATCTTTTGTGTCAGCAATGCAGACAGACAGGTGCCGCACTGGTCATGGTGACGCATTCGCATCAGGCAGCACAGCAGCTTGATGCGCACTACGAGCTCGCGCAGGGGCGCCTGCATCCAATGCCCAAACCTGGTCTGCCTGCGGGCAGTCTCTAGGCTCAGAGTTAAGCGAGCATGCAGAGGCTTCCCGAGGCGCGACTTGTCGGCTGGCTGCTCAAGGCGTCGATTCGAGATCAGCCATGGCAGTGGGCCGTAGCAACACTTAGCATTGCCCTTGGCCTTGCGCTGGCGGTGTCCATTTACCTGGTGAATCAGTCTGCGGTGGAGGCGATGAATCGCGCTGTGAAGACATTGGCCGGTGAGGCACAGGCCCAGCTTCTTCCACGCCATGACAGCCGACAGGGATTCTCTGACCAGGTTCTTGATGAGCTCCTTGCTCATCGTGACAGGCTGGGTCTAAAGGATGCTAGCCCGGTTGTGAAAGGGCGTATTAGGCAGGTTGACATCCTTGGAATTGACCTCTTTCGAGCCGCCTCCGTAACGCGTAGTCTGCTGCCCTCTGCCGAAGAGGCAGGACTTCTTGACCTGCTCAACGAAGACACCGTGTTTCTCTCGCAGGCCGCCCTTGATAGCCTAGGAAAGGACCCAAAAGATTCCATTTCATTTGAGTCACTGACTGGTCGTGTTGAGATTCGAATCGCGGGCCGACTCACCAACGCGGATCCGACAGCGGTGGGCGTCATGGACATTGCCACGGCCCAAAGGCTGTTCGGTCGACTGAATCAACTTGATCGCATCGACCTCAGCCTGCGCCAAGGCCAGTCCATCCAGGCATTCAACGATGCGCTTCAGTCCCTTGCCATGGAACGCCCCGCCCTCAGTGGGCTGATTCTCTTGACTCCTCAGAACCAAGAGAGCCAGCTTAATAACCTCTCCCGGGCCTACCGAGTGAACCTCTCGGTTCTCGCGCTAGTGGCCGTGCTTACCGGCGCCTTTCTTATTCATAGTGCGGTAAGGCTTTCAACCCTTCGTCAGCAGCAGCAGCTTGCTCTGCTTGCCGTGCTGGGTGCTCGCCCCTGGGTCATCCGCAGTGCTGTTCTTCTGAAGGCCGTTCTTATCTCGGGCCTTGGCGGTCTGCTTGGGCTGTTGTTTGGTGTGCTGCTTGCCAACGGTCTTCTACAGACAGTGGGTGCTGATCTTGGTGCGGGTTATTTTTCGGGCCAGACGGCTGAGCTTCGCCTTGCACCTATGAGCCTTGTCGGTTTCCTCCTACTTGCATTGGCACTTGGCCTCGTAAGTGGGCTTGGACCCAGCATGCAAGCGCTCTCGCAGTCTCCTATTCGTAGCCTGCATTGGGGTGCTGTGCAGGCAACCAAGGTGTCTGCGACTCAGCGTTGGCTTGCCATTTTGCTCTTCCTTATTGGCCTTGCGGCTATGGCTGCACCGCCCATTCTTGGTCTTGCCTTGGCCGCTTACTTTGGTATTGCCTGTTTGCTGTTTGCCGCGGTACTGCTTGTGCCGGATGTCGTGCGAACGGGTGTTCAGGCTGGGCGATGGCTCGGCCTTCATCGGTCAAGCTCGGGCACCATGGCGGTCTGGCGTCTTCAGCAAGCTCCGGCGGCCTCGACGGCCATAGGGGCAGGCATTGTGGCTGCAGTAGCCTTAACTATCGCCATGGCAATTATGGTGACCAGCTTTCGGAGCTCGCTCGGATCTTGGCTCGAGCAAGTGCTTCCCGCAGACCTCTACGTCTCCACGCGCGATTTACCCGCGAATGAGCGTCTTCAAGAGACTGACCTTAACGGGCTAAAAGGCATGCCCGAGGTCATTAGGGTGCATGGCAGCCTTCAAACCAGTCTTCGCCTGCGCGACGACCTTCCTGCCGTGACACTGATTGCACGCGACTTTCACGGCATGCGGCCCGATGCGGTGCTCCCTGTTATACAGCCAACTACCCCGCCACCTTCAATAGGGCCTACCGCTATGGGTGCATGGGTCTCCGAGGCCATGACGCGGCTTTACGGCTGGCAGGTCGGTACCGTCTTTGAGCTCCCCCTTTCGAATGCGGAGGGCAGGCCCATCATTCAACAGGGCTATGTTATTGGACTCATTCGTGACTACGGTCGTCAGCATGGCACGGTGATTGTTGATCGGGATGATTACCGACGGCTCACCGGAGACGTAAGCCTCACGGGTGTGTCCATCTGGCTGACGCCCGAGGCGAAGGCTTCTGCCGTAGTGGATGTCATGGTTCAGCAGCCCGGCCTCTGGCCGCAGCTTCGGTACGCATCCACCCAAGATCTACGCAAGCTTTCGTTACAGATCTTTGATCGCAGTTTTGCGCTTACCTACGCCTTGGAGCTTGCAGCACTTATTGTTGCGCTGGTCGCTGTTATTTCAGGCTGTGCGGCACAGATGCTTTTGCGTCGACAGGAGTTCGCGCTTTTGCAACAGGTTGGCCAGTCCTCCGGTCAGCGTCTTGCGATGGTGGCCTGGGAATCGCTCGGCCTGATTGGGTCGGTGGCCCTCTGGGGACTTCTATTAGGTTTAGGTATTGGACTTGTTCTTATTCATGTGGTGAACCCTCAGTCTTTTCAGTGGACTATGGAGCTCAGCATCCCCTTATCGGAGCTTGCTGTTTTCATGGTTTTGGTTGTTCTTCTTGCAGTCAGCGCCTCTGTGTTCACAGCCCATCGTTCACTTCAGAGGGGCGGGCGCGCCTTGCATCTTGAGTTAAGGCAGGACTGGTGAGTCGACGCCGCCTCCTCCTTGCTGCGTTGGCATCGGGGCTCTCGAGCTCACCTTGGGTCCTTGCTCAGTCCAATAGCACGGGCCCATCCCCTTTGGAGACTCGACGTGACTACGCACGAGTGGTTCCTCGTACCCTCACGTTTCCTGCCGACTATGGCGCGCATCCCGACTTTCGCACGGAGTGGTGGTATCTCACCGCCTGGATGCGTCACCCCAGTGATCAAGGCACGACCTTTGGTCCGAATGCCTTTGGTCTGCAGCTCACCTTCTTCCGTCGCCGAACCGGTATTGGTGAGGCAAACCCAAGCCGGTTTGCGCCACGTCAGCTTCTTTTGGCCCATGCGGCTGTCTCTTTGCCATCGAGCGGTCTTCACCGCCACGATGAGCGAGCGGGCAGGGCAGGGGTTGCAGGTGTGCATTATTCGGAAGTTACGACCGATCTCAGCCTGAACGGCTGGACCTTTCGCAGGCTCGCCACAGGCCAGTACCTGGCCGAGCTCACACTGGGTGAGCTAACTCGGCTTCGTCTCACCCTGGAGCCTACCCGTCCTCCAACCCTGCGCGGGACCGACGGCTTTTCACAGAAGGGGCCCCACCGAGACTACGCAAGCTACTACTACAGCCACACGCATATGCGGGTGCAGCTGGAAGCCCAGACCCAAGACCAGACCTTAGCCCTGCCAAGGGTTAGTGAGGGTCTTGGCTGGTTCGACCACGAATGGTCCAGCAGCATTCTTCCCCCGGGAGCTGTCGGCTGGGACTGGATTGGTATTCACCTGCTTGATGGGGGAAGCCTGATGGCCTTTCAGCTTCGCAGCAAGATGGGCGAGCCGGTCTGGACGGAGTTTGATGAGCGCGACCGTGATGGGCGTCGAAAGGCCTCTGGCAAAGGGGCTCCGGTTCGTTGGGAGCCCGTGGGCCAGTGGCGTTCACCCAACTCGCTTGCGGTCTATCCAGGCGCCTGGATTTTGCATACGGCTGAGCGTCGCCTTGAGATTCAGCCCTTAATGCCGAATCAAGAATTTGATGGCCGGTTTTCAACAGGCATTGTCTACTGGGAGGGGGCTGTTGAGTTATACGATGGGCCCAGACTCATTGGGCGTGGCTACCTTGAGATGACGGGGTATGCACAGGCCATGCAGCTATAAAAATTTTAGTCTGTACGCTTTCTGCCGATTTCCTTTGACAAATTGCAGGACAATGGCGTGTCTGACCACAAAGGAGTTTTGAAGTGAAGAAGATGATTATTGTCGTAGTGGTGCTAGTTCTTATTGCGGGTGGCGCAGGAGGCTTTGCATTCATGCAATATTCATCGGCAAGCCAGGCCCAGGCTGAGCTTGAGAAGCTTCAAGAGATCCAGCAAAAATTCGATGCCTTGGTGAAAGAGTCGGAAAGTCAGCAGGCTTCTATTGCCTCTCTTATCGAGAAGGCTCAGCAGTTTGATGCTGTGAAAGAGGCCTTATCCAACGGCGTGCTGCTGCAAGACCTTGAAACTATTCTGAGGGCCCAGCAGGCTCAAACCCCAGAGCGCATCCTCTCGCTTGGTGCCCTACGGCTCATTGTGAAGGGCAAGGCCGATCCTTCAACCGTCGAGGCCTACGATCGTGCACTTCAAATGGTGGATATCGACAACAAGCTGGCGTCCATCTGCGCAGCGCAGGCCGGTATGGTGGCGGCGGGTAAAAAGGTGGAAATGTTAAGCGAATGCCGCAAACGACAGGATGCCATGGCCGCAGGTGTACCAGGCGCCACGCCTGCTCAGGCAGGAGCAGCAGCGCCACCCCCAGCACCTGCTGCTAGGCCTGCAGGAACTCCTTAATCACTCTGCAGCTTGCCTCGTCATAAGGCACAGGGTGCAACGCAGTTGGAAACTGCTGCAGGCGAATTTGGCGCTCGCCAAGCTGTGAAAGGGCATTGTCATCCACCATCTCACTCTGGCCCGCCTTCATCACCAAGATGGGTTCCGAGACCGCCCGAAAGCTCGCTGAGAAATCAACACCACTTAGGGTGGCCTCGTAGGGGAGGTCGAGATGTCCGGGCTTTTGAACCGCCCGAATAAGTCGGGGGTCCACCTGCAGCTCTTTGGCAAGATCGTGTGGGTTTGAGAAAAGACCGGCCGTTTTGGTGGCGCCGTGAAGGCCTGTCATAAGACCGAGAATGCCAGTCCAGGGAAGCAGGCTGCCAATATCGTTAAGAATGATTCGCCTCAGAAACTCGGGGCGCATCCCAGCAAAGGCAAGGGCCACCAGCCCGCCCATACTCGTGCCAAGCATGGTGATGCCAGGCCCTAACTCTGATCGATCTCCAGCACCCGCTCCAAGGCGTTCGCCTGCACCGCTTACCAATCCTTGGGCAAACGAATAGATAAGACCAAGATCTTTTAGGTAGAGGCTCATGCGATAGCGCGAGGAGTCCTCAAGCCAGTCGCTCTGCCCGCGGCCAACCCAGTCGAAGGTGAGCACACGGTGCTCGCTGCAAATGTTGTGAATCAGCCCGTCGAAACTCTCCTGGGTTTCAAGCAGTCCAGGCAAGGCGATGACCAGTGACTGTGCCCCAACGTTGCCATGAAGCGTAGCGGCAATACGTCGGGGTTTCCTCTCGTCGGGGACCAGTAGCCGAAAGCGTGTGGTGTTCATGGCCTAGTTGTGCTTAAAGGCCTGGGGTCGTTCCTCTTCAGAGAAGGTCACAACATGGTCCGCCTCGAGCCGAATACCGATGGGCTCGTTTAATGGGTGATCGTGGTGACTTGGAACAAGCGACAAGATTCGCTCGCCGTTCGGTAGCTCCAGCGTGTAAAGGAAGTCGGCCCCACGGAAGTTTTTTTGTACCACCTTTGCCTTTAAGCTACTGTCGTCGTCGTGGACCACATCATCGGGACGAAGAAGCACGCGCACCAGTTTTTCTGGGTGCTCTTTGCCGCAGCAACAGGCCGCAAGTGGCAGGCTCCCTAGGGGGGTGGTCACTGAATGATCGTACTGTCGTCCCGAGATAAGAGCACCCTCACCAATAAATCGGGCAACGTCCACCGAGCATGGCTCGTGATACACCGAGTAAGGGCTGCCCCATTGCAGAATTCGACCCTCAAACATCACCCCTAACTGATCAGCCATGGTGAAGGCCTCAGTCTGATCGTGTGTGACCACAATCGCCGTGGTCTTCGAGGCCTTAAGAATCTCGCGTACCTCGCGAGCCAGACGTGCGCGCAACGAAGGGTCGAGACTTGAGAAGGGTTCGTCAAGGAGAATAATCTGCGGCTCGGGGGCAAGAGCCCTTGCCAAGGCGACCCGCTGAGCCTGACCACCCGAGAGTTCATGGGGCATACGGTCGTGAAGCGTTGAAAGCCCAACAAGGTCAAGCATGGCCCTGGCCCGGTCCACCTGACTGGCAGTAGCGTCTTTTGGGCGGCCCCGGGTGAGGCCAAACAGAATGTTTGCTTGCACGGTAAGGTGGGGAAAGAGGGCGTAGTCTTGAAAGACCATGCCCACGCCACGTTGTTCGGGTGGTAGGCATAAAGAGCCTTCGGTCACCACACGACCGTCAATAAGGATGCGACCAAGACTCGGCTCGACAAAGCCAGCGATAGCGCGTAACAAAGAGCTTTTTCCGCAGCCTGAGGGACCCACCAGGCAGGCAATGTCTCCCTGTCCGACATCAATACTGAGGTTATCCACCGCCTTGGTGAGGCCCTGAGGCCCCTGATAATGAAGCGATAGGCAGTCAATTTGCAGTCGCGATGCCATAAACGTCTACTTCCCTTTTTCTTTCTGCAGCCTCTTTCCTACTGGGCTTACACAGATTAATTCTTGAAGCTGCTCTTGCGAGCTTATGGCATGCTTGGCTGTGCTTGCGCCTGCACTGCCACGCGGTCGCTTGAGCTCGTAACTGCCATCGGGTCGCATCTGCCAGGCCTGGGCCGAGGGCTGCAGGTGCACTCGGAAGCCCTCGCGAAGAACCCGTTGTTTGAGAGCTCGGTTTAGCACAGGCACTGCAATTTCAACGCGACGGAAAAAGTTGCGGTCCATCCAGTCGGCGCTTGAAAGATAGAGATCGTCCGCTCCGTTATTTCGGAAGTAAAAGATACGGCTATGTTCCAAGAAACGACCAATAACAGAACGCACGCGAATATTGTCTGAAAGCCCTTTAATGCCTGGCCGAAGCATGCAGACCCCACGAACAATAAGATCCACCTTAACACCGGCCTGACTGGCCTTATAAAGCGCTTCAATGACTTCGGGCTCAACCAGGGAGTTCATCTTGGCAATAACAAGCGCCCGTCCGCCAGACTTGGCAATTGCAGCCTCGCGACGAATGGCCTTAATAATCTGGCTGTGCAAAGTAAAAGGCGACTGCCACAGCTTTCGCAGGGGGCGCGCCTTGCCCAGCCCGGTAAGCTGATGGAAGACCTCATGGGCGTCTGCGCAGAGCATGGGGTCTGCTGTGAAGAGACCAAAGTCGGTGTAAAGACGGGCGGTTCGGGGATGGTAATTTCCCGTACCAAGATGCACATAACGTTTAAGTCCGGTCTTCTCGCGTCTAACAACAAGACACATCTTTGCATGGGTCTTATTCCCAACCACTCCAAAGACAACATGCGCACCAACATTCTCAAGCCGTGAGGCCCAGCTAATGTTGGTCTCTTCATCAAAACGCGCCATCAGTTCAACCACCGCAGTCACCTCTTTGCCACTGCGAGCAGCAGTAATCAGGGACTCCATAATTTCGGAGGTCTGACCCGTTCGATAGATGGTCATGCTAATGGCCACCACGGCGGGGTCACGCGCGGCCGCTGCAATGAAATCGGTTACGGTCGAAAAGGATTCGTAGGGGTGGTGCACCAGAAGATCGGACTTCGCAATGAGCTCAAAAGGTTCTTGGGCTGAGAAGCTGGATGGATAGACGGGGGTGTAAGCCGGAAACTTTAGCTCAGGCATGTCGATAAGGTCGGGGATGTTCATCATCCTCACCAGATTCACTGGGCCCTTCACCCGATAACAGTCTTTCTCTGTTAGCTGATGCTCGCTTAAGAGACGATGCACCACGTCTTCGGGCATGGTGTCAGAGACCTCAAGCCTGACAGCATCACCAAACTGCCTCTGGGACAACTCGCCGCGCAGTGCTTCTCTCAGGTCAGTGACTTCTTCATCGTCGACAAAGAGGTCACTGTTACGAGTTACCCGAAACTGGTAAATACCTGTAACAGTCATGCCCGGGAAGAGCTCACCCACACCGTTATGCACGATCGAGCCGAGCATCATGAAGCCAAAGCGGTGACCTGAAATGTCCTTGGGAACAGGCGTTACCCGCGAAAGAATGCGAGGGGCCTGAAGTACGGCAAGCTTGCTGCTGCGACCATACGAATCGTCACCTTCCAGGGTCACAATAAAGTTTAGGCTCTTGTTAAGAACGCGAGGGAAGGGGTGCGAGGGTTCAAGCCCAATGGGGGTGAGCACCGGAAGCACCTCCTCCATAAAGTACTTGTGCGCCCATTCCCGCTGCTGTGCGCTGAAGTCGGCCAGAAAGTGCAGCACAACATCCCTTTCTGCAAGCTGTGGAAGGATGCTGTTATTCAGAACCTCGTACTGCTGAGCCACAAGCTGTTGAGCGCGTGCGGCAATCTTGTTGAAGCTCGCTTCGGCCGTAGACCCGTCAGCCTCGGCTGCGGTGGGCTGCTGCTTTAGCTTGGCTTTAAGTCCTGAAACGCGAATTTCAAAAAGTTCATCCAGGTTACTCGAGACAATACAGACATAACGAAGCCTCTCGAACAAAGGAACTGCGGGATCCATGGCAAGCGATAAGACACGCTCATTGAAGGCAAGCAGACTGAGCTCGCGGTTAATGAAATGGCCTTCCCCAGCAGTGGCGGCGGTTAGAAAGCGGGACTGGGTTTTGGACTGCTGGAACGAGATCATGATGGTCACAGTTTAGCCTTGCTTATAATCCAGCGCATGACCAGTGATCCCAGCGAAACGAAAGGGTCTTCAAGGCCGGCCCGCGACGATACCCCCGCTGGGTCAGATGCTGATCCCCAGCTTGTAGCCGCCGTCGACCTTGGTTCGAACTCCTTTCATTTGCTCGTAGGGCGGGTTCAGCCCACACGCTCTGGGCACCAGGTGATTCCCATCGACAGCCTTAAAGAGTCCGTACGTTTGGCCTCGGGTCTTTCGGCCGAGAAACGCCTTGATGCCAGCTCGCAGGCGCGGGCTCTTGCAGCCTTGCAGCGTTTCGGTGAAAGGCTTCGCCTATTTCTCCCCCAGTCCGTGCGCGCGGTTGCAACCAACACCTTTCGCGTGGCGAAGAACGGACCCGAGTTTCTTCGGACCTGCGAGGCTGCCCTTGGCTTTCCCATCGAAATTATCGCAGGCAAAGAAGAGGCCAGGCTTATTTATAACGGTGTAGCCCATAGCCTCTCAGCCGATGGGCTCAAGAGACTAGTGATTGACATCGGAGGAGGTTCCACCGAGCTAATTGTGGGCATCGATGACAAGCCACTCACGCTAGAGAGTGTGTTTGTTGGCTGCATTCGGTTTAGCCACGAATTCTTCCCGAAGGGGGAGCTAACCAAGACCGGCTTTCGAGAGGCCATACTGGCCGCCCGAAAAGACCTGCAGGTCGTGGCGGGTGGCATCAAGGCTCAGGGCTGGGACTATGCCTTGGGCTCGAGCGGAACTGCGAGAGCCATTGCCGACCTTAGCTACAACCTTACGGGCGAATACGGAATTCGACTTGAGACCATGCGTGAAATCGCAGCGCGCCTCATGAAGTCGGGCTCGGTCGAGACGGCTGACCTCCCGACCGTTAAGGCCGACCGGGGTGTTGTTCTGCCAGGAGGCCTCAGTATTCTTATTGCGGCCTTTGAGGAGCTGGGCATTCAGGAGATGCAGTACTCCGACGGTGCACTGAGGCTTGGTGTGCTCTACGACCTGGTTGGCAGGGCTGGGCAACACGACCTCAGGTCGATGACCGTGGAGCAGTTCATGACTCGGTATCAGGTTGATGAAGCGCAGGCCTCGCGCATCTCGAATCTTAGTGGGAAGTTCTGGAGTCAGATTAGCCTGGGTAGCCTTGAGGAGAGGCAGGCCCTTGCGAGCGTTCTGAACTGGTCATCAAGGCTTTTGGAGATCGGTCATTCTGTCTCACATAACAGCTACCACAAGCATTCAGCCTATCTGGTCGCGCAGTCTGATATGCCTGGCTTCTCAAAGAAGGATCAACAGATCATGCATTTTCTGGTGCTGGGTCATGTCGGAAAGCTTGCCAAGGTTCAGTTTGGTCTTGGGGACAGGATGCAAACAGCTGCCTTGGTCTGCCTGAGACTTGCTGCTATTTTTTACAGAAGCCGGGTCAATCTCCGGTTGCCTAGAATGAGCCTTAAATTTCAGGCGAATGCCTTTGAGTTACAGGTGGAGGGGCAGTGGCTGGCGCGCCACCCCCTCACTCGGTTTACGCTCGATCAAGAGCGTCTAGAATGGAGCAAAATGGGGTTCGACTTCCAGGTCGTTGAGGTGCGCAAGAAGGCGGCTGAGTAGTCGTTTCACCCTGAGGTGTCCTTTTTAGTTGGTTGACGAACGAATGCCGAAGTGCCGGGCGTATTTGGGATTCATGGTGTTCAAGTTAAGCAACATAAGAAAATCGGCTGTGTTGAAGTCGGGGTCCCACGAAGGAGGGCTGCATACTTTGGCGCCAATGCGCACGTAGCCTTTAATGAGCGGGGGTTCCACAACATTGGGCTCTCGTTCAAGGCGTTCAAGCGGAAGCGGATGCTTCGGAAAGCCCATAAGCTCGCTTGGAGCCAGCGCCTTTTTTTCAAGCATGTCCCAAAGGCTTGCCGCCGTGCGACCACCGTCGCGCATGCTGACACTGGCGCAGCCAATCAGGTTCGAGTAGCCAAAGTGCTGCATATACCGAGCAATACCCGACCAGAGCAACATAATGACGCTGCCATTCCGATGATCAGGATGAACACAGGAGCGGCCAAGTTCAACCATCGACCCACGTAGATCATTTAGCCGTGTAATAAAGAATTCGGTCTCGCTGTAATAGCCCTTGAGCCGCTTGGCCTGGTGTGGGTCGAGAATGCGGTAGGTGCCAACAACCTCTTGCGACTGCTGGTCACGCACGACCAGGTGATCACAATAAGCATCAAAGAGGTCTTCATCCACACCAGCAATACGAGTGGAAATCGTGGCCTGGTATTCCTGTGTAAAAACGTTGTAGCGCAGGCGTTGCGCCTCGCGAAGCTCCTCAAGGCTGCGAGCAAAACACATGGTGTAGCGTTCATTGAGCTCGGACTTTTCGTAAAGCTCAAGTCTTGGGGGCGCTCGAAAGACAGGGAGATTGGCGGCGATGCGATCTTTTTTTCCGACAAGGCCAGGCTGAAATAAATAAGAACCGTCAGATTTCTGAAACTTCTGGGCCCAAGCCTGGGGCACGAGTTTACGGAAATAGTTTTTGATCATCGCCTCTCCAAGTAAACGTCGAACACTCGACGCCCTCAGCATGCGACTTTTCGTTGACAGCTTCGTGTCGGTTTGATGACGAAACCGTGACTTTGCCAAGGTCAGCCGAAATGCCTACAATGCAACCCTTCGGCAGGCGCGTAGCTCAGCTGGTTAGAGCACCACCTTGACATGGTGGGGGTCGTTGGTTCGAGTCCAATCGCGCCTACCAACCGAATTACTTCTTCTCGTCTTGGCGCTCGGGTTTTTTCCACTATGGTCCAAATAACCTTACCGGACGGCTCAATACGGTCGTTCGATCATCCCGTTACAGTTGCGCAGGTTGCCGAGTCTATTGGTGCCGGCCTTGCTAAGGCTGCCATTGCGGGTCGTGTCAACGACAATCTTGTGGATACCTCGTTTAGCATCGAGACCGATGCACGCCTTGCCATCGTCACCGAGAAGGATCCCGAGGGCCTTGAGATTATTCGGCACTCCACTGCGCATTTGCTGGCCTACGCTGCGAAGTCGCTCTTTCCTGATCTGCAGGTCACCATTGGTCCGGTGATTGACAACGGCTTTTATTACGACTTCTCTTACAAGCGACCTCTGACCCCGGAGGATCTGGACGCGCTTGAAAAAAGGATGAAGGAGCTTGCGGCTAAGAACGAGCCTGTTCATCGCGAGGTATGGTCGCGCGACGAGGCCGTTGAGTTATTTAAGTCGATGGGCGAGCACTACAAGGCCGAAATCATTTCTGCAATCCCGGCCAACGAGCCCTTATCGCTTTACCGTGAAGGCGAGTTCGTCGATCTCTGCCGTGGGCCACACGTACCCTCCACGGGCAAACTTAAGGTCTTCAAGCTCATGAAGGTTGCCGGGGCCTATTGGCGGGGCGATCACCGCAACGAGATGCTGCAACGGGTCTACGGTACTGCTTGGGCCTCGAAGGCGGACCTCGATCAGTACCTCCATCAAATTGAAGAGGCCGAAAAGCGCGACCACAGAAAGCTTGGTAAGTCACTCGACCTCTTTCACGTGCAGGACAATGCCCCTGGCCTGGTCTTCTGGCATCCGAAGGGCTGGACCCTCTGGCAAGAAATTGAACAGTACCTGCGTAAGGTCTACAAGGCAGGGGGCTACCAAGAAATCCGATGCCCGCAAATTCTTGACCGTTCGCTCTGGGAGCGCAGCGGTCACTGGGAGCATTACAAAGACAATATGTTCACCACGGCCTCCGAGAACCGCGAGTACGCAGTGAAGCCCATGAACTGCCCTGGGCATGTGCAGGTCTACAACTCGGCCTTGCGAAGCTATCGCGACCTGCCTCTGCGCTACGGCGAATTTGGCTCTTGCCATCGCAACGAGTCGTCGGGCAGCCTGCATGGACTCATGCGCGTGCGCGGCTTCACCCAAGACGATGGGCATATTTTTTGTACCGAAGACCAAATTCAGGCCGAAGTGCAAGACTTCACAAAGAGACTATTGAAGGTCTACAAGGATTTTGGATTCAACGATGTCATCTACAGACTTTCCACCCGACCCGAAAACCGGGTTGGTTCCGATGCCATCTGGGATAAGGCCGAAAAAGCGCTCTCGGATGCACTGAATGCGGTGGGGGTGGGCTGGGAGCTACTGCCCGGTGAAGGCGCCTTTTACGGACCCAAAATTGAATACAGCCTCAAAGACTCCCTCGGCCGGATCTGGCAGTGCGGGACCATCCAGGTTGACTTCAATATGCCCGAGCGGCTTGGAGCGGAGTATGTCGCTGAAGACAACAGCCGCAAGCACCCGGTGATGCTTCATCGGGCCATTGTGGGCTCGCTCGAGCGCTTTATCGGAATCCTTATTGAGAACTTCGGCGGAGCCTTCCCGCTCTGGCTCTCCCCGGTTCAGATTGCCGTGGCGAGTATCTCGGAGGGACAGGCCGACTATGCCGCCGATGTTGCAAAAATGTTGCAAGATCAGGGGCTGCGAGCCGAAGCCGATTTGCGGAATGACAAAATTTCCTACAAAATCCGAGAGTTAAGCCTTCAGAAGATTCCCTACGTCTTGGTTGTTGGTGACCAAGAGAAAAGCTCGGGCGGTGTGTCCGTTCGTCGAAGGGGTGGGGAAGACCTTGGTGTCATGCCTCTGAAGGATGTTCTTAATTTATTTAAGCAAGATCTTGAAGAGGGTTCATAATCGCTACCGAAAAATTACACCGCGTTAATTCTGAAATAACGTCCTTAGAAATCCGCCTTGTTGGCGTCGATAATCAAGCGATTGGAATTGTTAAGCTAGCCGAGGCATTGCGGCTTGCCGAAGAAGAAGGTGTCGATTTAGTTGAAATCGCACCGCAGGCAGACCCGGTGGTCTGCAAGCTCATGGATTACGGCAAGTTCAAGTATCAGGAACAGAAACGCGCGCACGACGCTCGGCTTAAACAGAAAACAATTCAGGTTAAAGAAGTGAAATTTCGTCCTGGCACGGACGAAAACGATTACCAGGTGAAGTTACGCAATCTCACGCGCTTTCTTGAAGAGGGCGATAAGGCAAAAATTACCATTCGTTTCCGGGGCCGTGAAATGGCCCACCAGGAGTTTGGAATGCGAATGTTGGAAAGGGTACGAGACGACTTGGCTGAACTAAGCCAGGTCGAACAGATGCCCAAACTCGAGGGCCGTCAAATGGTGATGATCATGGCGCCTAAGCGAAAGAAGGCGGCAACAGGCGCCTAGTGAGAAGTAACTGTTGTTTTAGAAGTGAAGTTGTTGATTTGGCTGCTGTAGGTTTCAAAGCAAGGGCACGGTGCTCTTCACCTTCAGGGCTGTTAAAAATAGGAGCATTCAATGCCCAAAATGAAGACCAAGAAGGCGGCTGCAAAGCGCTTTATGGCCCGCGGTAGTGGGTCCATTAAGCGTGGTCACGCCACTAAGCGCCACATTCTTACCAAGCGCACCACGAAGAACAAGCGTCAGTTGCGTGGAACCCTCACTGTGCATCCGTCCGACCTGAAGCAGGTTCGCGACATGATGCCCTACGCGTAAAGGAGACCGACCATGCCTCGAGTTAAACGTGGAGTCACCGCGCGTGCACGTCACAAAAAAATTCTTGCCTTAGCGAAGGGCTTTCGTGGGCGTCGTAACAATGTCTTTCGGGTTGCCAAACAGGCCGTTATGCGTGCAGGTCAGTACGCCTACCGAGACCGTCGTAACCGTAAGCGCGTCTTCCGAGCGCTTTGGATTACCCGCATTAACGCGGCCTGCCGTCAACACGATCTCAGCTACAGCCGGTTCATCAACGGGCTGAAGAAGGCCGGAATCACCATGGACCGAAAGCTTCTCGCAGATCTTGCCGTGACCGATAAGGCTGCGTTTGAGGCAATCGTTAGGCAGGCCAAAGACGCGCTGCAGTAACGCAGGCGTTTAGGCCAAGGTTCGCCTTCATTCCAAATGTCCAGCACTGGCACAGACCAGCAGCTGGTTGAAGAGGCTCGCATTGCATTTCAGGCGGCCTCTGACCCAGCCTCCCTCGAAAACGCCAAGGCCAGATTCTTAGGCAAGTCGGGGCTCATTACCGAGCAGCTCAAGCAGCTTGGTGCGCTCGAGCCTGAGCAAAAGAAGCTTGAGGGAGCCCGTATAAATGCCCTAAAGGGCCAGATCGAGGGGCTTCTAAACCAGCGGCGTGAGGCACTTGCGCAACAGCAGTTAGCTGCCAAGCTCGCTCAAGATCGGCTCGATATCTCCCTGCCAGGTCGCGGCATGTCCGCAGGCAGCCTGCACCCCGTCATGACAACCTGGCAGCGTATCGAGTCCATTTTTAGATCGATGGGGTTCGATGTGGCCGACGGGCCCGAGGTGGAAACCGACTGGACAAACTTCACGGCCTTGAACAACCCTGAGAACCATCCCGCGCGCTCGATGCAGGACACCTTCTATCTCGATCTGCGCGACGCCGATGGCCTACCTCTTTTGCTGCGAACCCACACAAGCCCCATGCAGGTTCGTTACGCCCGCAGTCATACTCCGCCTTTGCGTGTTATTGCACCCGGTCGAACCTACAGGGTTGATAGCGATGCCACGCACTCGCCCATGTTCCATCAGGTTGAGGGGCTTTGGCTTGGGGAACAGGTGAGCTTTACCGATCTGAAAGGGCTCTACTTCGAGTTCCTTTGTGCCTTTTTTGAAACGAAGGACCTTGATATTCGTTTTCGGCCCTCGTTCTTCCCGTTTACCGAGCCCTCGGCAGAGGTGGACATGCGGTTTTCAACAGGGCCGCTCAAGGGACGGTGGCTCGAGATCTCCGGTGCCGGGCAGGTCCATCCTAAGGTGATTCAAAACTTTGGTTTCGATCCGCAAGACGTTATTGGTTTTGCCTTTGGCAGTGGGCTTGAGCGCCTCACCATGCTGCGTTATGGCATTGATGATCTGCGACTCTTCTTTGAGAACGACCTGCGCTTTTTGCGTCAGTTTGCCTAAGGACAAGCCATGAGAGTGCCTGAGAACTGGCTGCGTCAATGGGTGCCTACCGATGCCTCGGCCGAGCAGATTGCCGATGCATTAACCATGGCCGGCCTAGAGGTTGAGTCGCTCGAGCCCTTGGCACCTGAGTTCACCGGCGTGAAGGTCGCCAGAATTGAATCGGCCGAGCGTCACCCCAACGCCGACCGACTGCAGGTCTGCCAGGTTCGAGTCAACGAGAGCGAGCCCTGTCGACAAATTATCTGCGGAGCCCCGAATGCAAGGGCCGGCCTTTGGGTGGCGTGCGCGGTAGACGGCGCGATTCTTCCCGGGTACTTTCGTATCAAGGTCGCCAAGATGCGGGGCGTTGAGAGCCAAGGCATGCTCTGCTCAAGCAAGGAGCTCGGGCTCTCGGAAGACAGCGAGGGCATTCTTGAGCTCAATGCATTTGAAAATCTTTCGCTTGGCCAAGATCTTCGAGAGGCTCTTGGGCTTAACGAGAAGATTTTGGAAATTAAGCTCACACCGAACCGCCCCGACTGCCTGTCCATTCGGGGTGTCGCTCGAGAGTTGTCGGCAATACTTGCCCAGCCTCTTGCCGAGCAACCCGAGTTTCAACAAAGCCAGTCGTTGCAGTCAGCCCCAAAGCTCGCTGAGGCGCCGCGTATTGCCGTTCGTGACGAGGCAAAAACCGCGGGGTCTGCATTATGTGGGCGGTTCTCAAGCCGCATCATTCGTGGCGTTGACGCAAGCCGTCCCACCCCCGGCTACATTAAACAGCGCTTGGAGCAGGCTGGTCAGCGATCCATCTCCATTCTGGTCGACCTTTCCAACTACGTCATGCTGGCTCTTGGGCGGCCGACCCATATTTTCGACCTCGACCTTATTGAGCCCCTGCACGATGCGCAGCTTGAAGTTCGCTGGGCACGCGAGGGGGAGCAGTTCGAGCTTCTTAACGGCAGCTCGCCTGCCCTTGGCTCTTTCTTTGGTGTCATTGCCGATGCTAAGGGGCCGGTGGCTTTGGCAGGCATTATGGGCGGCCAGCGAACGGCTGTTAGCACGGCCACTAAGAATATCCTTCTCGAGGCAGCCTTCTGGTGGCCCGATGCCATTCGGGGACGCTGTCAGAAGCTGAAGTTCTCTTCCGATGCGGGCTACCGGTTTGAGCGGGGTGTCAGCGCCGAGTCCACGGTTGAAGAGCTTGAGCTTCTTACCGAGCTTATTCTTAAGCATTGTGGCGGCGACTGGGGTCCCGTGAACGACACCCAAATCGAATCCCCCGATCGCCCGCCCGTTCAGCTTAGGCATCACCGCCTGGAGCGGCTTATGGGCATAAGTTATGCCACCGACGAGGTATTGTCTGTCTTTGCACGCCTTGGGCTTAGCTGCCAGTCAAGCGGGGAGGGCCCCGAGACCATTTATAGAGTACAGCCCAGTCCAGAACGGTTCGACCTTGAGTGTGAAGAAGACCTTGTGGAAGAGGTTGCCCGAATCATTGGATTCGACCGCATTCCTCTGCGCGCCCCTACGGCGGCCCTCCAGGCACGCCTTGCGCCTGAAACCTTACGCTCCATTCATACGCTTCGAGCACAAATGGCAGGGCTTGGCTACCACGAGGCCGTCACCTATGGCTTTACCGACTCCACACTCGCCCAGTGGTTTGTTGACAGCCCCGAGAGCCTACTTAAACTGCTGAATCCTATTGCAAGCCACTTCGATGTCATGCGCCCATCGATTGTCGCAGGACTTCTTCGGGTGGCCGCCGAGAATCAAACGCGGCAGGAGCAGCGCATTCGGCTTTTCGAGATTGGTCGGGTGTTTATTCGAAAGACCGAGCAGGTCGCTGACAGTCTCTCCGTTCCAGGCGTCTGGCAGCCCCAGCGGCTTGCGGCCCTCGCAAGCGGTCTTGCCCTCCCGTTGCAGTGGGGCCTTGAGAGCAGGGTAGTCGACTTTTTCGACCTTAAAGGCGATCTTCACCAGCTTGGGCTGCTTCAGGCCAGTGGCTTGACTCAAATCCCCACCGATGCGCGGACTCTCGGCGTGCGTGCTCTGTCAGAATCCGAGGCCTCCAGTACCTATCGCTTCCTCCATCCTACCCGCTCCGCGCTTATTGTGAATGCCAAGGAGCTAGTCTGTGGCTGGTTTGGTGAGCTTCACCCCAGCCTTTTAAGCGAACTTGCACTTCAGGCGGGCTGCCTGGCCCTTGAGCTCGACCTTGAGCCACTTATTGAGAGGCCGTGGCCAACTGTTGTCTCGCCGTCCAAGTTCCCAAGCATGGAGCGTGACCTTGCTTTTATCCTTCCCAAATCAGTTCCTTTGAGCCAGGTTACAGACTGCATTAATTCACTAAAAAACAATTCAAAACAATACGATAAGCTGGTAAACTTCATGTTGTTTGATCAGTATACCGGCCAGGGTGTAAATTCTGATGAAAAAAGTCTTGCTTTCAGGTTCTTATTTCAAGATACTGAGAAAACACTTGAAGATCAGGAAGTTGATCAGTTGCTTGGCGAAATCACCAAAAAAATCGTTAAAGACTGTCAGGCACGACTTAGAGGGGCCTCTTAAACCGTGTTGACAGAATCCGATTCTCGTTCCCCGTTGGGTGGCGCTGCCACGGGGTCTGCTTCGGACGTCGCAGCCCTTACCAAGGCTGAGATGGCCGATATTCTTTTCGACCAGGTTGGCCTTAATAAGCGAGAATCCAAAGAAATGGTCGATGCCTTTTTCGATGAACTGCGCGCCTGTCTTGTGCGCGGCGAAATGGTGAAGCTGTCGGGCTTTGGCAATTTCCAACTTCGTGACAAGCCGTCGCGGCCCGGGCGCAACCCCAAAACAGGCGAGTCCATTCCTATTTCTGCCCGCCGCGTCGTTACTTTTCATGCCAGTCAAAAACTTAAGGCTGTGGTTCAGGACCCCAATCTAGACGCCACAGGGCTTACAGATGAATCGTCCGGGTCCGAGGCCTAGGGGCTACCTCCACTTTAATGGCTGACATCAACCTACCCACCATTCCTCCAAAGCGCTACTTCACCATTGGCGAAGTCAGCGAGCTTTGCAATGTGAAGCCCCATGTCCTTCGTTATTGGGAGCAAGAGTTCTCACAGCTTCGGCCTGTGAAGCGTCGTGGCAACAGACGTTATTACCAGCACCACGAAGTCATGCTTATTCGCCGCATTCGAGAGCTTCTCTACGAGGAAGGCTTCACCATTAACGGTGCGCGTTCAAGGCTTACGGAACTGAATCGGGTTACGAGCCTTGACACCCTCTCGGCCATCGCGCCCGTTGGGGCCGCGGCCGATGCTCGTGCTGCAAACTTTACCTCCACCAAGAATCTTGAGTCTATTCAGAGCCTCACTTCGCTTGCAACAGCCGTCACGGCCTCGACCCCCAAGGTAAGCGTCGCATCCCTTCCGTCCGGCCTTCGCGTCGAACTGGAACAAGTTCTCAAAATTCTAAAGGGCTAGCCAGCCAGCAACTTTCGGCGTGGAGGGCCTACCGGGCTTCACCGTCTTTTAGCAGGCGCATTTGATACAATTCAAAGCTTCGGTCGGGGCGTAGCGCAGCCTGGTAGCGCACTTGCATGGGGTGCAAGGGGTCGGATGTTCGAATCATCTCGCCCCGACCAATATCTGGGAGTCAAACAATGGCAGATGTCGTCCTGACAGAAGTCCACGGCAAGGTTGGTCTTATCACCATCAACCGTCCCGAGGCCCTTAATGCACTTAACAACGATGTCATGGATGGCATTGCCAAAGCCATTGAAGGCTTTGAGGCCGATCACGCCATCGCATGCATGGTCCTCACGGGAAACGAGAAGGCCTTTGCTGCAGGTGCTGACATTGCCTACATGAAAGACTTCAGTTACGTTCAAAACTACAAGTCCAACTTCATCACGCGTAACTGGGAATCCATTCGTTCGGCCCGAAAGCCCGTTATTGCCGCGGTGTCTGGTTTCGCCCTCGGTGGAGGCTGCGAGGTTGCCATGATGTGCGACATCATTTATGCATCCGATACCGCCAAGTTTGGTCAGCCTGAAATTAAGCTTGGCATTCTCCCCGGGGCGGGGGGTACCCAACGGCTTCCGCGTGCAGTGGGCAAGGCCAAGGCTATGGACCTCTGCCTCACAGCCCGCATGATGGACGCCCAAGAAGCAGAGCGTGCGGGTCTCGTGTCACGGGTCTTCCCCGCCGATCAGCTCATGGCTGAGACTCTGAAGGCTGCAGCCACCATGGCCGAGTTCTCGCTACCCGTTCTTATGATGGTGAAAGAGTCCGTCAACCAGTCGTTTGAGTCAAGCCTTAGCCAAGGCGTGAACTTCGAGCGTAGGCTCTTTCACTCCGTTTTCGCGCTTGAAGATCAGAAAGAGGGCATGGCTGCCTTCGTTGAAAAGCGCAAGCCCGCATTTAAAAATCAGTAGCGAATTTAGTGCAGATGTTGCGTGGGTGATTCCCCATCTTCAGGTAGCTCGGCATGCACCATCTCACCCTCTAGGTTGGGGTACATCGGCGCACCGCAGTCCTCGCAGTACTCCATAGGCATACGCTGACGAAGCATCTCAATTTTTTGAACGCCCGCCTCTTTAAGAATGGCTTCGATCTCTTCCACGACGTCACTCATTTCGTCCTCGGGTCCGAGCAAAGGCCAGACAACCCCGTGAATAACCTCTTCATCGCTATGGCTCATAAA
>Ga0181607_10000682_pt1:0-2500 | contig 29508 bp, 20 predicted proteins | sample 041ome_9_FD_132420 | JGI IMG/M metagenome (GOLD analysis project Ga0181607, IMG submission 132420) | Coastal salt marsh microbial communities from the Groves Creek Marsh, Skidaway Island, Georgia - 041413US metaG (megahit assembly) | ecosystem: Environmental > Aquatic > Marine >...
AGGACCGAACTGTCTCACGACGTTCTGAACCCAGCTCGCGTACCACTTTAATCGGCGAACAGCCGAACCCTTGGGACCTTCTCCAGCCCCAGGATGTGATGAGCCGACATCGAGGTGCCAAACCGCGCCGTCGCTGTGAACGCTTGGGCGCGATCAGCCTGTTATCCCTAGCGTACCTTTTGTCCTATGAGCGATGGCGATTCCACATTCAACCACCGGATCACTTGATCCTGCTTTCGCAACTGCTCGACTTGTAGGTCTCACAGTAAAGCTCCCTTATACTCATGCGCTCTATAGCCCGATTACTGACCGGGCTGAGGGAACCTTCGAAATCCTCCGTTACTCTTTGGGAGGATACCGCCCCAGTAAAACTGACCTGCTATCACTGTCCCACGCCCGGATAACGGGTCGAGGTTAGACGCCTAATCAACAAAGAGTGGTATTTCACATTGTGACTCCCCTTCGCCCTGGAGCGAAGGATCAACGTCTCCCACCTATTCTACGCAATGAAAATCAAGCGACAATAACAGCTTACAGTAAAGGTGCATAGGGTCTTTCCGTCCTGCTGCGGGTAGGCGGCATCTTCACCGCCACTACAATTTCACCGAGCATCTCTCCGAGACAGTCGTCAACTCGTTACACGATTCGTGCGGGTCGGAACTTACCCGACAAGGAATTTCGCTACCTTAGGACCGTTATAGTTACGGCCGACATTCACGGGGGCTTAGACCCGGAGCTTGCACCCCAAGCTTTCACCTTACCGCATTGGTCACGTGTCACTCCCTATACGTCGTCTTGCGACTTAGCAGAGAGCTGTGTTTTTGCTAAACAGTCGGTTGACGCTATTAACTGCGACCTTCCGAAGAAGGCACCCCTTATACCGAAGATACGGGGCTAATTTGCCGAGTTCCTTAGAGAGATTTAACTCGCGCGCCTGAGAATACTCATCCCGGATACCTGTGTCGGTTTGCGGTACGGGCGACCTGCATAGTAATCCTAGAGCTTTTCTTGGAACCTTCTTTCCCTACACCCGCGCAGCCGTAGCTTTGCAGTGCCTTGTCATAACAGGTCTGTAGGGTCCGTCGATCCGCACTCTAGGGATAGTTGCAAGCCGGCGGAGGAATGTTGACCTCCTGTGCATCGACTACTCCTTACGGCCTCGTCTTAGCTCCCGGCTAACCCTGGGCGGACGAACCTTCCCCAGGAAACCTTATCCTTACGGCGAGATGGAATTTAACCATCTTTATCGTTACTCATGTCTGCATTCTCACTTCCAAGCGCTCCAGAGTCGGTTGCCCCTTCTCCTTCGCTGCACTTGGAACGCTTTCCTACTACTCCAGCTAATGCTGAAATCCACGGCTTCGGTATGTAGCTTAAGTCCCGATCATTTTCGGCGCAATTTCACTCGATGGGTCAGCTGTTACGCACTGTTTAAATGGTGGCTGCCTCTAAGCCAACATCCCCATTGTCTAAGTAAAATCACATCCTTTTCCACTGAGCTACATTTTGGGACCTTAACCGATGGTCTGGATTGTTCTCCTCTCGACCACGGACGTTAGCACCCGCGGTCTGACTGCCGAGCTTCACCCTATGGCATTCGGAGTTTGATAAAGTTCAGTACCCCGGTAGGGGCCCTAGCTTATTCAGTGCTCTACCTCCATAGGTCAGCGCTCGACGCTATACCTCAATATATTTCGGAAAGAACCAGCTATCAGAGGGTTTGATTAGTCTTTCGCTCCTAACCACAGCTCATCCGACAATTTCTCAAGATTGACCGGTTCGGACCTCCACGATGTTTTACCAACGCTTCATCCTGGCCATGGTTAGATCACCTCCCCTTCGGGTCTAATGCCAGCAACTGAACGCCCTATTCAGACTCGCTTTCGCTACGCCTCCACCGCTCAGCGGCTTAGGCTTGCTACGGGCATTAACTCGCAGACTCATTATACAAAAGGCAGGCAGTCACCGCACAAGGCGGCTCCTACTGACTTGTTAGCCATCGGTTTCAGTTACTATTTCACTCCCCTAACAGGGGTGCTTTTCACCTTTCCCTCGCGGTACTAGTTCACTGTCGGTCGTCATCTTGTATTTAGCCTTACGCCGTGGTCGGCGCAGATTCACACCGGGTTTCACGTGTCCGGTGCTACTCAGGATACCACTAGGTCGGCGCGGGTTTTCGGCTACAGGGCTGTCACCTGCTATGGCCCTACTTTCCAGTAGGTTCGCCTAACCGTTGCTTCCCACATTGTGGTCCTACAACCCCAGCGGGATAAATCCCCCTGGTTTGGGCTGTTCCGCTTTCGCTCGCCGCTACTGACGGAATCGATTCTCTTTCTTTTCCTGCGGTTACTGAGATGTTTCACTTCGCCGCGTGTTGCTCTACCCGGTCTATGTATTCAACCGGGAGTAATGCCGCATTACCGGCATTGGGTTTCCCCATTCGGATATCTCCGGATCAAAGCGTGCGTGCCGCTAACCGAAGCTTTTCGCAGCTTGCTGC
>Ga0181607_10000682_pt1:5000-29508 | contig 29508 bp, 20 predicted proteins | sample 041ome_9_FD_132420 | JGI IMG/M metagenome (GOLD analysis project Ga0181607, IMG submission 132420) | Coastal salt marsh microbial communities from the Groves Creek Marsh, Skidaway Island, Georgia - 041413US metaG (megahit assembly) | ecosystem: Environmental > Aquatic > Marine >...
GTGAAATTCGATGCCACGCTGGCGTATCCATAGTCTGGATTCGGCTGAATCTGGGTGCTCTGAAACGGCAATCCCTGCCCTTCAACTCACCCAACGATAGGGTACGGCCCCCTAGCAGCTAGAGGTGGACCGCTGCCTCCGAGTCGGAGGGCCGCCGAGCAACCGAATCACCACTGGCTCAACCTACCGCCGCTTCCGCTTCTCCGCCCATTACCCTTTACCGCGCGGTCCTTGCGTTCGGCCTGCGGCCTGATAACAGCCTAGGCACCTTGCAAAGTTCATCGGCCACCTTGGCACCGCGCGCTGGCGGCGCGACTTACTGCCAATCCTGGATTTCCCAACGCATCGCCCGCTACGATCGCCCAGCCCTCACCCCGCTTTGAGTACATTGGATTGCCCAATCCGTAGCCGGAATCACGAGACCGACCACAATTTCGGGGGATTAAAATCTAGGCCTGTTTTTGCCTAATTTGGCCCGAATTTGCCATGATTTGGGCGATTTTTGCCTCAATTTCGCAAAAATTCGGGCATTGCACCCGAAGAACGAATTCTTTTTGAACGCCAACCCTACTCCGGCCACTAACACGGTCAGCCCTATTAACCATCACCTGTTTTGGACCTAAAACAAATCAAGCAGATCATCGAGCTCATGAAGCGCGCTGAACTCAATGAGTTCGCCGTCGAAGAGGAAGGCTTCAAGCTGAAGATCCGGCGGGGCCCCAATGGGGTAGCCGGCATGCCGGTTCGAGGATCCAACCCTCCCTTTGTCGTGGCCGCCGAGCCTGCTGCATCCGCCGCCCCGGCGGCTCCCACCCCCAAAGTGGTGGCGGCACCTGCCGGAGAAGTCGAGGAAGCCGGCGTCATCTACGTCAAATCCCCCATGGTGGGAACGTTCTACCGTTCGCCTTCACCGGATTCCCCGCCCTTTGCGGAAGGCGGGACGAAAGTCACGGAATCCAGCGTCGTCTGCATCATAGAAGCGATGAAGATCATGAACGAAATCCAGGCCGAGGTGAAGGGCACCATCCTGGAGGTTCTGGTCGAAAACGGCGAACCGGTCGAATACGGCCAAAAACTCTTCAAAGTGAAGGCCAGCTGACGGCTGGTAACTCATCCCTGCCCGTCACGCTACCCGACCCGTCCGCCTCTCCCAGGCCTCCGCGGTCCCTCACGCTATGATTCAGAAAATCCTCATCGCCAACCGCGGTGAAATCGCCCTCCGCATCGTTCGCGCCTGCCGTGAACTCGGCATCAAAACCCTCGCGGTCTACTCCGAAGCCGATGTGCAGTCCCTGCACGTGCAGCTTGCCGACGAGGCGATCTGCATTGGCGGCCCCCGCGGGGCGGACAGCTACCTGCGCTCCGACCGGATCATCGCCGCCGCCGAAATCGCCGATGTCGACGCGATCCACCCCGGCTACGGGTTTCTCTCCGAAAACGCCAAATTCGCCGAGCAGTGCGAATCGTGTAACATCAAATTCATCGGCCCGAAGTCCGGCGTAATCGCCAAGATGGGCGACAAGGCGATCGCCAAGGACACCGTGAGCAGCGCCGGTGTGCCCATCGTCCCGGGATCCGATGGACCCGTCAGTTCTGAAAACGAAGCGGTCAAACTGGCCCGCAAGATCGGCTACCCGGTCATCATCAAGGCCGTCGCCGGCGGCGGGGGCCGCGGCATGCGCATCGCGCACAACGACATGTCCTTCGCCAAGGAATTCCACGTGGCCCGCAACGAGGCCCAGAGCGCTTTCGGCAACGGTGACGTCTACATCGAGAAATACATCGAGAAGCCGCGGCACATCGAGTTCCAGGTGCTGGCCGACTCCCACGGCAAGATCATCCACCTCGGCGAACGCGACTGCTCGGTCCAGCGCCGCCATCAGAAACTGATTGAGGAGGCGCCTTCCCCGTTTCTTACCCCCGAACTGCGCGAAAAGATGGGCACCGCCGCCGTGCAAGCCGCCGAGGCGGCCGGCTACGAAAACGCCGGCACGATCGAGTTCCTCGTCGATGCCAAGGGTGACTTCTACTTCATCGAGATGAACACCCGCATTCAGGTGGAGCACCCCGTGACGGAGGAAGTAACGGGCATCGATCTGATCAAGCAGCAGATTCAGATCGCCAACGGTGAGCATCTGAAGCTCGACCAGTCCGACATCACCTTCACCAAGCACGCGATCGAGTGCCGGATCAACGCCGAGGACCCCGCTCGCAACTTCATCCCCTCACCCGGCACCATCGGCCTGTACTATGCGCCCGGCGGCCATGGCGTTCGGGTGGACAGCCATGTATACTCCGGCTACCAGATCCCGCCCTACTACGACTCGATGATCGGCAAACTGATCTGCTACGGCTCGACGCGAAAGATCGCCCTCGAGCGCGCCTACCGCGCCCTCAGCGAATACCTCATCCGCGGCATCAAGACCACCATTCCGCTGCACCGCGCCATCATGTCGGACCCGGTGTTCATGGCCGGCCAGGCGACCACCGCCTACATGGAAGACTTCATGAACCGGACGCCCAGCGACCTGTTCAGCTAAGGTCAGTCCTTCCGTTCGCGCAGTCGGCATCGCCACCGGAAGCGTTCGGAGCGCTTGCCTCACAAGCCTGCGCGCTTCTAGCTCAAGCATCTCCACCATGCATTCGACCGAAACCACCCCTCCGAATCGCTACGACGACCCCCCGGAGCTAGGCGACATCAAGATCAACCACAACGTGATCGCCAGCATCGTGCGCCTGGCGGCGTTGCAGGTGCAGGGCGTCGCCGGCGTGGGTGGCGGCATCGTCGATGGCATCAGCGAAATTTTCACCAAGAAGGAAGCGGATCACCGCGGGGTCCGGGTGGCCGAGGACGAACAGGGGGACTACCAGATCGAGGTGCGGATCGCCGTCAGCTACGGCGCGGAGATCGGTCGCACCGCCTACGAAGTGCAGGTCGACGTCCGCAAGCAGGTCATGGCCATGACCGGCAAGAACGTGGCCCGGGTCGACGTCATCATCGAGGGCGTGAGACTCCCGGGAGACAAGAAAACCACCGATGATTCTGACTGGCCGGAGGATCCCGGCGAGGCCTGAGGCCCCGTAATCGCCCCTTTTGCTGCAGCCGCCGCCAACCGTGTCCTTCCTTACCGAATATTGGCTCTCCTCCCCGCTTGAGGTCATCGTCATCGGCGGTGGCCTGGCCTTGGTGCTGGTCATGGTTTTCACGCGCCAGCCCTCGGTACTGCCCCTGTCCACCGGTGACAGCGGTCGGCTGCTGATTTCGCGCAAAGCCCTCCATCGGCTGGTCGAGGCATGCTGTGAACAGGTCAAGGGCGTGGGCTCGGCCCGCGCTTCGATTCGGCTGAAAGGCGACGCGCTGCACACCCAATTGCGGCTCAAAATCCGGCCGGAGGCCAAACTCGACGCCATCCAGGGCTACCTGAACCAGGAGATCGGTGAGATTTACCGCGAAAACCTCGGCCTCAAAGGCGAGGTCGGACCGATCGAAATCAAGGTCGTGGGCGTCATCGCCGCCGAGCCCGCCTTCTGAGCCCAGGCGCGGGGCCCGCCCGCACGGTTTGACAGTTGCCCAGCACCCGATCCTGATCGGGCCGCGCGATGGACTTCGATTATGTCACGTTCGACACGGCTTTCCCGTGGTTCTTCCCGACCGTCGCGGCCATTTTTGGCGCGATGGTGGGCAGCTTCCTGAACGTGGTGATTCTCCGCGTCCCCCGGGTCGAATCCATCGTGCACCCCGGGTCACACTGCGCCTGTGGTCAGCCGATCGCCTGGTATGACAACCTCCCGGTGCTTAGCTGGCTGATCCTGCGGGGCAAGGCCCGCTGTTGCGGTCGGCCCTACTCGATCCGCTATCCCCTGATCGAGGCCCTGACCGCCATCCTGTTCTGGGCCAGCTGGATAACTCACACGCCCTCCGCCGCGCTGGCCGGCTGTGTGCTCGTCAGCCTGTTGATTGCGGCCACCTTCATCGATTTGGATCACATGATCATCCCCGATAGCTTCACGATCTGGGGCGGGGTCGTCGGGGTGCTGCTCTCTTTCCTGTTGCCCTCGCTGCACGGGCAAACCGACGCCCCGCTCTACATCGTGGGCAGCGCCCGTTCGGGGTTGGAGGCTCTGCTGGGACTTCTGATCGGTTCCGGCGTGGTGCTGTGGATCGGGTTGGTGGCGGAGGCCATCCTGCGCAAGGAGGCCATGGGCTTCGGTGATGTGAAATTCGTCGGCATGATCGGCGCTTTCACGGGCTGGGAAGGCGCCGTGTTCACCATGTTCGGTGGCGCCGTGGTCGGCACCGTCTGGTTCATCCTGGCCTTGGGCTGGCAAGCGGTCAGTGGCCGCAAAAGCGCCGCCCTGCGCGCCGAGACCGCCGAGGGCGAACCCACCGACCTCGGCTTTGGCGCCCAAGTGCCCTTCGGCCCGATGCTCGCCATCGCCGCCGCGATCTACTGGCTGGGTGGTGAACGTTGGTTTACCGCTTGGTTGGACCAGATCCGGATCCTCTGGTAACTCGAACACCTCATGACCCCGCCCCGCTCTCGTCTTCTGCTTTCCTTCCTCATCCTGACCGGTTCGCTCGCTGCACAGCCCGTCACGCCCGATGCCGTCTTCGATGTCTGGCCGACCGGCACGCGGGCGGACGACACCCGGGAACTCGAGGCGGAGCATGTCCTCGAAGGCCGGCCGCGCCCGTTTTACCAAATCACCGATGTGGCGCACCCCACGGTCTCGGTCTTTCTGCCCACCGCCGAACAACGCAACAGCACCGCCATTCTCGTCTGCCCCGGTGGCGGGCTCCAACGCCTCGCGATCGAACACGAAGGCTTTGAAGTGTCGGACTGGCTGCGCGACCAGGGCTTCACGGTCTTCATGCTGAAGTATCGCGTGCCGGGCCCCTACACGCTCGGACTGCAGGATGCGCAACGCGCCCTTCGCCTCATCCGGTCCGACGCTGCCAAGTGGAACATCGATCCCGATGCCATCGGCACCATTGGCTTCTCGGCCGGTGCCGAAATCGCCGCCTGGCTCGCCACGCATTACACGGAGGACCACTACCCCGCGATCGATGCCATCGACGAGACGCCCAGCCAGCCCAACTTCACCACCCTGATTTACCCGGGCGGTTTGGTGCAACGGAACCCGTTTGGGGCCAAGGCCGAGCTCGTCGCAGGGATCAACGACGACACCGCGCCCACTTTCATTGTTCACGCTTTCGACGACTTCTCCCAAAACTCGCTGCACTACGCGCTCGCCCTCAAGGCCGCCGGCGTTCCCACCGAGGTGCATCTCTTCCAGGAGGGTGGCCACGGCTTCGGCGTGCGCCCCTCCGGTCATCCGGTCGGGGAGTGGACCCAGCTTTACCTGCAATGGCTGGGTTCGCACGGCATGCTGGACGCGCCTGCGGTGCGGTCCTTCGCCGCCACTTGGCTGACTGATGTCGATGGCACGGGACCGCTCCCCCGGCTTTCGGCCAGCGCCCCGGACACCATGCTCGCCGACGCTTACGCCGCCCAGCGCCGCCTCGTGACCACGCAGCACAAGAGCGACACCGTGGCCGGATTCAAAGGTGGGGCCATCACCGCGGCGTCCCAGACCAGTCTTCAGGTGGACGGCCCCCTGTCCGGCATCCTGTTTGCATCCGGTCAAATCGACGCCGGCGACTCCGCTCCGGTGGTGAGCGTTGCCCCGACCGACAGCACGGTGGTGGAAACCGAGATCGGTTTCCGCATCGCGGTCGACATCGGCTACCATGTCCTGACCCCGGAGCAGGCCCGCGATGCCGTGGCTGAAATCCTGCCGGTCATTGAGCTGCCCAACACGCGCAGTACCCGGATGGGCCCCACCACAGGAATCGACCTGGTGGCCACCAATCTCGGATCCGCCCGTTTTTTGGTCGGCAAGGCCCTGCCCCCCGGTTCGGTCGACGCGAACGCCGTCACCGCCACCCTGCGGCGTGATGGCGAACTCCTGCACACCGGCCACGGTAATGAAGCCGCGAACGGGCAATGGGCCAACCTGCAGGCGATCATCAACCGCATCGTCGACAGCGGTCGCACCTTGCGCTCGGGCAGCCTGATCATTTCCGGGGCCCTCGGTCCGGTCGACGCGGCCGCTCCCGGCCACTATGTCGCCGACTACGGTGATCTCGGTCGCATCGAGTTCGAACTGACCGAAGCCCCCTAATCCGGCTTCACGACCTCGGCGCCATCCGCAGTCTTCAATTCCAGGATCTCCGGCCGGAGACCGAACTTCCGGGCGTAGGCTTCCTGAACCTCTACGCCGGTCGCCGAAGCGTAGGACTCATCGACCAACGCCATCACCGCTCCGCCAAACCCGCCACCGGTGAGCCGTGCTCCCAGCACCCCGGGACAAGCGGTCAAAGCGTCCACCAGGAAGTCGAGTTCCGCGGTGCTGTTCTGAAACCACTTCTGGGAACTGCGATGCGATGCCGTCAGCAACGCGCCCACGGACCCAAAGTCGCCACGCTCCAAGGCTGATCGCGCCGCCATCACCCGCGCATGCTCCTCGATCACATGCCGCGCCCGATCATAGCCCCCGGGCGTTAATCCGGGCTTCGCTGCTTCCAAATCCCCCAGCGTCGCCGTTGCCAAAGCGGACACCCCCAGCGCGGCCGCGGCCGTCATGCATTCGCGATGACGTTCAGCGTAGAGGCCTTCGATCAAAGCGTGCTGCGTGGCCGTGTTGAAGACCACCAACCGCAGCGACGCCGGTAAGGGCACCGTCGCAAACCGCGGCCCGTGGCAGTCAATCCAGACCAGCCGACCCCGCCGCCCGAATCCACTCACTCCTTGGTCGAGAATACCACAGGGCATGCCGACAAACTCATTCTCCGCCCAACGGGCCAACTCCACCAGGCGCTGCCGTTCCAGCGAGGCCCCGGTGAGTTCCAGCAAGGCCAACGCGGTCGCCAATTCGATGGCCGCGCTGCTGCTCAACCCCGCCCCAACCGGCAGGTCCGCCATCACGGCCAGGTCGAAGCCCCCCGGACAATCCAGCCCAAAGTGCGCCAACGCCGCGCCCACCCCGGTCGGATAGTTGACCCAGGCCCCCTCGCCCGTCACGGGTCGCCGGGGCCCCCGCTGCTCGACCACCGTGCCACCCCTCCCGCTCAAGAACCGCCGGCGGTCGTCCTCCCGCGCCGCCACCGCCACCCAGACCGAGCGGTCGATCGCCGCCCCCATCACCGCCCCGCCGTTGTAGTCCGTGTGATTGCCGATGAACTCCACCCGGCCCGGCGCCCGCGCCATCGCGGCCGGCCGGCGGCCGTATACTTCGCCAAAGAATGCCGACAGGGCTTCGCGCATTGCTGCGACCGGCATGCGTCGCCCCCGCCGTCGCGTCAACGCTCCTCCGGCGGCTTCCCGCCCTCAAATCCCGGCGGCGCGTCGCCATGCGCCCCCTGAATCGCCAGTTGCAGCAGATACTGCAGTGCATCCAAACGGCCGATACCGCGCTCGACCGCCAGCTGCTCGGCCCGCTTCAGCAACTGCGCGGCCATCGTGCGCGCCGTCGCCGGTTCAGCTCCGCAGCGCTGCAACACCGCTGCGACCTGCTCGTTCTCTGGATCGGCCTCGCTCATGGTTTCACCTTTCGCTCCCGGCAGACCGGCGCATCCGGTTCTGGCCCGGTACGCAAGGGGACATAGACTTCCCGCGCCGACACATTCAGCATCGCCAAGCCCAGCCAACCCCCTGCCGGGTCAGCCTGCCGTGAACGCAACTCGCCCACCTGGCGATCCCCCTGCCAAATCGCCACCGGCGCGTCGCCCGACGGCACCGCACCGGCGCCTGCCACCGGCATCAAGCCCCGCCGCACCCGCCCCAGCGACTTCACCCGCGCCATGACCTCCTGGCCGAGATAACAGCCTTTGTTGAAGCTCACCCCCACCGCATCCAACCCGCCCTCCTGCGGCAGATCGCCCGACGCAATGTCCCGACCGACCCGCGGAATGCCACGGCGGATACGCTCATGCTCATACGCCTCCGCCGTCACGGCAGTGGCCCCTGACGGCTCCGCCGCCGGATCATCAATGAACCACCACACCTCGCCGGGCCCCAGACTGAGTCCCTGCGGACGCGTCCACGTCCAACCTTTCTTGGGGGCCTCGGTCATCGACCCGTCAGCCGACCACAGCCGGAATCCAAACCACGTGGCGGTCAGATCCTCGATGACCACGTCGTCCGCGATGATGAAGCTCTCAAGCCGCGCCCCGAGGTCGGCCGCACCCAGCGAATCGCTGAAAATCCACCACGCTCCCTCCGCGTCGAGACCCACCCCGGCGTCACCCGCCACCCGGCCTTTCCGATCCAACCAGAATCCATAGCGCAACTCCCCCGCCACCGCTCCACGCAAGTCCTGCGAAAACTGCCCCTGCAGGAACTCCGCGCTGTCCTCACCGGTCAATTTGAGCACTGCAGTCGGCTTGAATCGTAACATGTTCGTCATATTGCAAATCTATGATGATTTATAAATAGCTTATTTTAAATGTTTTGAATAAATTTCTGAAAGTTTTTGAAAACTTGTGTTGACGAAACCCTACCAAAAAGCTTTTTCTCACCCCATCAGATTTTTCTCTTCTCCCGCCTAGCGGGAGTTTTGGGGTAACTAAGAAAGCAAATGGCCGGTCACTTAGGGGTAGGTGACCGGCCAACTTTTTGTCTGAATCCGACGACCGCGCCAAGCCTGCGTGCCGTGACCGGTCTTGCACCCCGCGGTGCCGCTCGTTCAGTTTCGCCGGTTCATGCAGCAACGCACGTCCGACATCAACGTCCTCGAGACGCGTGAACTCCCCCCGCCCGCCCGACTCCTGGCGGAACTTCCCAAGTCGGATACGCAGGCGGCCTTCGTCGCCGCCGCCCGGCAGGACATCCACCGGGTGATCTTCACCGAAGACCGCCGGCTGCTGTGTATCGTGGGGCCTTGCTCGATTCACGACGTCGCGGCCGGCCGCGAGTATGCACAGCGGCTCGCCGCGCTGGCCCGAGAATTGTCCGACCGGCTGATGATTGTGATGCGGGTGTATTTCGAAAAACCCCGCACCACCGTCGGTTGGAAGGGCCTGATCATGGATCCGCATCTCGACGGTTCGCATGACATCGAGGCCGGGTTGCGGCTCGCCCGTTCCTTTCTCCGCGAGGTGCTCGACCTGGGGCTGCCCACCGCCACCGAGCTGCTCGATCCCATCACGCCGCAATATATCGCCGACCTGATCTGCTGGTCCGCCGTCGGGGCCCGCACCACCGAATCGCAGACTCACCGGCAGATGGCCTCCGGCCTGTCCATGCCCCTCGGCTTCAAGAACGGCACCGACGGTTCGCTGACCACCGCAATCAACGCCATCCGCGCCGCCGCCCAGCCGCAGACCTTCATGGGGGTAAGCACCGACGGCCGCGCCTCCGCCATCGTCACCCGCGGCAATCCCAACTGCCACATCGTGCTGCGCGGCGGCAACGCCGGTCCCAATTACCATCCGGCCGATATCGCCGCGACCGCCGCCGCCCTGGATAAAGCCGGCCTGTTGCAGTCGATCCTGATCGACTGCTCCCACGCCAACTCCGCCAAACAACCCGAGCGCCAGCCGGACGTGTTTCGCGAAGTGCTGGCGCAGGTCACCGCCGGCAATCCCGCCATCATCGGCGCCATGTTGGAGAGCAACCTCGAGGCCGGCAGCCAGTCGTTTCCGCAACCGCTCGCCGACTTGCGTTACGGCGTCAGCATCACCGACGGCTGCATCGACTGGCCCACCACCGAGGCCGCCCTGCGTGACGCCCACGCCGTGCTCGCTGCACGTTTCGGTTAAAACTGCACGGCAAACCGCAATTCGTGCGTGTCCCCCCCCGCTCCCCCTGTGTTTAACTGATCCCTCACCTATGAAATCCCCCGTTCGCGTCGCCGTTACGGGAGCCGCCGGCCAGATCGGCTACTCCCTCCTCTTCCGCATCGCCTCCGGTGCCATGTTTGGCCCGGACCAACCGGTGATTCTCCAACTGCTGGAGATTCCCGTCGAGAAGGCCATGAAGGCCCTCGAAGGCGTCGCCATGGAACTGGACGACTGCGCCTTCCCCCTGCTCAAGGGCATGGTGCTCACCGATGCGCCCGAAGTCGCCTTCAAGGACGCCAACTGGTCGCTGCTGGTCGGCGCCCGCCCCCGCGGCCCCGGCATGGAGCGCGCCGACCTGCTCAAGGGCAACGGGGTCATCTTCACCGCCCAAGGCGAGGTCATCGATCGCGTGGCCGCCGAGGACGCCCGCGTCGCCGTCGTTGGCAACCCGGCCAACACCAACTGCATGATCGCCGCATCCAAGGCCAAGCGCCTCACGCCCGACCGCTTCACCGCCATGGTGCGCCTCGACCAGAACCGCGCCCAGGCCCAGCTCGCCAAGAAGGCCGGGGTCGACCTCACCGCCGTCGAAAACATCTTCATCTGGGGCAACCACAGCCCGTCCATGTATCCGGCTTTTCGTCACGCCACCATCGGCGGCCAGCCGGCGGCCGAGGTCATCGGTGACCAGGCCTACCTTGAGGGCGAGTTCTGCGAGACGGTCGGCAAGCGCGGCGCCGCCATCATCGCCGCCCGCGGCCTCTCCTCCGCCGCCTCGGCCGCGAACGCACTGGTCGACCACGTGCACTCGCTCGTCACCCCGGGTGCCATCCACTCCATCGCGGTCAAGAGCGAGGGGCACTACGGCTTCGATCCGAACATCTGGGCCGGCATGCCCGTGCGCACCACCACCCCGGGCGCCTACGAAGTCCTCACCGACTACGACCTGAGCGACGCCTTCTCGCAAAAGAAGCTCGCCGCCACCAACCAGGAACTGGTCGACGAACGCGCCATGGTGGCCGATATGCTCGGCTGAGCGGGACCGCCCCAACGGAGCGCTTCTTTTCTTAACGGCAGTGCCCGCCAGGCACTGCCGTTTTCTTTTAGATTACAGCAACCCCGCCAGCGCGGTCTGGCGGTGCAGCGCGAAGGCCGACCGCACCGCTCCAAACGCCTCGACCAGCTCGGCCGGGCCGCCCAGCCGGGGAAAGCGCATCTCCAGCGACACCCCATCACACCGCACCACCGCCTCGACTCCGCTGACAGTGAGTTCGCACTCCCGGCAGTCCGAAGGATACTCCACCTGCAGGCCACCCTCCCCATCCAGCGCCTCGACGGCGTCGATCACCGCTTCCACCTGCACTCCGCGGCCAAGGTCGAATCCGATGGCGTCAAACTGCGCCGCGAACAGCCGCTCGAACGCCGGCTCTCCCAGCCGGCCCGCGGACAGCTGGTGCAGGGTTCGCGTCACCGCCACCATGCCTGGATCCCCCGGCAGCAGGTCGTGCGTGATCTCAAAGGTAAAATCCACCGCGGTCAGCACCGCCGCCGGGCTCTGGACCTCCAGGGTCAAATCCCGTCGCTTGTAACCCAAATCAGCCCGCGCGCGTCGGAACCATTGCTCGGCCTCCTCCGTCAGGTCCGGCTCCACCAGCCGGCCCAGAAACGCGACGGTGGCGGGGTTAACCGCCGACGGCACGACATGTCTTCCCTTCACAAATCCATCCAACGTCTTCACCGGGGCCACCGCCCCCCGGCCCACCAACCGCACCTGGGTTACAAAACTCGTGGGATCTCCCGGTTCGGCCGCCATACCTTTCACGCAATTTAACGTTGGTGAACTGTCACTCGTATTCTCACCTGCTCCCCGCAACTTCCCGTCGCCGCCCTCGTCCCAACTCTGCCAAGCTTCTACGAATATTCTCCCGATTCAGATTTTCCTCCCGCCTGTGAACCCTTCCCTCTCAACCTACCCCCGTCGCGTGCGTCCCGCCCGTGCGGTCATTCTACTGAGCGCCACCGCGTTCCTGTTCCTGGCCGGCTGCAGCAAGTCCGGTGACGAAACCGCCGCGGCCAACGCCGCGAGTGGACCCGGCGGCGCCCCGGGAGCCGGTGGTCCCGGCGGGGCCGGCGCCGGCGACTGGGCCGCCCGTTTCCGTGGCGGCGCCGCGGAGGAATCCGTCGCGGTGCAGATCGCCGCCGTCACCCGCGGCCCGATCTCCGCCACGCTTGCTTTCAACTCGACCCTCGAGACCGAGTCGATCGTCGACCTCTTCCCGCAGATTGGCGGCCAGGTCGAAGCCCTGCTCGTCGAGGAGGGTGACTTCGTGACGGCCGGCTCCCCCCTGCTCAAGATCGACGACCGCGAAATGCGCGTCGACGCCGATGAAGCCAAGGTCGACCTCGAGCAGCAGACCGCCAACTTCACCCGCACCGAGGAGCTGTTTAGGCGCGGCCTAGTCAACCAGCAGGAATTCGAAAACGCCCGCCACACCCTCGAACAGTCCCGCCTGCGCGCCGAGCGCGCCCAGATCCGCCTCGAGTACACCACCGTGGTCGCGCCCTTCGACGGCGTCATCTCCGAACGCGAGGTCCAGGTCGGCGCCCGCGTCAGCAATTCCTCACGCCTGTTCTCCTTTGTTTCACTGCAGGACATGGTCGCCCGTGTCTTCGTCCCGGGTCGCTACCTACCGGCGGTGAAGGCCGACCAAACGGCGGTCATCACCTCCGACTTCCTACCCGGCGAAAACTACACCGGCTGGGTCAAGCGCATCAGCCCGATCATCGATCCGCAGAGCGGCACCTTCAAGGTCACCGTCGGCGTCCGTGATCCCGGCAGCACCATTCTCCCGGGCTTGTTCGTGAAAGTCAGCATCGTCACCGAGGAGCGCCCCAACGCCCTGTTGGTACCAAAACGCGCCGTGGTCTATGACGGCGGCGAACAATTTCTCTTCACCGTACGCGATGGTCGCGCCGCCCGCATCAAGCTCGAGGCCGGCTTCGAGACCGCCGACACCATAGAAATCCGCTCCGGCCTCACCGTCGGGGACCCGGTGATCGTACTCGGCCAGGCCGGCCTGAAGGAGGGCACCCCCGTCAAGGTCGTCAACGCCGAGGTCGCCAACCTCAGCGCCGCCCTCCCCCCCGCAGAGGGTCAGGGCGGCGAGCGCCCCAACTGGCGCCAGGGCGGCGGTCAGGGCCCGGGCGGCCAATGGCAACGCCCGGCCAACGGCGAAGGCGGCCAGCGTCAATGGCAGCGACCGGAAGGCCAGGGTGGCCCAGGTCAGCGTCCCGCCAATGCCAACGGCGAGGGCGGCCAACGCCAGTGGCAACGCCCGGCCGAAGGCCAGGCCCCCGCTCCCGCGACCGCGGAATCCCCCGCCAAGACCGACGCCGATTCGTGATCGTCGCGCCCCGATCCCCTTTACCTCCTTCCTGAGATGCCCGGACGTTTCAACCCCGAGGACTCCCGCTTCGCGTTCACGACCCGTCGCCCGGTCGCCATTTTGATGGTGGTCATGGCCGTGGCCGTGTTCGGTTGGGTCTCCTACAACCGCCTCGCGCTGACGCTCATGCCCGACATGAGCTATCCGTCGCTGACGGTGCGCACCGAATACCCGGGCAGCGCGCCGGAGGAAATCGAGACCACCATTTCGCAGCGTCTCGAGCAGGAACTGGGCATCGTCCCCGGCCTCACCTCGATCAGTTCCATTTCCAAGGCCGGCCAGTCGGACGTCATCCTCGAGTTTGGGTGGGAGACCGACATGAATGTCGTGGCCTCAGACATCCGTGAAAAGGTCGACCGCGTCCGTCTGCCCGACGACGCCGAGCGCCCGCTCCTGCTGCGCTACGACCCGACGCTCGACCCGATCATGCGTTTCGGCCTCGCCGGCCCGCAGTCGCTCTACTCGCTGCGCTACCTCGCCGAATACGACATCAAACGCCGCCTCGAGGCGCTCGAGGGCGTCGCCGCCGTCAAAGTGAAGGGCGGACTCGAGGAGCTCTACCTCGTCGCCCTCGACGAAGCCCGCCTCGCCACGCTCAAGCTCGACATCAACCAGGTCAACCAGCGCCTCTCCCAGGGCAATGTGAACCTGCCCGGCGGTAACCTGCGCGAAGGCCAGACGGAATACCTCATCCGCACGATGAACGAGTTCCAGTCGATGGGTGAGATCGAGGACCTCATCATCATCCGCCAAAACGGCGTCGACATCCGCCTGCGCGACATCGCCGCCGTCTCCCGCTACCACAAGGACCGCGAGGTCATCACCGCGGTGAACGGCCAGGAGAGCATCGAGCTCGAAATCTACAAGGAGGCCGACGCCAACGTCGTCGAGGTGGCCCGCCGCGTTTCCGAGGCGGTCTACGGCACGCCGGAGCAAAAGGCCTACATCGCCTCGCTGCCCCCGGGTTCGACCGAGCCGCCACCGCTGACCCAGGCCGACATTGATCGCGCCGCCAGCAGCGGCGGCAACAGCGGCGGCGGCGGGTTCGGCGGTGGTGGCGGCCCCGGCGGTCGCGGCGGGTTCCGGGGCGGTGGCGGCGGTGGCGGCAGCGCGTTCGCCCTGCGCCAGGCCGAGGCCCAGCGCATCCAGCGGCATCTCACGATGACCAATTTCGTGTCGTTTCAGCTGCCGGAGGAGTCCTCCATCCAAACGCTCGCCGACCAATCCATCTTCATCCGCAACTCGATTGATGAAGTGAAGAGCAACGCCATTTTCGGCGCGGCCATCGCCGTCCTGGTGCTGTTCGTCTTCCTGCGCAATCTCGGCCAGACCCTCATCATCGGCGTCTGCATTCCGGTCTCCATCGTCGCGACCTTCGCGCCGATGTTCATGAGTGGCGTCTCGCTCAACATCATCTCGCTCGGCGGTCTGGCTCTCGGTGTCGGCATGCTGGTGGACAACGCCATCGTGGTGCTCGAAAGCATCTTCCGCTGTCGCGAGGAGGGCGACCCCCTGGCCACCGCCGTGGTGCGCGGCACCAGCGAGGTCGGCATGGCCGTGACCGCCTCCACCGCGACCACCGTGGCGGTGTTCTTCCCCATCGTCTTCGTCGAAGGCGTCGCCGGCCAGGTCTTCGGTGACATGGCCCTCACCGTCGTCTTCTCGCTGCTCGCCTCCCTCGTCGCGGCGCTGTTCTTCATTCCCATGCTGGCCTCCCGCGACTTCAGTGGCCAGGGCCACGCCCTCGCCGGCGACTTGGGATCCAAGACCTTCCTGCAATTTCCCCGGGCCACCGAAAATGAGTCGTGGGGGCGTCGGGTGAGTGACGCCGGTCTCAGCATCGGCCTCTTCTTCGGGCGCACGCTGCGTGCGATCGGCGTGGTGCTGGCCGTCATCGTCAAAATCGTCCTGACCCCCGTGTTGGTGGCGCTCGGACCGGTCCTGGCGCTGGTCGACCTGAAGACACCTCCCGGCGAAGGCCTGTGGGCCCGCCTCTCCGGCTGGCTGGCTGGCGATACCTTCGGCCCGCTCCGTGGTACGCACGTTTGGCCCGGCATGCTCCAGGTCGCCGCGGCGGCCCAGCTGGGGCGCGCCCTCGCCACCCTGTGGCAATGGATTCTCCGCGGCACCAACCTGCTCACCCGTGGCCTGCGTGCCATCCTCGCCCTCGTGGCGCTGCCGTTCCAGATCCTTCGCTGCGTCTTCGCCCTCACGGTCAGACTGCTGGCCGGCGTCGTGCAGACCCTGGCCCTGATTATCGCCGCCGCCGTGCTGGTGATCGTACGGATCGGCGCCCTTGTGCTGCAGCCGCTGGTCATGCCGGCGCTCGCGCTCTTTAACCACGGTTTCAACCTGCTGCAGAATGCCTACCCGCCCGTGCTGCACGCCGCGCTGAAGAACCGCTGGGCCGTCCTGGGCTCGGCGGCGGCGGCATTCGCCCTCTGCTGGCTGCTGCTGCTGCCGCGTCTCGGCAGCGAACTCATCCCGCAGGTTCACCAAGGCGAGTTCAACCTCGACATCACCCTGCCTGTCGGCACGCCGCTCGAACGCACCTTTGCCATCGCGGAACAGATCGAAACCGCCGTGCTCACCGAGCCCGAGGTCGCCCTGACCGCCCTCACGGCCGGCGCCGAGAACAACGCCACCCGCGCCAGCGAAGCCGGTGAACACACCGGCCGCATCACCGTGCGCCTCAAGGAGGGCACCGCGCTCGCCGCCGAGGACGCGTTGATCGAGCGTATCCGGGCCAAGTTCCGTGACTTCCCTGAACTCGAGATGGAGGTCACCTATCCCGCATTGTTCTCTTTCAAGAGCCCGATCGAAGTCGAAATTCGCGGCCATGATCTGGAGACCCTCAAGAACCTCTCCCGCACCGCCGAGGCCCGGCTCGCCGAAATCCCGGGTTTGGTCGACGTGCGTTCCAGCCTTCAGACCGGCAATCCCGAGATCCGCATCATCTACCACCGCGACCGGCTCGCCGAATACGGCCTGAGCCTGCGCAACGTGGCCGAAATCGTGCGCAACAAGGTCCAGGGTTCCGTCGCCACCGAGTACCGCAACGCCGAGCGCCTGATCGACATCCTTGTCCGCCTCGAGGAACAGGACCGCCTCGGCCTGTCCGAACTGGGCCAGCTCATCGTCAATCCCGGCGGCACCGTGCCGATCCCGCTGTCCGCCGTCGCCGATCTGCGGGTCACCGAGGGCCCGAGCGAAATCCGCCGCATCAATCAGACCCGCACCGCGGTCATCTACGCCAACCTCGCCGGCGCCGACCTCGCCACCGTCTCCCGCGACATCACCATCGTGATGGAGGGCATCTCCTATCCCGCCGGGTTCGACTATGCCATCTCGGGGCAGAACGAGGAAATGCAGACCTCGCTCAACAGCCTCATCCTGGCCTTCTCCCTCGCGCTCTTCCTCGTCTACATCGTGATGGCCAGCCAGTTCGAGTCGCTGGTGCAGCCGTTCCTCATCATGATGACCGTGCCGCTGGCTTTGGTGGGCGTGATCGTGGCACTCTTCGCGTTCGGGATTTCCATGAGCATCATGGTCTTCATCGGCCTGATCATCCTCGCCGGTATCGTGGTCAACAACGCCATCGTGCTGATCGACTACATCAACACCCTGCAGGATCGCGGCGTGGAACGCACCACCGCCATTATCGAGGCCGGCCGCGCCCGCCTCCGGCCCATCCTGATGACCACCCTCACCACCGTGCTCGGCCTCGCCCCCATGGCGCTCGGCCTCGGCGAGGGTTCCGAGATCCGCACCCCCATGGCCATCACCGTCATCGCCGGCCTGTCCGTCTCGACCGTGCTGACCCTGGTCATCGTCCCCACCCTCTACGCCCAGTTCGGCGGCAAGCGCCAGGGCGACCCGCTCGCCGAAAACGCTCCCCAACCCACCGGCACCCCCGTCGAAGCCTGACCGTCTCCTCCCATGCGCAAACGCGAACCACTCGCCTACAGCTTACCGCGCTTCTCAGTCACCCGTCCCGTGACGGTGATCATGATCCTGAGCGCGATCCTCGTCGTCGGCTTCATTGCCAACTCGCGCATCCCCGTGTCCCTCTACCCCGAGGGCATGGAGGGCAACACCCTGGGCGTCTTCATCAACTACCCCAACGCCAGCGCCCGCGACATTGAGGAGAAGATCACCCGGCCTGTGGAGGACATGGTCGGCACCATCAGCGGCATCAAGGAGATCAACAGCTTCGTCAACAGCGGCCGGTCGTTCTCCCGCATCACCTTCCAGCCGAGCGTCGATCTGCAGCTTGCCTACGCCAACCTGCGCGACCGCATGGACCGGCTCATGCCGGAGATGCCCGACGACGTCGAACGCATCGACGTGCGCCGGTGGGACGAGAACGACGTGCCCATCATCTACCTCGTGCTCGATCTGCCCGACCAGGTCGCTGACCAAGCCCACGCGATGGAGACCATCGTCATGCCCGCGCTCCAGCGCATCGAGGGCGTCGGCAACGTCGACACCCGCGGCGTCGAAAACAAGGAGATCCGCATCGACCTCCTGGAGGACCGGATGCGCAGCCACCGCATCGACCCCAACGCGCTGATGCAGCAGCTGCAGCAGCAGAACTTCTCCCTCTCCAGCGGCTGGGTCATGGAGGGCGGCAACAAGGTCTACGTGCGCTCCGTCGGCCGCTTCGACGAGGTCGAGCAGATCGAGAACCTCATCATCGATCCGGCCCACCGCATCACCCTCAAGGAAGTCGCCAACATCACCTACCGCTCCGCCGAGCGCGAACGGGCCTACCGCATCGACGGCCGGCCCGCCATCGGCGTGGAGATCACCCGCGAGTCGACCGGCAACATCGAACAGATTTCCCGCGACGTCCGCGCCACCCTCGATGATCTCAGCACCAAGGAGGGCCTCGAGGGCATGCAATACAGCATCTTCTTCGACCAGGGCGACCACGTGCGGGCCTCGATCAACAACCTCAAGTCGAGCGGCCTCTGGGGCGGCGCCTTCGCCGCCCTCGTTATCTTCGCCTTCCTGCGCGCCCCGCGCATGACCGGCATCCTGACGATGGCCATCCCGCTCTCGCTGCTCTGCACCCTCATCGCCGTCTACTTCACCGGCTGGTCGCTCAACCTCGCCACCATGATGGGCCTGCTGCTGAGCGTCGGCCTCGTGGTCGACAACGCCATTGTCATCGTCGAGAACATCTACCGCAAACGCCAGGAGGGCGTCGAACGCGACACCGCCGCCATCAGCGGCGCGGGCGAGGTGGGGCTGGCCGTAACCATGGCAACGCTCACCTCCGTGGTCGTCTTCCTCCCGCTCATTCTGATGAGCGACGACGCCGAGTTCTCCTTCTGGATGCTCCGTATCGGCATCCCGGTCGTGACCTCGTTGCTCGCCTCGCTGTTCATCGCGCTCGTCTTCGTGCCGCTCGCGACCAAGCGCTTCTCCCGCGGCCACCGCCACCACGAGCCCAAGACCATCGGCTGGCTGCGTCACCACTACACCCGCCTGCTGCGCTGGGTGCTGAACCATCGGATCGAGGCCGCTCTGCTCGTGCTGCTGGCCATGGCCACCATCAAGGTCCCGTTGGACAATGTGCAGGCCTCCCGCGACGAACCCGGCAACGAGGAGAACACCATGCGGTTCTTCATCGAGCTACCCACCGGCAACTCCTTCGAGGATTCCGATGCCATCATGCGTCAGGCCGAGGCCTACATGATGGCCAACAAGGACACTTACAATTTTGCCTCCATCGAAGCCCGTTCCGACCGCACCAACGGTCAGATTCAGGCCCGGTTCAAGGATGACGAGCCCGCCGAATGGTATGAGGTCGTCTGGACCAACATCATGACGGCGCTCGGCAAGTACACGCCGCCGATGGACACCACCGAGATCGAGAGCCACGTGCGCGAGCACATGGAGCTGCCCCCCGGCGCCTCCCTGCGCACACGCCGCTGGGGCGACGTGGGCGGTACCGGTCGCACCACCATCACCCTTTACGGCGAGGATACCGACACCCTCATCCGCCTTTCCGAGGACGCCACCGAACGCATGATGATGATCCCCGGTGTGCTCGGCGTGGAGACCTCGATGGAGCGCGGCGGCTCGGAACTGCAGGTCCAGATCGACCGCGACCGGGCCCGCGAGCTCGGCCTCAACCCGCAGACGGTTTCCGGCAGTATCGCCTACTCCATGCGCGGCCGCGAGGTCGGCCGCTACTACACGCCCGACGGTCGCGACGTGCGCATCCAGGTCCAGCTCGAGGACGCCGAGAACATGCGCATCGACGACCTGAAGGCGCTCACCTTCGCCACCGAGAGCGGTCGCGAGGTGCCGTTGGAATCAGTCGCCCGCCTCGAGGTCGAAAAGACCCTCGGTCAAATCTCCCGCCAGAATCGCCTGACGACCCTCAACGTCACCGCCCGGTCCTCGATGCGCGACTCCACCCGCGTCTATGAGGCGGTCGACGATGCCATGTCCGGGTTCGAAATGCCGCAGGGCTACCGCTGGGACAAGGGCCTGCGCTGGGTGCAGCTGCAGGAATCCAACCAGGCCCAGAAGTTCGCCGTCGCGCTCTCGATCATCTTCGTCTTCCTGCTCATGGGCGTACTCTTCGAGTCGTTCATCCTGCCGCTCGCGGTCATCATCGCGGTGCCGTTCTCCTTCCTGGGGGCCTATTGGGCCCTCTACATCACGAAGACCGAAACCAACATGATGTCGATGATCGGCATGGTCATCCTCATCGGCGTGGTGGTGAACAATGCCATCGTGCTCGTGGACCTCACCAACCGCCTGCGCGAAGAAGGCATGGAGCGCGGCGCAGCCCTGCTCAAGGCCGGCCAGCAGCGCCTGCGCCCGATCCTCATGACGACCTGCACCACCATCTGCGGCCTGCTGCCGATGGCCCTGGGCAACTCGTCCATGATCGGCATGCCCTACTCCCCGATGGGCCGCGCCATGATCGGAGGCCTGATGATGTCGACCGTGCTCACCCTCGTCGTGGTGCCGCTCTTCTATCTGCTGCTCGACGACCTGCGGAATCACGCCGGCGCCATTGCCCGCACGGCGTTCGCCAAGGCCTCGCCCGCCCCGCGCCCCGCCAAGGAATCCGCCTGATGGTCGGGACGCCTCGCCGAGGCGTCCGCCCTCCGTCGTCACACCGCCCGCTTGCGCGGGCGACACAACGCCACCAGACCCACAATCGCCAGCAGCGGCAGCCAGACCGGCGCCAGGGCCACGCCGATCGAGAGCAGCACGCCAAGCACGGCCAGCACCGCGGCCAGCCCGACACTCAGGCCGGCGACCAGCGCCACCACCGCCAGGACGCCGACCACCAGGGTCAGCAAGACCACCCCGAGCATCGGAGCGGCCAGCACCGGGATGTAGGTCCACACCGCCCAGATGATGAGGGCGACCAAGGCGATCTTCGCACAAGTAATCAGGAAAGGCTTCATACCCGGAAAACCCGTGAGGGGCCCTGAAAGTTGCAGCCTTTCCCTGGGCCGCCGCGTGGTTCACGCTCCGGCATTCCCTCGACGCCGCCCTCCGATCCCCTGCCCGTCGTCTGCGCGCTGATTGAGCGCGACGGCCGGGTGCTGATCGCCCGGCGCCCGCCCGGCGACCATCATCTCGCCGATCTCTGGGAGTTTCCCGGCGGCAAGATCGACGCCGGGGAGATGCCGGCCGCCGCACTGTTGCGCGAAATCCGCGAGGAACTCGGTGTCACCCTGACCGACCTGCGCGCGCTGCCGGTGCACACCCACGCCTACCCCACCGTGCGCATCGCCCTCCATCCCTTTCGCGCCCGGCTCGCCATGCCGACGACTGAACCCCGCGCCTTGGAACACGCCGCCCTGCAATGGGTTGCCCCCGCTGCGCTGCGTGACGTCGCGCTGGCGGCCGCGGACATTCCCATCGTCGAGACCTATCTGGCGGCGCTCGCCGGCGATTGAGGGCCCAAAAAAGCGGAGCCCAAGGGCTCCGCTTTGCGAAAGGAACGCTGGCCTGATGCCTTACTGACTCCACGGCGGCACGACGCCGTTGGACCGCGCGTAGGCGATCAACTGGCCGAGGTGCTCGTGGTTGTGGTCGGCCAGCAGCTGCACCAACACGGCGCGCTTGTTGGTCATGCCAAAGTAGGTGATCTCTTCGTTCGCCGCCTCCTCGGACAGACCGGCGATGGCCGCCTTCGCGTGGGCGACGGAGGCATTGTAGATCTCGACCAGCTTGGCGGCATCCGCCCCGGCCACAGCCGCGTCGGCATTGAAGCCCTCGGGGGCCGCCTTGCCGATCATGCCGCCGATGAAGTAGTTGGCGCCGGCCACGTGGGCGATGACGCCGCGCACGCCGCGCACGCCTTCGGACGGGGACCAGTCGAGCTTGGCGGCGGGAAAGGCCGCGGTCAGGTCGGCGATTTTGCCGGCCGCGCTTTCGAGGCTCTTGATCGCCACCGTGCTGGAGAGCGGCGCCATGGTCTCATGGTGATTGGCAAAAGCGAACAGCGGCAACGCCAAGGCTGCGCTGGTCGCCGCGAGAATTCGGATGGTTTTTTTCACGAACAGTTGGATTGAGGTTAGGGAAACTCGAAGCGGGAGAGAAACCATCCAACTACGATCCCCCGGCAACGTCAAACCTGCGCCGGCCCTTCGGCACCAAACTGATTATGAACCGGTTCGAGCCGCCCGCCTCTTGCCTGCGCAGAACTTGCATCCCGGAAGGAACCCTCCATGCTGACTGATCCGTTCTTTGATTGAGCGAGTTCTCAATCGAACACGTGGTCCTTCTGTCACCCCCGGGTGGCCGGAGAATCACAACCCAATTTTGGGGGTGTTCTGGATTCGACCCTTGGTTGGATCGTCTCGCTGCCGGTCGAGCATGAAGGCAGGCTCGTTAATCCCCCTTCAAAACAAACAAACGGCACTTACGAAGAAATGCCCCTCGCTGCTTAATAACCGCAGCGACGATCGCCCAGTGACGCCTGATAGCTGACGCGATCGCCGACTTCAGGCATAGCGCATTCTGCGACCCGCGGAGTTTGCGCCGTATCTTCGACCCGGGGGTTGGCGACCGCTTTGGCTGGGTTCACTGCCTGGCGGCCGCGAGATCAAACTGAACCTATGCCGGTAGATGCGGGCCGAAAAGGCCAGGGGGACGCGGGTTCAATTCCCGCCACCTCCACCATTTTTTAGCCCGGCGATGCCTCGCCGGGCGCTATTACCATGTGCCGCCATTGTGCGGCGCCGCCCGCGGGAATCGAGCCACGCGGCTTGGGCCGCGTAGACAATTCCCGCCACTGGCCCAGCCCAGCGGGGATAATTTTCCAACTATTTTTGTTCCAAGCCCTTGCTCCGCCAAAGGGTTGGTACCGTGAAGCAGTGGAACAGGCGAATAACATCGTGTCCCCCAAGGCCCCGGACTAGCCTTGCGCCACTCACCGGAGGTCAGGATCTCTCGCTGCCGCAATTCCGCCGCCGGGCCCGTTCTTTTCCTCCGGCCGAACCCGCCATGAGAGAAGACTACTTGAAAAGCGCCCGCCTGGTCATCGACGACCCCATGATCCTCATCAATGTGGTCTCCCGCCGCGTGAAGCAACTGCGCCAAGGCAGCCGACCCTTGGTCGAGTCCCTCGAAAAACTGGGGCATGACGACGTCGCCCTTCGGGAAATCGCCGAAGGCAAGATCACCTACAAACTCGGCCCGTCCGAGCCCGATGTTCCCGATGTGGCGCCCTATCCCCGCAATGTCCGGGAGAGCCTGCGCGCCGCTCATCGGCCCAAGGTCAAAGAGCCGGCCTGAGCCCGTCGGCACGCCACCGCCGCGCCACCGCTAGTCACCCGCCACCGGTACTCGCCGGCCCGTCGGGCATCGGTGGTTCGGATCACCACCACGTTCACCGCCTGAGGCCCAACCTTCTTTTATCCTGCAACTCGAGATCACCCATCTTTCGCGCTACACCTACGACCGGACGGTACACTTCCGTCCTCACCTGCTGTACCTGAGGCCCCGGGACAATCCCCGGCTGGAAGTGAGCGAGTTCTCGTTCGCCTTTCAGCCGACCGCCCGGGTGGACTGGATGCGTGACGACTTCGACAACCTGCCGGCCTCGGCACATTTTTCGGAACCGGGAACGACTTTGGAAATTCAGTCGCGCTGCGCGGTGACCACGGCCGACACCCAGCCGTTTCAATTCCTGCTGCGGGACTACGCCATCGCCTTTCCCTTCGATTACGAACCGCTGCATCGCTTCAACCTGTCGATCTATCTCACGCCACCCGCGCAGACCACGCAGGAAATGCTCCGGGGCTGGATCGCCCGGCACCTGCCCGATCCGCCGCCCGAAACCGTCGCCTGGATCGCGGCGCTGAACCGGCTGATCTTTGCCACGCTTCGCTACGGCCGTCGCGATGAACCGGGCATTCAATCCGCCGCCACCACCGTGCAGCTGGGCACGGGCACCTGTCGTGACTACGCCGTGGTCCTGATCGAATGCTGCCGTACCCTGGGTGTCGCCGCCCGCTTCGTCAGTGGCTACGTATTCGACCCCGCGGCGGACGACACGGGGCCGGGCGACATGCATGCCTGGGCCGAGGTCTTCCTCCCCGGTGCCGGCTGGCGCGGGCTCGACCCCACTCATGGCATTTTCTGCAACAGCGCCTACGTGCCGGTCGCCCACGCCGTCGTCGCCGAGAGCGTGAATCCGATCCAGGGCTCCTTCAGCTCGGCCACGCCCACCACCGCCGTGCTCACCACCGAGGTTCGGGTGCGACGGCTGAACCACCCCGGGCATGCAGGTTGATCCCCGTTCGGGCTAGAGCCCGATCATCCTTTTCTCCCGGTCAACGCGGTGTTCAGCCGGTGACCACCAGCTCGCTCGTCACCGAGTGGCTCCCGCGGACTTCGCCGGCCAGCCGCAGCACCAGCGCCTTGACCGCCTCGGTTGAGGTCGTGCCGGTGAGCGTGATGACGCCATTCCGGGCGTGCACCACGATGTCTGCGTCACCCAGTACGTCCGCATATCCCCGCATGGCGTGGCGGAGCAGACCGGTGATCGAGGCATCATCGACAAATTCCTCAGGCCGGCGCCAGCCCGGGGATTCGGCGGCCACGACCAGGTAGTTCACAACCGTAATCACGCCTGCGACCTCGCGCACACAGGCAGCGGTTCTTTCCCCCTGGACCGGATTCGTCACCGTGCCCCGCAGAGTGACCACGCCCGCGCGGACGGATATCCTCG
>Ga0181607_10000683_pt1 | contig 29413 bp, 25 predicted proteins | sample 041ome_9_FD_132420 | JGI IMG/M metagenome (GOLD analysis project Ga0181607, IMG submission 132420) | Coastal salt marsh microbial communities from the Groves Creek Marsh, Skidaway Island, Georgia - 041413US metaG (megahit assembly) | ecosystem: Environmental > Aquatic > Marine > Intertidal zone...
GCCACAATATGCAGGTGAATCTGGCTAACAATATTGCCGATTGCCGCGGTGTTGATTTTTGTGGCGCCGGTGTGGGCTTTTAGCTGGTGTCCCAAATAGGCGGCGGTTTGCCATAAGGTTCTGGCGGTGGCGTCTGGTAATTCATGCAGCTCGGTTACCGCATATTTTTGCTCATCAGGGCTGATGACCGGCACCAGAATCACCCAAAAATACCGGCTATCGTTCATCAGCCGAATTTGCATGTCGGCATGGCTGGCGGCTAAAACGCTGTCCTGTTCCAGCCGTTTGTCCAGCGAAAACACCATGCGTTACCCGCGCACAATATCAGCGATGGCACTGCCACAGCTTATCGTGGTGGCGCTGCCGCCAAGGTCGCCGGTACGTGTAGTTGGGTCGGCCAAGGCTGTCTCGATGGCATCGGTGATGCAGGATGCGGCATCTGCAAACCCGAGGTGATCAAGCATCATGGCGCCCGCCCAAATCTGTCCGATGGGGTTGGCAATGCCTTTTCCGGCGATATCGGGCGCTGATCCATGCACAGGTTCGAAAAGTGATGGAAATTTGCGCTCAGGGTTGATGTTGCCAGACGGTGCGATGCCAATAGTGCCGGTGCAGGCTGGCCCCAGATCAGACAGGATATCGCCGAACAGGTTAGAGGCTACGACAACATCAAACCAATCCGGGTGTTGCACAAAATGGGCAACCAATATGTCAATATGGAACATGTCGGTGGCAATATCTGGATAGGATTTTGCCATCGCTGCCACCCGTTCATCCCAATAGGGCATGGTGATTGAAATGCCGTTTGATTTGGTGGCAGACGTTAGTTTTTTGCGTGGCCGACTTTGCGCTAGCTCATAGGCAAATTTCAAAACCCGATCAACGCCAACCCGGGTCATAACCGATTGTTGTGTAACAAACTCTCGTTCGGTGTCGGGGAACATGCGGCCGCCCACTGACGAATATTCGCCTTCAGTGTTTTCACGTACAATCATCATGTCAATATCGCCAGGCTGCCGTCCGACAAGGGGCGAGGTGACGCCAGGCATCAGTTTTACTGGGCGCAAATTCACATATTGGTCAAATTCACGCCGAAACAGGATCAGCGATCCCCACAGCGACACATGATCAGGAATTTCAGCAGGCCAGCCAACTGCGCCAAAATAAATGGCATCGTGATTGCCGACTTGCTGTTTCCAGTCATCTGGCATCATTTGGCCGTGTTTGGCGTAATAATCATAGCTGGAAAAGTCAAAATGATCAAAATGCAGGTTAATATTAAACCGCGCCATCGCCGCCTGTAATACTCGTAGGCCCTCAGGAATCACCTCTTTACCGATGCCGTCACCTGGGATAACCGCGATATTAAATCTATTTTTTGTCATTTTGTTACTGTCCATTTAGCTTTTTAGTGAATAATTTTTACAAAGTCACACGTTGCAACGTCCTTAGATTAAGCCGTAAAGCTGGGTTTTGTCTTGTTGTTTTTAATAGGGCATCGGGTACCGCCGATAGACATTTTGGATGTCACGCATAACCGCGTCCGATAATTCAATTTTCGTCGATTCAAGCGCGGTAGATAGTTGCGCGTTTGTTGTTGCCCCAATAATTTGTGAGGTCATGAAAGGCCGTTTTGCGGCCCACGCCAGAGCCATTTGGCACGGATTAAGATTGTGGGTGCGGGCAACCTCAATATAGGCGTCTAAAGCTGGCCATAGATGTGTATTTATGCGTCCGCCAAGATCGGCGTTGATGCTGCGGCGCGACCCGTCTGGAATGGCGCCATCGGCGTATTTTCCAGATAATAGGCCGGCAGCGAGTGGCGAAAATGACAAAAGTCCAACTTTTTCATGATGCGCCATTTCGGCCATATCCAGATCAAATAGACGGCATAGCAAGCTGTATTCATTTTGTATGCTTACCATGCGTGGTAAATTATGTGCCGCAGCTATTGATAGCCATCGCATGGTGCCCCAGACAGTCTCGTTTGACAGACCGACATGACGGATTTTGCCGGCGGCGCGCAAACTGTCTAAGTGCTGCAAAACCTCAATCATATGGTCCAGCGTTTCATCAGTGTCCTGCGCCGATGGGTCATAGGTCCAGTTTTGCCGAAACATATATGATCCACGATTAGGCCAATGCAGCTGATAAAGGTCGATATAGTCGGTGCGCAATGACCGCAAAGAGGCGTCGATGGCTTGGGTGATGGTGGCTGGCGAAATGGCGGCGCCATCGCGCACGTTTTTATAGCCTTTTCCGCTGACCTTGGTTGCAATAATAACATTGGCGCGCCGCCCAGACCTGGCAACCCATTCGCCAATAATGCGTTCAGTGTCGCCTTGCGTTTCTTTGCCAAGCGGTGTGGTCGGATACATTTCCGCGGTGTCAATGAAATTCACCCCGTAATCTAGCGCCATGTCGATTTGCGCATGTGCCTCTTTGCTGGTGTTTTGGGTGCCCCACGTCATTGACCCAAGGCATATTTCGCTGACTTTTATTTCGGTTCGGCCAAGATTGTTGTATCGCATCGCACTCTCATGATGGTTTTTGATGGTGTCGGGGTGCCGTTTGACGGTCAATAACATAGCGCTAATTTAGCACGTTTGGGTAGCCAATCTTTGTGACGAATAAACAATAAAGACACTGGTGTAATAGCCAAACTTCACTATAATTTTCTTGGTAGATGAAAAGGCAGGGTGTTGATGCGTATTGCGGTTATTGGTTCTGGTATTTCTGGGTTGGCATCTGCTTATCTTTTGCGCGATTTCGCCGATGTGCATCTTTTCGAAAATGCCGACCGGCTTGGCGGGCACAGCCATACAGTCGATGCCCGTTTTGGCGATGTGACGGTGCCAGTAGATACAGGCTTTATTGTATATAACCCGCTAAATTATCCAAACCTTATGGGCTTGTTTGCGCGGCTAGATGTGCACGATCAAACATCTGATATGTCATTTTCCGTTTCGCTTGGCGGTGGTGCCATGGAATATGAGGGGTCGTTAGCCGGCTTGCTGGCCCAGCCAGCCAATTTTGCCAAGCCCCGCTATTGGTCGATGCTGGCTGATCTTGTGCGGTTTTACCGCACCGCGCCGCGCTATGCCTATGATGGGCCGGATCGTGAAACGCTTGGCGATTTTGTCCAGCGCCAGCGTTATGGCAATGCCTTTGTGCATGACCATCTTATCCCTATGGGTACGGCCATTTGGTCAGCTGATAGCGCCGGCATGATGGATTTTCCGGTGCGTGCCTTTATGCGTTTTATGGAAAATCACAAATTACTGAATTTTATTGATCGGCCGCAATGGCGCACTGTGTCAGGCGGGTCACGCGAATATGTTAAACGTATTGCTGCTGCGCTTGGCCGAAATATTCATCTTGCGACCAATGTGACATCGGTGCGCCGCGCCCAGAGTGGGGTGGTGCTTGATATCACAGGGCAGGGTGAAGTATGGTTTGATAAGGTTATTTTGGCAGCCCATGCCGATCAATCACTGCACCTATTGGCAGACGCGGCAGATGATGAGCGCGCCATCTTGTCGGCATTCCGGTTTCACCCCAATCTGGCGGTGTTACATTCCGACCCGGACCTGATGCCAAAGCGCCGTGGAGCGTGGGCAAGCTGGAATTATATGGGGTATGAGACACAACAAAATGACCTGTGCCTAACCTATTGGATGAACCGCTTGCAGTCGATTGATCTTGCCTATCCTTTGTATGAAACACTGAACCCGGTGGTAATGCCACGGGCCGAGCTGACGCATGGCAGCTATTCCTATCGGCACCCCATTTTTGACGCCACAGCAATAGCTGCACAGCCCCGTCTGGCAGATATACAAGGTCGGAACCACGTGTTTTTCGCTGGGGCGTGGACCGGCTATGGGTTTCATGAAGATGGCCTCAAATCGGCCGTTGCGATTGCGAAAACGCTGGGTGTGCCAGTGCCATGGGCGGGTGATGTGTTGCCCTATGAGAGCGGCTTGCCGGCGCTGCAGGGAGCTGTGTGATGCCAGCTTGCGCACTTTTTGTTTCAGACATTCACCACACGCGGCATGGGCAGCCAAGCCATTTTTTGGCGCGGCGTGGCTTGTCGATTTGGCTGGACCTAGACCAGCTTGTCAAAGCCAGCACGCAAAGCCGGTTATTCTCGATTGGTGCATTCAATCTTTTGAGCTTTTATGAACGTGATTATGGCCCGAATTTTGGCCATAAGCGCCCGCTGGTGGGGCTGGCTGATTATGTACGCCAGATTGCTGGCAAAATTCTGCCGAATACCCACGTTGCGCGGGTGCAGCTTTTGACATTTCCCCGCATTCTTGGCGTTGCTTTTAATCCGCTATCTGTTTATGTCGCCCAAAATGACCAAGGTGATGATGTTCTTTACATTTATGAGGTACGTAACACATTTGGCGATATGCATGCCTATGTTGGCGCGCCTACCGGAAAATCTTGCTGTCTTCAGGCGCAGAAAATTTTTCATGTATCACCATTTTTCCCGGTCGCCGGCGAGTACCGCTTGCTGATGCGCCATGATCGCACCCGCATGCGGTTGGTGATGCGTTATATGATCGGGGCTAAGGCCGCCCTAACCGCAACTATGCGGGGTAAATTGATCGTATTAGACAGTGCCGCAATCCTAAAATGCCTTTGGCAAACCGGCCAATGGCCGCTGCGCCCTTGGGTGTCGATTCACAGTGAGGCGGTCAAGCTGTGGATCAAGAAAATTCAGTTTTACAAGCGTCCAGACCCGCCAAAATCAGCATGGTCGCGGGCGCATAATATGCATCATGGGTTATAAGAACGATGGGTTACGGTTTTTTGTATCAACGTCACGTACAGTTTTTGCTCGCCATGCTTGCCAAATTGCAATGCGGCACGCTGAGCCTGACATTGCCAGATGGGAGCCAACATAAATTTTCAGGGCCAGAACAGGGGCCACATGCAGATTTGCATATTCATACGCCTGCTGCGCTTTGCGGCATGGTGCGTGATGGCAAAATGGGGTTTTGTGAAGCGTTTATGGATGGTGAGGTCAGTAGCACACATTTGCCGGAATTAATCGAGCTTGCGGTGCGGCATGACACATATCTTGAAGAGGCATTAAAAACCGGCATTTTGCGGCAATGGGGATTAAAGCTGTTCCATCGACTACGGCGCAACAGCAAACAGGGATCTGCAAAAAACATTGCGCATCATTATGACATTGGCAACAGCTTTTATGAAGCGTGGCTTGATCCAACGATGACCTATTCATCGGCTATTTTTGAGACAGACAATGATGATTTAACCGCGGCACAAACCAACAAATACAAAAAATTAGCTGAATTAGCTGATATTCAGCCGCATGATAAGGTGCTTGAAATTGGTTGTGGCTGGGGTGGTTTTGCCAAATATGTGTCTGAGCATATTGGTGCGCATGTGACCGGCATAACCATTTCACAGGCCCAGTTGGCCTATGCAAAAAGCAATCTTGTTAAAGCCGGATTGCATGACAAGGTTGATCTGAAATTAATGGATTATCGTGATTTGCGCGGCCGCTTTGACAAAATTGTCTCTATTGAAATGTTCGAGGCGGTGGGACAGCTCTATTGGCCAACCTATTTTGCAACGATTTCACGCATGCTTAAAACTGGTGGGCGTGCCGTCATCCAATCCATCACCATTGATGATGGTGCGTTTCAGTCTTACCGAGAACAACCCGATTTTATTCAGAGATATATTTTCCCCGGCGGCATGTTGCCGTCTATGCCGATGCTTGAAGCCCCGGTGGCAGGGGCTGGCTTGCGGCTTGTTGCCGAACATGGCTACGCTGCCCACTATGCGCGCACCTTGAAAGAGTGGCGCAGCCGCTTTTTGGCGGCGTGGCCAGCCCTGTCAGGTGATAAATTTGATAATCGTTTCAAAAATATGTGGGAATTATATCTTGCCTATTGTGAAGGCGGGTTTCGCGCTGGCATGATTGATGTCAAGCAAATGCTGCTAATGCATAAAGATCATTAAGGCTGTGGCAACCGGAATAGCCGACGAATACTGCCAACCACCCAGCCGATAACCGGCAGATTTTGCAGTAGCTGGCTGGCGCTATCCCAATGGTCGATGTGATGTGTAACCATTCCTGTTGCATCGAATCTAACTTCGGTCATGCCCTCAAAATTTAGCGGGGTATGCGGCCAGCTTTTTATCCGGCCAGTCATGCGCCATCGCAAATAGCTGGCTGTTTCAGAATGGGCGCAATCGGTGATGTCAAAGGCCGGTGCGTCACATACCGCGTACATATGGTCAAAAACGGCGCGGAAGCCAGCCTTTCCAGTAATCTTGTTAAACGGGTCAGAAAAGTAAATATGGTCACTGACTAAGCCGCACAAATCATCAATAGTATCGGGGGTGAGCGTGGCAAATGCCTCAGCATAGGCCTCGGCCGGGTGCGGTTTATGTGCCATTCAAAGATCTCCCATCCGCGCTTATGGCGATGAATTATGATATATCCAAACTCATGTTAGGCTATGCCAATCTAGCATTTACCAAATCAGAATTTACCAAATTAGAATTTACCAGTCAGTTTGCCGACAAGTGAAAAATAAAGACGGTCCGGTAAATACCGTAAAAACATCATTTTTCTTGTGAACTTCTTTGGAAAACTAATTGAAAAAATGTCTTTTTTTAGCCCAAACATAATATGTTTAGCAGCAGCATCTGCGGACAAAAGTCCGGGCATTTCAAAATCATTTACGGCAGTGGCTTCGGTATCAACAAACCCCGGGCACATAACCTGAATTTTAATGCCTTTCGGGGTGAGGTCGAAATATAGCGATTCAGCGAGCGAGATTAATGCCGCTTTGGTAGGGCCATAGGCGGCGGCTTTGGGTAGCCCGCGCCATCCGGCAACCGATGATATGATCACAATATGACCGCGACCGGCGGCGATCATGCCGGGAACGATTGCCGCCAAACTATTTACCACACCCATATAATTGACATCCATATGGTTGGCATACACGCCCGGGGTTATGGCGCTGCCATCTTGCGGCACATAAATGCCAGCATTCAGGATGGCGACATCAATTTCGCCACATTTATGCTGGCTGTCGGCGACCGCGGCAGCTACCGCCGCTGCATCGCAAACATTAGCAGCTTTGCCAAAAAATAACGGCATAGCCCGCCCCATTTCGCTAAGGCGATCTTCGCGTCTGGCAATGGCGCTTACCGTATGGCCAGATTGGGTGAGCTGCGTGGCTAACGCGGCGCCAATGCCGGCGCTGGCTCCGGTTATAAAATAATGGCTCATGGTAACACGCTTCCTAGACGATAAACTAAGGAATATGTGGGGTAAGGCAGGCAAAAAAACAATTGCCGCCTTTCAAAACTGTGTCAGGTTTTTTGCGCCTGTCTGAAACCACGGTCTGGACAAACAGAATTATCACGTTAGTAAATGAATAATCTTGTCTTGGGGCAAAGTCCGGTCACGGGTAGGGAATGGTGAAGGTGCAGCAGGAACATGGCGGTGATGCAGATCAGGTAGCGCAGTCGCTTGGGTGCGCCCTGCAAGACATGCTCGATCTATCTACCGGCATAAGTCCGGTGCCTTATCCGGCGCCCGCCATTGATGTGGTGCGTTGTCAGGCGTTGCCGACGCAAACGCAGCTACAACGCTGCCTGGCGGCGGCAAAATCATTTTATCAGGTGCCTGACACTCTGGCGATGATGGCCGGGCCTGGCACACAAAATTTGTTGCAGGCGATTCCGGCTTTAGCTATCCCAAAGGCTGAGGTATGGATTCCCGTGCCCAGCTATAACGAGCATGCCCCGGCCTGGCAGCGGGCTGGCCATAGAGTGTCGGCTGCCGCGATTTTTCCAAAAAGCGCAACCCATGCTGTTTTGGTTATGCCAAACAATCCTACCGGTCAGTATGATGAAGGTTTGATTGAGCATGTGGCAGATGCGGTACGGGCGCGCGGCGGCATGCTGGTGCTTGATGGGGCTTTTGCGCGGCCTGATCAGGCGGCCGTGCTGCGCCGCTTTGCGTCGTGCGCGCATATAATTCATTTGCGGTCATTTGGAAAATTTTTTGGTTTAGCTGGATTGCGGCTTGGTTTTGCGATTGGCGCGGTTGGCCCTATCACAGCTTTGGAGCGGGCGGCTGGCCCGTGGGCGGTCAGCAGTATTGCCCTAGAGATTGGCGCCGCAGCCTTGGCGGATGGACCATGGCAGCGCCAGCATTTGGCGTTTTTAGACACGCAAAGTGACCGTCTGGCGCAGCTTTTGGGCGCACATGGTCTAACGCTTTTGGGTGGCACAAATTTGTTTCAAACGGTGATTCTGCCAGAGGCGCATGATTTGCAAAACCATTTGGCGCATGCTGGCATTTGGACCCGAAAATTTACACTTTGGCCGGATTTGTTGCGCTTTGGAGTGCCCGCAACGGATGCTGATTTTTCGCGGCTTGATAAAACTTTGCAAAAGTGGCGATCACAGGCCAATCAGTGACGCAATTGGTTGACTTTGATCGTGCATTTGTGGAAACACTAGCACAACAAGAAGTAGGTGGCTGTGATGCTCAGCATCATGCCTTAATGAGGGAATAGGGTGCGCATGAAACAAGCCATGCAACGCCTTAGCCGTCCCCGCGACTGTAAGCTGGTCGCTTGTCTATAGACCACTAGGTGCAACGCTGTTGCAAAAGCGCCTGGGAAGGCAGACAAGCATAATAAAAGGCCGTAAGCCAGGAGACCTGCCTAGCTTCATGTGTAAAGGCCAACGGTCGGGGGTTGCCGTGGAGTGATGCTGCGTTTTGCAGACTTACTTGCGTGAAACCCAGACTAGGAGAGTATTTCAGTCTTTTAGGGGGACATGTAAGATGCATAGAATTTTCACACTAGCGGCGATGATGCTGGCCGCCTCATTGTCTACAGCAATGGCGCACCACCCGCTTGGTGGGGGCGTGCCAGATAGCGCTGTAAACGGTTTTCTGTCTGGTATTGGGCATCCCATCATTGGTTTTGACCATTTGGCCTTTGTGGTCGCAGTTGGGGTATTGGCGGCGCTGCAACGTTATCGTCTGGCAATGCCTCTTGGGTTTATTGCCGGGACAATTTTGGGCACGATGTTAAGCGTGGCCTTGGTTAGCTTGCCATTTGCCGAAGTTATTATCACGCTGTCTGTAATCGTGGCAGGCGGAGTCGCGATGCGGGGGCAAACTGCCGCGGTGCTACCCGCAACCGCTTTGTGCGCGGTGGCCGGAGTGTTTCACGGTTGGGCGTATGGGGCGGCGGTGATTGGCGCTGAAACAACCCCGATTATTGCCTATCTGGCTGGTTTTAGCCTGATACAGCTTGCCATTGTGGTGGCTACTGGATTAGCCTTGCGGTCACTCTGGAACGCGTCATCAGCGGCGGCTTTGCAACCACGTTTGGCGGGGGCGTTGATCGCTGGTGTGGGGCTGAGCTATTTGGTTGAACACGCCGAAAGCTTTGTTTTTCCGGCTATGTAATCCTCTACCTTTATAGGGTTTTGGCCTAGGCGCAGAGCCAAGACATTGGCTTTGTGCTGACACTCTAGCACGTTAGATCAGCGGTTCCGGCTTTTGCACACAAAAAGCCCGCGGTAACCCCAGTAAAGATAGATATAGTAAAGATAAAAATAGCTATGAGCACATCTCGTATCCCAGCCACCGTCATTACTGGCTTTCTAGGTGCCGGCAAAACCACCTTGATTAGGCATATTATAACGCATGCCAAAGGCAAGCGGCTGGCGCTGATTGTCAATGAATTTGGTGATGTTGGTATGGATGCTGATATGATTAGCGAATGCGCTGATAGCGGGTGCCAGCTAGATGATGTTATTGAACTGGCGAATGGTTGTATCTGCTGCACGGTGGCTGATGATTTTTTGCCAAGCATACAAAAGATACTGGCGCAATCGCCGCGGCCTGATCACATCATCATCGAGACATCGGGTCTGGCGCTGCCGCAGCCATTGGTGCAGGCCTTTGGCTGGCCTGATATTCGGGCGCAGGTGATGCTCGATGGGGTGGTTACGCTTGTTGATGGGCCAGCCGTTGCGGCTGGCGGGGTGGCGCATGATTTGGCGGCTTTGGAAGCACAACGTGCGGCCGATGACGAGCTTGATCATGATAGCCCGATTGACGAATTATTTGAAGATCAGATCGCTGCGGCCAATATCATTGTCTTGTCAAAAGCTGACCAGCTTGATAGCCGTCAAATGGCCGCGGCACGTGCGCTGATTGAAACACATCTTTCGGCGCCAACGCCAATTATTGCCGCCTCGCAAGGCCAAGTGTCTCTAGATGCTGTTTTGGGGCTGGATATGGAAGCTGAAGCGCATCATCGTGCACAGCATAGCCATCATCACCATGATGATCACGATGATCACCATGATGACGATGATCACCATCACCACCATCATGAGCATGGGCATGATGAATTTACCTCCTTTATTGTTGATATGCCTACGGTTGGTTCGGCGACGTCTATCGAGGCTAGTTTAACCGCCATCGCGCATGAATTCGGTGTGCTGCGCGCCAAAGGCCGGCTACGGGTAGATGGCAAAGCCTTGCCGTTGGTTGTGCAGGCTGTTGGTCGCCGTGTGGATAGTTATTTTGCACGCGATACGCAGGGCGTTACCGGGCGGCTTGTGGTGATTGGCCTGGCTGGACTTGATGCAACGCTCATTGCCGAGCGCTTGGGCGGACAGCTGATGGCGATGCCCCAATCAGGACATCATGTAGCCGCCAATGCATCTTCTTAAGATTGATGAAAGTGGGGCGCTTTATGATTCGGAAGAGGCTGTCGATTTAGCACAGCCGCCGGCCGATATTGTTATTCTAACTTCGGCCGATACCGAAGTGAGCTTGCTGTCAAAGGCGAGCGTATTACCTAGTCAGGCGGCTGCTGGGCGTGAAATTCGGGTGGCCAATTATCTTAGCCTGACACATCCTTATTCAGTTGATTTATATATCGAAAAAACTGCCAAACATGCCCAACTTCTGGTTGTCAGATTACTGGGTGGCAGTGGCTATTGGTCGTATGGTGTCACACAATTACGGGCGCTTGCTGACAGCGGAGCTGTTCAGGTAATTTTTTTGGCAGGTGATGGCAAGCCGGACCCGGAATTGCATTATTTATCGTCGTGTGATGCGGCAACTTGTGACGCTATTTCTGCCTATTTGGATGCTGGCGGCATCGATAATGCCGTCGGGTTTTTGCACAAGCTATATGATATTCTTGATCACACAGATAATGCCCCGCCCATTCGCCCTTTAATGCGGGCTGGGCTGTATTGGCCAGATGCGCAGGACGCTGACCTAGCGATTATCCAATCACGCTGGCAGGCCGATGCGCCGGTTGCGGCCATGGTGTTTTACCGGGCCTTGATGCAGGCCGGTGATGTGGCCCCCATTGATGCGTTGATTGATGCGGTGCGGGCAGTTGGGCTCAACCCACTGCCGATTTTTGCGGCCAGCCTGAAAGAAGCGGCCAGTGCCGCAGTTGTTGCTGATATTCTGCAATCGGCCGGCGCTGATATTATCTTAAATATGACGAGCTTTGCCGTTTCAGACCCGTCACTAGCTGATATGGCGGCTGATGTCGGGGGGATGATGCGGTCCGTCGGGCCATTTGGCGTAGTTGATGCGCCGGTGCTGCAGGTTGTTTTGGCGGCAAATACACAAAATGATTGGATGCAATCGACAGCCGGCCTAACCGCGCGTGATCTGGCGATGAATGTGGCGCTACCTGAACTTGACGGGCGTATTTTAAGCCGCGCGATTGGCTTTAAAAGCCCGTTAACAAAGCATCCGGTCACGCACGCCATGACGACTAATTATGCTGTCAATCATGACCGTGTTGGCTTTGTGGCAAGACTCGCGGCGGGCTGGTGCCGGTTGCGTCACAAGGCTAATAACGCCAAGCACATCGCCTTTATTCTGGCAAATTATCCAAACAAAGATGGCCGCATTGCCAACGGGGTTGGCCTTGATACCCCACAAAGCGTGGTAAAGTCATTACAGGCTTTGGCCGCTGACGGCTATGCGTTTAGCGGTCTTCCTGACGATAGCGCTGATCTTATTAAGCAGCTGCGCGCTGGGCCAACCAATGCTGGCTGGCAAGGCCGCGAAAGCCGCGTAAAGCTGGATGTTGTGATCTACAAAAAATGGTTTTCTGAAATGCCGGCCGATGTGCGCGATGCGGTGATTGCGCGCTGGGGAGATGTTGAGGATGACCCGATGTGTGATGGTACCACACTGCATTTGCCGATCCTGCTATTTGGCAAGGCGGCAGTCGGGATACAGCCGGCGCGTGGTTATAATATCGATCCTAAATCTACATATCACGCCCCAGATTTGGTGCCGCCACATAATTATTTCGCTTTCTATATGTGGCTGCGTGACGGCTGGCAGGTGGACGCCATCATTCATTATGGCAAGCATGGCAACCTTGAATGGCTGCCGGGCAAAGCCTTGGCGTTGAGCGCGTCTTGCTTTCCCGAAACTGTTTTGGGGCCGTTGCCGCATTTATACCCGTTTATCGTCAATGACCCGGGTGAGGGCGCCCAAGCCAAACGGCGCAGTGCGGCAGTCGTGCTTGATCATCTGACGCCGCCGCTGACACAGGCCGACGCGCACGGAATCATGGCCGAAATTGAATCTTTAATGGATGAATATTTTGAAGCTGCCGGCATGGATAAGGCCCGATCTTCGGCGCTATTGCGTGATATTCTTGACGTGGCGGAGCGGGCTGGCATCGCTGCCGATTGCGGCATTTCTGCCCATGACACTGCTGAAGAAAAACTTTTGAAACTTGATAATTTTTTATGCGATATAAAAGAATTACAAATTAGAGATGGGCTGCATATTTTTGGTTCGATGCCGCCCGTCGCGCAACAGCACGCCCTGCTAGCACAGATGTTGCGCACGCCGCGCGGTGATGGTGATGCCAGCAACGCCTCGCTCGTGCGTGCGCTATCTGCCGATCTTGGGCTTGTGGGCGATGACGGTGCGGTTTTTGACCCGTTAACAGCGATTTCAGCGACGCCCTTTGGCGGCCCGCGGCCGGCCATGTTGGCGGCGCTATCATCTTCACCGTGGCGCACCAATGGCGACACTGTAGAGCGTCTTGATATTTTGGCCAAAAAAGTAATTGTAGCAACAATTTCGGGACATGAAGAACCGGCGCTTGGCGCGGCATCGGCGTCTATATTGGCAACCGCGTTACCGGCTTTGCATGCCCGCCTTGGGCAATGCGGCCGCCGCGAAATGGACGCGTTGCGGGCCGGATTAAATGGCGCGTTTGTGCCCCCTGGTCCCTCTGGTGCGCCCACCAGGGGGCGGCCTGAAGTCTTGCCGACCGGGCGCAATTTCTTCTCGATTGATAGCCGCGCCTTGCCAACCCCAGTGGCGTGGCGTTTGGGATGGGCGTCAGCCAATGCGCTGCTTGATCGCTATCTTCAAGATCATGGTAACTGGCCGCAATCTATGGTGCTGTCGGCGTGGGGCACATCAAATATGCGTACCGGCGGTGATGATATTGCACAGGCGCTAGCGCTGATGGGTGTGCAGCCGAGTTGGGACAAGACCAGCCGCCGCGTTACCGGGTTTGAGGTTATCCCGCTGGCCGTGTTGGATCGGCCACGGGTTGATATATCATTGCGGTGTTCGGGGTTTTTCCGCGATGCGTTTCCGGCACAGATGAGCTTGATTGACCGCGCCGTGCAAGCGGTGGCGGCGCTTGATGAACCAGACGAGATGAACCCGTTGGCCGCTGCCGCCCGTGCCGAAGCGGCCGTGCTACAAGCGCAAGGGGAAAATTTTGAGCGCGCGCAGCGGGCCAGTACTATGCGGATTTTTTCATCAAAACCCGGTGCCTATGGGGCTGGGTTGCAAACGCTGGTTGACGAAGGAATTTGGCGCGAACGCAGCGATTTTGCTGAGGCGTTTTTAACCTGGTCCAGCTATGCCTATGGTGAAGCCTTGGCCGGAGTTGACGCACGCCAAGCTTTGGAAAGCCGGCTGCGCAGTGCTGACGCCATTCTGCATAATCAAGACAATCGGGAACATGATATTCTTGATAGTGACGATTATTACCAATTTGCTGGCGGTTTGTCGGCAGCGGTGGCGCATTTATCTGGTGCCGACGCGCCAATTTATCACAATGACCACAGCCTGCCGGAACGCCCAGTAATTCGCAGCCTTGCTGAAGAAATTAGCCGTGTTGTGCGGGGCCGTGCCAGTAACCCAAAATGGATTTCTGGGGCCATGCGGCACGGCTATAAGGGCGCTTTTGAAATGGCCGCGACGGTTGACTATTTGTTTGCCTTTGCCGCCACAACAAGGATGGTTGCGCCGCACCATTTTGCTGCCCTATACGAGGCCTATATTGAAGATGATAATGTGCGGCAATTTTTGGAACAGGCAAATGATGCCGCATACCGGGATATGCTGGCACGATTCGCCGAGGCTATTGAGCGTGGCCTATGGACACCGCGGCGCAATAGCGTGCAAGCTGAATTGGAAAATTACCGTCTGCGGCTGTCACAAAGTGCAAAATTGGATGAGGAGACATAAACTATGACCGATACACCCGATACACCCGATACACCCGATACTGGCGCTGATGAAATTGCCCGCCATAATAGCAAAATGGCCAAGAAAAAAGCGGCGCGTGATAAAATCATGGCTGGCAAAATTGGCGAAAAGGGTTTGATTATTGTCCATACCGGCAAGGGAAAAGGCAAATCTTCGTCCGCATTTGGAATGATTTTTCGCTGCATCGCCCATCAAATGCCTTGTGCTGTGGTGCAATTTATCAAAGGCGGCATGGATACTGGCGAGCGCAATTTGATCAATGCGCATTTTTCCGATCTTTGCCAATTTTACACAATGGGCGAGGGGTTTACATGGGAAACCCAAGATAAAGAACGCGATATCGCGGCAGCTACCGCCGCGTGGCAGAAGGCCAAGGAATTGATTCTTGATGAAACTAACCGCATGGTGCTGCTTGATGAAATCAATATTGCGCTGCGCTATGGGTACATTGATGTGGACGAAGTGGTGCGGTTTTTATACGAAGACAAGCCGGCAATGACACATGTTGTGCTGACCGGCCGTAACGCGGCGGACGAACTGGTCGACATCGCTGATCTTGTCACTGATATGTCGCTTGTCAAGCACCCGTTCCGCGCTGGTATTAAGGCGCAGGTCGGGGTTGAGTTTTAATGACAGCGCCTACCCCCTGCCTGATGATCCAAGGGGCTGGGTCAAATGTTGGTAAATCGGTTTTGGTGGCGGGCTTATGTCGGTATTTTGCCAATCACGGCATAAAGGTGGCACCTTTTAAGCCGCAAAATATGTCGAATAATGCGGCGGTTGCTGATGATGGTGGCGAAATTGGCCGGGCCCAAGCATTGCAGGCCCGCGCCGCACGCCTGCCTGCTAGCATTCATATGAACCCGGTGTTGCTAAAACCCGAAACCGATACCGGCGCGCAGATTATTGTGCAGGGCCAACGCTATGGCAGCATGCGAGCCCGTGAATATGGCACCCATAAAGCTGCCCTTATGCCGCATGTCCTTGATAGTTTTGCGCGCCTTGGCGCGGCCGCTGATCTTATTTTGATTGAGGGAGCCGGCAGTCCGGCCGAGGTCAATTTGCGGGCTGGTGATATTGCCAATATGGGCTTTGCCAGTGCCGTCAAGGCGCCAGTCATTATGGTTGGCGACATTGACAGAGGCGGCGTAATCGCCAGCCTTGTTGGCACAAATATGGTTCTTGATGATGAAGATAAAAAATTAATTAAAGCATTTATTATCAATAAATTCAGAGGCGATACTAAACTATTTTCTGAAGGTATGACGGCAATTGAATCGCATACCGGTTGGTCTGGTTTGGGCATTTTACCCTATTTTGACGACGCGCGGTTATTGCCGGCTGAAGATATTTTGGATCTTGGTCGTGGGTCTGGTGTTGGCGCTGGCGCTGGTGATGCAGGTAAGGCCGGTGTTGGGGCTGGGGCGCAAAAGGCGGTGACAATCGCGGTGCCGGTGTTGCGCCGCATTGCGAATTTTGATGATTTGGACCCTTTACAAGCAGAGCCTAATGTGACCATAGAGCTTGTGCGTGCTGGTGAGGTAATGCCGGCACATGCCGATATTATTTTGCTTCCTGGCTCAAAATCAACCATCGCTGACATTAAGTTTTTACGCGAAAATGGCTGGGATATTGATATTTTGGCGCATCATCGACGTGGCGGCCGTGTGCTGGGCCTTTGTGGCGGCTATCAAATGCTTGGCCAAACCATCAGTGACCCGGATGGCATAGAAGGGGCCCCTGAAACCGTTGACGGGTTGGGGTTGCTGCGTGTTGAGACTGTTTTGGATCATCAAAAAACGGTGCGCCGTACAGATGGCCGGTTGGCGGCTCAAAACATCGCTGTATCAGGTTATGAAATTCACATGGGGATCAGTAGCGGCGCAGATCGTCAGCGTCCATTTTTGCTTGTTGATGGCGCTGGTGAGGGGGCTGTATCGGCAGATGGACGGGTCTGTGGCAGCTATCTTCACGGATTATTCACCAGCAATGGCTTCCGCCAGCATTTTTTGCAACAAGACGGGGTGGGTAGTGCCCTTGATTATGATGCCACTGTAGACCGGGTTTTGGATAAATTGGCTGAGCATCTGGCGGCGCACTTAGATGTAGCTGAATTACAGGGCATTGCCGGCATTTCAGTGTGATTGTACTGTTATGTTGCTAAGCTGCACGATCAGATTTTGCAGCGCTGGCAACCCGATAATAGCGACCATCACCCAAAACAGGCCAATAGCCCGCATGCTAATGCCGAGGGCGGCGGCGATATCATCATTTTGCGCATCACGGCCACGGCTGTTGAATTTATCAGCGTTTTTTATGCGGTTGCCGTAATAACGCGGACCCGCCAACCAAATGCCGAGGCCGCCAGCCATCGCTGCCTCCGGCCAACCGGCATTCGGCGAGGCGTGTTTTGGGGCATCGCGCAGCATGGTGGTAAGCGCCGCCATGGCGCCACCTGTGCCACCAAAGCTGGCCAGCACAAGTAAAATGCCGGTAAGCCGCGCCGGCAAATAATTCAGCGCATCATCGAGTTTTGCCGCCGCCCAGCCGAACGCATAATATCGCGCGTTTTTATACCCAATCATGCTGTCGGCGGTATTGACCATTTTGTATATGAACACACCCGGCAGGCCCAAAACCAGAAACCAGAAAGCTGGGGCGATTACCCCATCAGATAGATTTTCGGCATCGGTTTCAATGGCGGCACGGCAAATTTCGGACTGCGTCATGCTGGTGGTGCGGCGTCCGACAATCATGCCAATGGACTGGCGTGCTGCATCAAGGCTGTGATCGAGCGCATCGGCTACGGCTTTGACATGGGTGTGAAGCGACCGGCCAGCCAGCAAAATTGCCAGTGCCACCAGCTCGGCGCCACTGCCGATCACGCTTAGGCCAGTTGCGGCAGCAAAGGCGATCACACAGCATACCAAAATTGTGATCAGCCCGCAAAATCGGCGCTGGCGCCCCCGCAATCGGCGTTGGTTGCCATAATGTTCCAATGTGCCAATCATCTTGCCAAACAAAACCACCGGATGCGGCAGCCGCCGCCACAGCCAATCTGGTTCGCCAAAAAATGCATCAATGACCAATGCGGCGCACATTATAACGGCGCGGTCTTCAAATTCAGAAAGGGTGAATGGGAGCATTTAGCGTACCTTTGGTCGCATGGGTGATTGTTTTTCGCTGATCGCTATCGTATGGTCTAACAAGGTTGGTGGACTTGTGAACAAGATGAAAGCGACCCCGGTGCGGTGGACCTAATTCAGGCATCCAAATCCGGGCCCCAGACCAGTCAGATAGTACGGGCTGCATTTTGCAACCTGCGGTCTGTAATGGCTTCATTCACGCGCATTTTCCACAAATTGTTTTGTTCACAGGCCTCTTAAATTATGGTGGCCCGAGGGTTATGGCAACAGACATTTTCAATTGGTTTGCTGGTTAGGAGCGAGTTATGAGTGCTGACAATAATCAGGTGGCAACGCCAAAATACGGGGTGATGATCTGTGGCCACGGGTCGCGCTCAAAATCGGCGGTTACGGAATTTGCTGTTTTGGCTGAAAAACTGGCGCCGTTATTTCCCGATTGGCCGGTTGAATATGGCTATCTTGAATTTGCGACACCAGTCATCAAAACCGGTTTGGATAAATTGCGCGCGCAGGGTGTTACCCATGTGCTGGCAGTGCCGGGCATGCTATTTGCTGCTGGACATGCCAAAAATGATATTCCATCAGTGCTGAACAGCTATGCTAGCCAGCATGGCATCACGATTCAATATGGCCGTGAGCTGGCGATTGATTTGCAGATGTTACAAGCTGCCGGTGATCGCATCAGCGCAGCGATTGCTGATGCTGATAAAGCGGCTGGTGTGGTGCCTGTCAAGGATACATGTTTGGTGGTAATCGGGCGCGGCGCATCTGACCCAGATGCAAATTCAAATGTATCAAAAATAGCCCGCATGTTGTGGGAAGGTATGGGGTTTGGCTGGGCCGAAGTCGGCTACTCAGGCGTTACATTCCCATTGGTGCAACCGTGTCTCGAACATGTTGCCAAGCTGGGATACCGGCGGGTCATTGTGTTCCCGTATTTTCTGTTTTCGGGGATTTTGATTGACCGTATATACGGGTTTACGGATGAAGTGGCCGCGGCCTACCCGGATATCGAATTTGTGAAAGCCGGGTATCTCAATGACCATCCAAAAGTCATTGCCACATTTGCTGACCGTGTGCGCGAAATTCTCGACGGAAACAACAATATGAACTGTGCCTTGTGCAAATACCGGGCGCAGGTGCTGGGGTTTGAAGCCGAGGTCGGGTTGGCTCAGGAATCACATCACCACCATGTCGAGGGACAGGGGATTTCAGCGCCTGGAAGCAATGTAGAGGATTGTGCTCTATGCGACAGTTTCTGCACCGGGGCGTGCCGGTTGGATATGGCCCATCATCACGATCATCATCATCACGATCACCATGCTCATGATCACGATGGTCACCATCATCACCCTTATCCGCATGCAGATCATCCTTTGGGCCCGGAATCGGTGCGCCGCCGTTTGCCTAAATCACCGTCAAAGGGCTGAACGGTGATGACGGCTCATGGCTATATCAAAGACCCGGCCGCTATCTATGCCGAGTCATTTGCGCGGGTAAGGGCAGCTGCCGCGCTTGATGGGTTGCCGCCCGATATTGTGAGTGTGGCGATGCGCCTTGTTCATGCGTGTGGCATGCCTGATCTTCTCGATGATTTTGACTATAGCACGGGCGCAGCAGCATCAGCATCAGCAGCACTGGCGGCCGGCCGGCCGATTTTTTGCGATTGTGAAATGGTGAGGTCTGGCATTACCCGCCGCTTCCTTAGCGCGCAAAATGATATTATCGTGACCTTAAATGATCGGCAAACCAGCCAGCTAGCAGCAACGCATAAAACCACCCGCTCAGCGGCTGCTGTTGATTTATGGGGGGCTGACGTCGAGGGGGCTGTGGTGGCCATCGGCAATGCCCCTACCGCATTGTTTCGTTTGTTAGAAATCATTGCCGAGGGCGGCTCTAAGCCAGCTGCCATTTTGGGCTTTCCGGTGGGGTTTGTTGGCGCCGCCGAATCAAAACGCGCGCTTGCAGAAAATGATGCTGGGCTGGGTTTTATGGTTGTGCATGGCACCCGTGGTGGCTCGGCAATGGCGGCGGCGGCGGTCAATGCGCTGGCATTGGCAAGCAAGGCCTAGCGGATGGCTGCGTTCATCACCATTTTGGGGATTGGCGAGGCTGGCCCGGATCGCCTTTCGGTGGCGGCACAAAAGGCACTTGGCGCGGCCCGGCTGGTCATTGCCTCACCACGGTTTCATGCCGGGCTAGCCAGTTATATTGACGGGTCTGCCAGCATGCGCGGCTGGCCAACGCCTTTTGCTGATCTATATGCTATTATCGAGCAGTATCGCGGCCAAAGCGTGGTTTTGTGCGCCACTGGCGACCCGCTGTGGTTTGGGGCTGGATCAAGCGTGATCAAACATTTCGGACATGAGCACTGTACAGTCATACCGCACCTGTCTGGGTTTCAACTGGTGGCGTCACGCATGGGGTGGGCACTGGACAACTGTGAAACCGTGACAATTCATGGTCGGCCGCTTGACGCGCTTGTTTCAAAACTTTACCGGCGGGCCAAAATTTTGGTTCTGGCTGACAGCCATAGCAGCCCGGCAGCGGTTGCTAATTTGCTTGATGCACATGGGTTTGGCGCGGCCCATATGACGGTTTTGGCAGAGATGGGCGGCGCAGCCGAGGCCCGTTTTGATGGGCTGGCCAACAACTGGACACATGCGGTGCCAGATTTTCATATTATTGCTATTGCTTGTCCTGATGTGGCGCCAGCACAAACTGGATTTGGCTGCGACGACACGGTCTTTGAAAACACTGGCAAATTGACCAAACGTGAGGCCCGTGCCAGCGCGCTATCGAAATTATCACCGTTTCCCGGTGCCGTGTTTTGGGATGTGGGCGCTGGGTCTGGGGCAGTGGCTATAGAATTTATGCGGTTGGCGCCGCGCTCTCAGGCATTTGCAATTGATAAAGACAAAGCCCAAATCGCCATGGCACGCCGTAATGCGGCAAGATGTGGTGTGCCATCACTAACCCATATTGAAGCCGATTTGCCAGACGGGCTCGATGTTTTGCCCCGTCCAGATGCAATCTTCATTGGTGGCGGCTTGTCGGCAGCTGTTATCGCCCACTGTTGTGCGGCGTTGCAGGCTGGTGGCAATGTGGTGGCGCATGCGGTGACGCTTGAAAGCGAGGCGGTGCTGGTCGATGCGTGGCGGCACTATGGTGGGTTTTTAACCCGCCTTGCGGTGACTTACGCTGACCCGGTTGGCGGCTTTCATGGCTGGCGCCCGTTGATGCCTGTTACCCAATGGCATTTTGGCAAACCGGCATAGCCGAAAAGGGATATATTATGACAGCAGGGGTTCTTTATGGTGTCGGCACCGGGCCGGGTGATCCAGGGTTGGTAACGCGGCGTGCTTGGCAACTGATAAATGATGCACGGACCATCGCCTATTTGGCGCCTGATATCGGCGACAGCTTTGCTCGCAGCATTGTGGCTGACGCCATTGCGGCAGATGCTGAAGAAATTGTGCTGCGGGTACCAATGCGGCCCGGGCGGGCGCCGGCACAGCATATCTATGATGACGGTGCGGCGCGCATTGCCAAGCATCTTGCCGCCGGCCGTGATGTGGTGGTGCTGTGCGAGGGGGATCCGTTGTTCTATGGGTCCTTTATGTATGTTTTGGCCCGCTTAAAGGATGAATTTAGGGTTGAGGTGGTGCCGGGAGTGACCTCGCTGACCGCCTGCGCCGCATCGCATCTGCACCCGCTTGTCGCGCGGAATGATGTCATGACCATTCTTCCAGCGCCGCTTGATGATGCGGTGTTGCGGGCCCGTATTGGTGATGCCGAAGCTGTTGCTATTATGAAGCTGGGGCGGCATATGCCGCGTCTTCGCGCTTTGTTGGCGGCTATGGGGCTTGCCGACCGGACGCTCTATGTCAGTCATGCGTCGCTAGAAACACAATTTAGCTGCAGTCTGGCTGATGCGCCTGATGCGGCACCGTATTTTTCTATGCTGCTATTGTATAAAGGGGATGATCCGTGGATCAAAACATAACCAAGGCATCAGATAGCGCTGGCACCACGCAGCGCCCCGCAATCATCTGTTTGTCAGACACCGCAGCGACGTTGGCGGGCCGTATTGCGGCGGCTGTTGACGGTGATGTGCATGGCCTTGCTGGGCGTTGTCGGTCGGCGCCGTTCCTGTTCGAAAATGCAATCGCCCATGTGGCGGCGTTGTTTTCTGCTGGCCGTCCGGTTATCGGCTTGTGTGCGTCAGCCATTCTCATTCGCGCGGTGGCGCCGCACCTTGGTCACAAACGACATGACCCGCCAGTGATCGCCATTGCCGAGGATGCCAGCACCATCGTGCCGCTTTTGGGGCTGCATCACGGCGGGCTGCGGCTTGGCAGTGCCATTCAACAGGCAGTTGGCGGGCATCTGGCAGTGACTACGCCGGGCAATCTACAGTGGGGCATCAGTCTAGATGCACCGCCGGCGGGCTGGCGGTTGGCCAACCCGGATGCCGCTGCAGCGGTGATGGCAGCGCTTTTGAACGGCGCCGGGGCGACGATTTCTGGTGCTGATAGCGCGCTTTTGGCGCCTTGGTTAGCGTCGATGCCAAAAGGTGACGGGGTTGAGCTGACTGCGACCAGTGCCTGGGTGGCGCCAAAACAGCATCAACTTGTCTATTGCCCGCAAAAGCTGGTTTTGGGGGTGGGCTGTGCGCGCGGCTATGATGTCGCTGATTTCGACCATTTTGTGATGGCGCAGCTTGAACGTCATAACATTAACCCGGCGGCCATTGCGGCGATTGCATCGATTGACCTGAAAGCTGATGAGCCAGCCATCCTGGCGCTGGCGGATCGGCTAGATGTGCCGTACAGGGTGTTCACCGCCGCAGCGTTGGAAGCGCAAACACCGCGCCTTGTAACGCCATCAGAAACTGTATTTGCAGAAATTGGAGTGCATGGCGTTGCCGAAGCTGCGGCGCTAGCGATGGCTGGTGCTGCAGCAAATTTGTGCGTTACGAAACAAAAATCTGATAACGCAACATTGGCGCTTGCTGAAATGCCAGCCTTTTGTGACCCAAACGCGGCGTTACCGGGGCGCAAACCCGGCCGGGTGATGCTCATTGGCATTGGTCCCGGTCAAGCCGCGTGGCGCACACCAGAGGCCGCACAATGGGTGCAGACTGCTGATGAATTGGTCGGTTATGGTTTGTATATTGATATTTTGGGAAGCACTGCGGCGCATATCCCGCGGGCTGATTTTGCGCTTGGTGAGGAGGAGGCGCGGTGTCGCTATGCCTTGGAGCGGGCCGCGACCGGTCTTGATGTCGCCATTATATGTTCAGGTGATGCTGGTATTTACGCGATGGGCGCGCTGGTTTTTGAATTGCTTGATCGCGATGAGGCGGCTGGCGGTGTCAGCCAAGCGGCGCGCCGTGTTGCCGTTGTCAGCACGCCGGGGGTGTCGGCATTGCAAGCGGCTGCGGCGCGGTCTGGGGCTATTTTGGGGCATGATTTTTGTACAATTTCACTGTCTGATCTGTTGACCCCGTGGCCAAGCATTGAATCGCGTATTCACGCCGCTGGGTCTGGTGATTTTGTGATCGCCTTTTATAACCCGGTGTCACGCCGCCGCCGCACCCAATTAGCGGCGGCGCGAGATATTCTGATAGGCTATCGCGGCGCTGATACCCCGGTGGTGCTTGCCAGCAATTTGGGGCGCCAAGATGAGACCTTAAAATTTAGAACTTTAGGCGGGCTTGATATCGACGAGGTCGATATGCTGACCGTCGTTATGGTGGGGTCAAGCGCCTCACGATTGCTAGATCTTGGGCGTGGCAAAGCAGTATATACGCCCCGAGGTTATGATAAAAAAACAAATAGTTAAAAACCAAAGGTAATGTCATATGAAAGTTCATTTTATTGGTGCAGGCCCAGGGGATCCAGAATTAATCACAATTCGTGGCCAGCGCTTCATCGAAAGTTGTGAGGTTTGTTTATACGCCGGGTCATTGGTGCCAGAAGCGGTGGTCGCCGCTGCGCCGCAAACTGCGCGGGTGATCGATACAGCGTCACTGACGTTGGACGATATCATTGCTGAAATGGAGCGTGCCACCGCATCTGGCCAGAATGTCGCGCGCGTGCATTCTGGTGATCCTTCGCTTTATGGTGCCATTGCCGAACAAATTCGGCGCCTAAAGGCGCTGGGCATTGCGTATGATATTACCCCGGGGGTTTCGGCTTATGCAGCAGCAGCAGCGGGCCTTGGTATTGAATTGACGATCCCGGAAGTGACCCAAACCCTAATCCTGACGCGGACAGCGATGAAATCTTCGGCGATGCCGCACGGCGAGGATTTGGCAAGTCTAGGGCGGACCGGGGCAACATTAGCCATCCATTTATCGATACGTAACCTACGCGCGATTGAACGTGAATTAACACCCTTTTATGGAGAAGATTGCCCAGTGATTGTGGCCTACCGCGTTGGCTGGCCGGATGAAACCTACATCAAAGCGACACTTTCGACGGTGCGCAGCGCCGTGCAAAAGGCGAAAATTACCCGCACAGCGCTGATTTTTGTGGGTAAAGGGCTGGGCATGGACGACGCATTTCGTGACAGTGCGTTGTATGATTCAGCGCATGCCCATATTTTGCGGCCAGTGCGTGGTAATGCGGCAAATGATGGCTAGGATGCTGCGATAATATGGCCGTAAGAGCCATAGACATTACCCGCTTTCAGGCCGGTTTCCCCGAGTCGAGAATCAGCCGCGTCAAAAGCCTCAAATAGCGCATCTCCCGTGCTATGGGTTACGCTGGTGTAATGGAATTCATGCCCCAAAAGCGGGCCGTTCCAGAAAAAGTCTGTCTTTGGCAACAGTTTTCGGTAGCCGAGGTGGCGTTGTCGAACCGCAAAGCTTGTATGTAGGTCAAATAGGCCGGCCATTTTATAGGCCTGCCCTTCGGCGCTAGTAATGGTTGTGCCAAGCGCCATAAAGCCGCCGCACTCACCATAAATCATACAGCCATTTTGGGCGGCGTCACGCAAACCGGAAAAGCAGTTTTGGGCGGTTGATAGGCGCGGTAAGTGTAGCTCTGGATAGCCGCCGGGCAGGAATATAAACCCGGCATCGGCCGCCGGGCGTTCATCATTTAATGGTGAAAACCCGGTTATTGTGGCGCCGCGGCGGTGCCAGTCTTGCAGCATATGTTCATAGCAAAACCCGAAAGCAGCATCACGTGCCACCGCAATATTTTGGGCAGGGGGTGGCACAAGGCTTTGCCGGCCAACGGTGGTTGACTCTCTGGCAGCCATAGGGGTGCCAGATAGGGGGGCGGCGGCCTGATAAATCGCCTCAAGGTCGCAATGTGATGAAACAAGGTTTGCAGCGGCATCTAACAGCGGCGTCAGGCGACCATCAGCGGCAAGGTCGCCAGCCTGCACCAGTCCAAGATGGCGTGACGGGACCTGAATATCCGTGCTGGGTGGCAATGCACCTAATAACGGCATGGCGACGCTGGCAAGAGCATCAGCAATCAAACGCTGGTGACGCGCCGAGGCCACATGGTTCAAAATGACCCCGGCAATTGGGGTTTTTGGCAGCAGTGCAGCAACCCCAGCGGCAAGCATTGCCGCGGTTTGTGCGGTGCGGCGTACATCAAGCACCAGCACAAGCGGCAGTTCCAATGCCACCGCCAGAGCAGCGCTGCTGCCAACCCCGTTTGGCCCACCATCAAACAGGCCCATAACCCCCTCGACAAGCATGACCTCGCCGGGCTGGTCATGCGCAAGCTGCTGCAACAAATCATCGCGCATAGCAAAGCTATCAAGATTGATCGCTGGGTGGCCGCTGGCGGCGCTTAAAAACGCGGCATCAATATAATCAGGGCCGGTTTTTGCTGGGCTAATCGGCAGGCCGCGCTTGGCAAAGGCGCGCAGTAGGCCAAGTGTTATCAAGGTCTTGCCAGATCCAGAGGCAAGGCCAGCAACCATCAGGCCTTTTGATGCCATTATCCGGTTTCCGAGATGCTGCGCACATCAAGCGGGTCAAAATTGCGCACTGGCGCCCCGTCCAATTGTCCCAACCAATCAAGGCACTGCCGCATTAGTGCTACCCGCCCGATGCAAACAATCGCAGGGGCGCCAATGCCGCTATCGATGATGTCGGTGTTGGCGCTGCCCAGCGTGGTTTCCAGCACTTTCATCTTTGGGGTGGTGGCATTGCTGACGACGGCAACAGGTTCATTTTTATCACGCCCGGCCTCGATTAATTTTGCGGCAATTTCGGGCATATGTTTGATCGCCATATACATCACAATCACTTGCGAGCCTTTTGATAGCGCCTGCCAGTCAATCGCCGATGGCATAGCGCCGGTCCGGTCATGGCCAGACAAAAAAGTCACGGATTGATTGACATCACGATGCGTTACCGGAATGCCAGCATAAGCTAGCCCGCCAATGCCAGCTGAAATCCCCGGAATAATCCGCAACCGAATGCCGGCTTGGATAAGTGTCTGAGCTTCTTCACCGCCCCGTCCAAATACGAATGGGTCACCGCCCTTTAAGCGCAAAACGCGTTTGCCTTGCCGCGCTAGCTCGATAAGACGTAGTGAAATGTCACGTTGTTGTGGTGAGGGTTTGCCGCCGCGTTTACCAGCATATTCAATCACTGCATCAGCCGATGCCCATTGCAGCAACCCTTGATTAACCAGTGCGTCATAAATAATCACATCGGCCTGCTGCAGCGCATTTAGCGCGTGCAGGGTGATGAGCCCCGGGTCACCCGGGCCACCGCCAGCCATCCACACCCAACCGGCCTCAAATTGTGGCCAGTCTTGACCAGCAAGTCGGGGCAGCGCACAGGTCGTTATATTTTCATTGTGCTCGTTGCTCATATCACATGATACTACTGCAATTGGGTTGTCTTTGCACTCTTTTCCTGCCTATTCTCTGGGCTGTTGCCTGCCTGGCCTAGAAACTTTTTTGATTGGGCGCGGCGCTGCAGGTGATTGCCGTATTAACCAGGAAGCCAATGACCAAAACATTGACCACAAAGTTACGGTTTGGCTGGACAACCGGGACCTGCGCGACAGCCGCTGTGAACGCAGCTTACACCGCACTGGTAACGGGTGCATTTCCTAAACGCGTCACAATTGTGACGCCAATCGGCAAAAATGCCGATCTTGAGGTGGCTTTTTCAGATGTTGGCGAAGCATGGGCGCAGGCCGGCATTATCAAAGATGCGGGCGATGATCCAGATGTCACGCATGGTGCGATGATTTGTGCCAAAGTTTGTGTTGGTGATGCTGGCTCGGGGGTAACATTCTGGCGCGGTGACGGGGTTGGGCTTGTGACAAAGGCGGGGCTGCCAATTGCGGTTGGTGAACCGGCAATTAACCCGGTGCCGCGTCAAATGATGGCCGCTATGGTTGCCGAGTTGGCACAAAAATTGGCTGGACCAAAAGATGTGACGATTGAAATTTCGGTCCCCAATGGGGCTGTAATTGCTGAAAAAACATGGAATTCCAGACTTGGCATCGAGGGCGGAATTTCAATTTTGGGGACCTCGGGCATTGTGCGGCCATTTTCCTGCGCGGCCTGGATTGCATCGATTCATCGCGGGGTGGATGTGGCACGTGCAAATGGCCTGATGCATGTGATCGGGTCGACTGGTAACATGTCTGAGGTGGCGGCAAAAGCCCGTTATGATGTGCCAGATATCGCGCTGATGGATATGGGAGATTTTGTGGGTGGGCTGCTCAAATATATGCGCCGTCATCCGGTTGCAAAGCTGACCATAGCCGGTGGATTTGCGAAAATGGTGAAGCTGTCGCAAGGGGCTGTTGACCTGCATTCTGCGCGGTCACAGGTTGATTTTGAAATGCTCGCTGAGCTGGCGGCCCCGCTTGGCTTTGACGCTGATGCGGTGCGGCGCGCCAATTCGGTTCTTGAAGTTGTGGATTTGGCTGGGCCGGAGGCGCGTCATGCGCTTGCCACCGCAATTGCCGAGGCGGCGCAGGCCGCCGCCTATAAAATTCTGCGCGAAGCGCCGGTAACCATCGAAATTATGGTTGTGGGACGTGATGGGACCTGCTGGGGCATAGCTGGGCGGTGATATGAAGCATCTTCTTGTGTTAGCCGGCACCGGCGAGGCCCGAAATTTACTAAAACAGTTGGCTCAGCAGCAGACATTTCGGATTACCGCATCGCTGGCCGGCGCGACAACTGCGCCGCTACCATTAGGGGTGACAACGCGCTCTGGTGGTTTTGGTGGCGTTTCTGGGTTGGCCGATTGGGTGCGCGCACATGATGTCGATATTATGCTTGATATGACGCATCCTTATGCTGCGCAAATGAGTGCACATGCGGCGACGGTTGCAGAAGATCTAGCATTACCCACGCTTGCCTTTCACCGCCCGCCATGGCGCCCGCAAGCTGGCGATCGATGGCAAGATTTTGAGAGTTGGCAACATATGTCGGCGGCTTTGCCAGCCGCAGCGAGGCTGTTTCTGGCCGCGGGAAGCCGCGCTCTGCGTCCGTTTTGCGCGCGGCCCGACCTAACCCTGCTTATCCGCGGCTTGGCTATAGATGGGAGTATTAAAAGCAAAAATATCAGTATTTTAGAATCGTTACCTAATAAATTAGTGGAGGACGAAATGCAATTGTTAAGGGATTATGATATCAGCCATCTTGTCTGTAAAAATTCAGGTGGTGAGTTCAGCCGGGCCAAGCTAGATGCAGCGCGCCAGTTAGGGATGCCCGTGTGGATGCTCGCCCGACCAGCATTGCCTGCCGCCGCAAATTATTATCAGGTTTTTAGCGATGTCGATGCTATCACGCGGGCGCTTTTGCGGTAAATCTTACCGGTCTTGGCGATGCGCGCCCTCATATTTTGCCGGTTAATGCTGTTTGATGGGGTGTAAAACTGGCGATAATCGCCTATGTTATTAGGGGACGGTTTGGTAGGGGCCCAGACGGCATGTGCCGGGGTTGCCCGGGCGAATAGTGTTTTACCGGGCTAATAGTGTTTGATAGGTGTGCTGAATGACTAGATGGCGTCATTTGATTGTTGCAATAGGGTTGGTACCGGCACTTGTGCTGTATTTGGGGGCGATGATGCTGATTGCCGATCATGTTACCAGCATCCATATCCTGCTTGATTTCTTGTTCTATGTGGTTGCGGGTTTGGCGTGGATTCCGCTTGCCGGTAAAGTGGTTGGCTGGCTAGCGACGCATGAAAGTCACTAAAAGTCGCTGGTTTCATCTGCGGGTGAGGTAAAGTGGTGTTGAGGTCGCATATTAAGGGTTTTTTTGCAGGATTTTCTGTCGAAGATCCGTCCAAGAGCGCGGCAGATGATGCGCCGCTGGCAGTAGCTGCGCCGGGGGTAAATATCATGCCCTCCGCACATAACGCATGGGCTGGCAAAGCCGCGCTTGACGGTGATGGCGGGGTAGAGCGCCCGTTGGGGGCGGCTATTGATCTTGCCGCGCATCTTATGCAAGAGCATGGGTTGACCGGCTGGCGCATAAAGCTAGACCATGCGCGTCGCCGTGCCGGCCAGTGCGATTTTTCAAACCGCATCATTTCCCTGTCACGGCTTTACGTGCGCCATGCCACGCCAGAACATATCCGTGACACTATTTTGCATGAAATTTCGCATGCGCTTGTCGGGCCACGCCATGGGCATGATGCGGTTTGGCGGCAAAAGGC
>Ga0181607_10000684_pt1 | contig 29408 bp, 27 predicted proteins | sample 041ome_9_FD_132420 | JGI IMG/M metagenome (GOLD analysis project Ga0181607, IMG submission 132420) | Coastal salt marsh microbial communities from the Groves Creek Marsh, Skidaway Island, Georgia - 041413US metaG (megahit assembly) | ecosystem: Environmental > Aquatic > Marine > Intertidal zone...
GATGTGCACCGTATCACCAGATCGCACACCAGAGGCGCGCATCGATCGCGCAACCATATTGGCCCACATATCGACGTCATTTTTTGTATACCCCACGACCGTTGGCTTACCGGTTGTCCCCGAGGATGCGTGAATACGCATGATATCGGTTTTTGGGACAGCGAACATTCCGAACGGGTAATTATCCCGCAGATCAGACTTCACGGTGAACGGAAATTTGGCCAAATCCGACAACGATTTTAGATCATCAGGATGTACACCTGCTGCATCAAAGGATGCTTTGTAAAACGGAACATTGTTGTACGCGTGTGACAAAGACCATTTCAGCCGTTGCAATTGTAACGCGCTGATTTCATCACGGCTGGCGATTTCTATCGGGTCTAGGGAAGATTTCGGGGGGGTAAGATCTTTCATTCCTGTGGTCCTTCCGCATCAAATAAGGGTTTGCCAATGGCGCGCGATTGGCCGCGAAATTCGGCGATCACTGTGCCATCTTGGTTGGTGACGGTCACGTCATATAATCCTGTGCGCCCCTTCAACGACACTTCGCGGGCGGTCGCTGTCATGCGATCGCCGATGTGACCGGGTGCCAGATACAGAATGCTATTGCTTTGCGCGACGGTTGCCTGATTGCGGCTGTTGCAGGCAAAGGCGAACGCGCTATCGGCCAAGGCAAAGCTAACGCCGCCGTGCAACGTTCCGTGGCCGTTACAATGATCTTGGCGAACGGTCATGGCCAAGGTCGCCGCGCCTTCAGACACGGACACGATTTCAAATCCGAACCATTTCGATGCATGGTCGTTTTCCATCAACGCGGTTGCGGATCGTTCGGCAATAGATTTGGTCATGACCGTTTTCCCGTAAAATTTGGTGCGCGTTTTTGTAAAAATGCGCTGACGCCTTCGGCATAATCGGGCGTCTGACCACAGATTTTCTGGCTGGCGGCTTCTAGGTCCAATTGTTCGTCCAATGTGTTTGTCGCGGCGGCCTGGATCGCGGCTTTGGTCATCGCCAAACCGATGGTTGGTGCGGATCCAAATTGCGCGGCCAAGGCGCGGGCATGGTCCAAATATTCATCCTCTGGCAATGCTTTCCAGATCATACCCCAATCTGCGGCTTGTGTCGCGGTCACGGGTTCGGCGGTCAAGGCCAATGCCTTGGCGCGCGCTTCGCCGATCAAATGACGCAAAGTCCACGTTCCGCCGCTATCGGGGACCAATCCGACCTTGGCAAAGGATTGGATGAACTTGGCCTTTTCGGACGCGATCACGATATCACAGGCCAACGCAAGGTTTGCACCAGCCCCCGTAGCCACGCCGTTTACGACGCAAATTACGGGACATTCCATCGCCTTTATCAAGCGCACGAGTGGATTGTAAAAGGTGGTCAATGTTTTCGACAAATCGGGCGCTTCAGTCATTTTTGAAGGATCACGATCCCCTAAATCCTGACCTGCGCAAAACCCGCGTCCCGCCCCTGTCAGCAAGACGGCCCGCATTCCTGTGTCACGAGATTCGGTCAAAGCCGCATACAGAGCACGGTGCATGTCGTCGTTAAAACTGTTCAATCGATCTGGGCGATTTAATGTGATTTCAACCCATGTTTCATGGGCTGTGACAAGCAGGGTATCAGAAATGCTTTGCATCGGTTTGTCCTAATATTTTTAAAAGACTTGCATAAACCAACCGTTCGGTCAATTATTAAATCGACTCAAGTTTTCGAAAAGGTTGCAAAATGATCAATGTGTCGAGTTTTGTTAAGGGTGAATGGGTGTCAGCAAATAGCTCTGCGCGTTTGATCAATCATGCCATTACAGGTGCTGACTTTGCGACTGCAGGTAATGACGGATTGGATTATGCCGGCATGTTGCAATTCGCAAACGATCATGGTGCACCCGCGTTGCGCACGATGACGTTTCACCAACGTGCGAAGATGATTAAGGGTTTGGCGCTGTATTTGAACGAGCACAAGCAAAGCCTTTACGATTTGTCGTTTGCCACAGGTGCTACATTATCTGATCACATGATTGACGTTGATGGCGGCATCGGCACCATGTTTGTGTATTCTGCAAAAGGGCGTCGTGAACTGCCGAATACCACGATTATCGTCGATGGCGATATCGAACAATTTGGTAAAACGGGTTCGTTTTTAGGTCAACATATTTATACATCAAAACAGGGCGTTGCGGTTCATATCAACGCATTTAACTTTCCCGTTTGGGGTATGTTGGAAAAACTTGCGCCCGCGCTTTTGGCGGGGGTTCCGTCCATTGTAAAACCGGCAACGGCCACATGTTATGTGACCGAGCTCTGTGTGCGCTTGATGGATCAAAGTGGCCTTTTGCCAAAGGGGGCTGTCCAATTGGTAACGGGCGGATTGGGCAATACGCTTGACCTTTTGGGGTGTCAGGACACCGTGACGTTCACCGGCTCTGCTGCGACGTCACAGATGTTCAAAACCCATCCTGCCATCACGCAAAATGGCGTAAGCTATACCGCTGAACAAGACAGCTTGAATGCGTCGATCCTTGGTTTGGATGCCACAGCGGAATCGCCCGAGTTTGATTTGTTCATCAAAGAGGTCACACGGGAAATGACCGTGAAAGCCGGCCAGAAATGTACCGCCGTGCGTCGCATCATTGTACCCGCAGCAATGGTCGAGCCTGTGCAAGCGGCCCTGTCCGCGCGCCTTGCAAAGGTCACGATCGGTGACCCTAGGGTTGATGGTGTCAAAATGGGAGCTTTGGTGTCGCAAGAACAGAAATTGGACGTTCTGGAGAAAATCGCCCAATTGTCCCAACAGGCCGAGATCGTTTATGGCGGTCAAGACGGATTTTCGCCAATCGGTGAAGGCACCCAAGGGGGCGCATTTGTTGCACCGACGTTGTTGCGATGTTCTGATCCTGACGCGGCCAACATCATTCACAGCAACGAAGCTTTTGGCCCCGTCAGCACAATCCTGCCCTATACATCATCGGATCACGCTGCGCGTTTGGCAAACTTGGGCGGCGGCAGCCTTGTTGCATCTGTCTTTACCAATGACGCCGAGACCGCGTTGGAATTAACCCAGGCAATCGGCGCGTATCATGGACGTTTGTATTTCAACAATCGTGATAGCGCAAAAGAGGCAACCGGCCACGGATCGCCAATGCCGCATATGGTACATGGTGGACCAGGTCGCGCTGGCGGTGGTGAAGAATTGGGGGGCATTCGCGGTGTGAAACATTTTATGCAACGCACCGCAATCCAAGGCAGCCCACAGATATTACAAGCTGTGACGAACACATGGGTCCGTGGCGCTGCACAACAAGAACACGAAATCCACCCGTTCCAACGTCGTTTTGGTGATCTGCGCTTGGGCGACACTTTGTTTTCCGAAGCGCGCGAGATCACGTTAGAGGACATCGAACATTTCGCCCATTTCACAGGCGACACATTTTATGCGCACATGGATGCCGATGCGGCAAAGCGGAATCCGTTTTTTCCGGATCGCGTGGCGCATGGGTATTTGCTGGTATCTTTCGCGGCGGGTCTGTTTGTTGAACCCAACGAAGGCCCTGTCTTGGCCAACACAGGCTTGGACAATCTGCGGTTCAAAAAACCTGTTGTCGCAGGTGATCATTTGAAAGTAGCCTTGAGCGTGATGCAAAAGGCCCCGAGAAATGCCGAGTATGGCGAAGTGCGCTGGGCTGTTCGCTTGACCAATCAGGATGACGAGGTCATTGCCGATTACGAGCTTTTGACAATGGTTGCCAATTAAATGCAATACGCGTCACCGACATTGATTGATCTTGCTGCCGCGCTTAACGGGCGCGGTGGGTTAAAGGTTTGGTCATTGATTGTGACGTTGATGGGCGATCGCCTGCGGTTGAACGCGGGTGCCATCCAAAACCGCGATTTGACGGCAATATTGGGTTTGCTTGGCATCACGCCCCAAGCCATTCGCGTCGCGGTGCATCGGTTGCGCCGGGATGCTTGGATCATCACCGAAAAATCGGGGCGCATGTCATGCTATTCCTTGACGCAGGATGCGGCGACCAAAACCATCGCTGTCGCGGATCTGGTGTATGAAACACCCGCTGATGCACCAAACCAATTGCAATTGGTTGTGGTGGATCCACGCGGTGAACAGATAAGCCAAGAGGCGCCCACCCAAAACGATAGCATATTTTGGATTGGACAGAACACTGGCTTGAGCATGTGCGCAAATTCAGATGACGCTCAGCTGCTTGCGACGGTTGAACGTGCCGCGCTTCCCCGTTGGATCGTTGAAAAAGCGGATCATGCTGCAAAAATCGATGACCTGATCTGGCTTTCGGGGTTTCTGACATCTCTGGTGCAGCATGACCCGCAGCTTGACGTCGATGTCCACGCTGCGCGGTTATTGGCGCTGCACGCGTGGAGGCGTTTTATTTTGCGCTCAAATTTACTTGCTATTTTGGCTGGGTCTCATGTTAATCTTTTCCAAGAATGCCGCGCACAGTTTCAGACGCTGATGCGCCGGTATCAACCCACGTCCGAACGTCCAGCGGACGCAACAGTGGAAAGGCATATTTGAAACGCAAACGTATGGTTCTTTTTGGAAAAATCACCTAATCAAAAAATAGTAGCCATACATATAATTAGCAAATATACTCAATATCAGAAGAAAGTTGGTATCAAACCATCGGTCAACGGGAGGAAAGACTATGACCACAAGAAGAAAGACGCTCGGATTCCTAGTTGGCGTCGCAATGGCGGCTTTGACAGCGACAGCTGCATTTGCCCAAGAAGTTACTCTAAAATTGGAACATTTCTTGCCAGCGGGCGCAAACGTTCCTGTCGAAATTTTGGACGTCTGGGCGAACAACCTAGAACGCAACTCAAACGGTCGAATCAAAATCGAACGTTATGCAACCATGTCATTGGGCGGCACACCGCCAGAGCTGATTGACCACGTTCAAGACGGTATCGTCGACATCGGTTGGGTTGTTGTGGGCTATACCCCAGGCCGTTACCCGACCACCGAAGTATTCGAACTGCCGTTCATGGTGCAAGACGCAGACGCCGCATCGTATGCGTTCTGGAAAATGCACGAGCGTCACATGAAAGACGCAGAAACCAAAGATCTGAAAATGCTGGGCACATGGGTTCACGGCCCCGGCATGTTCCACACTGCAGATCCAGTTGAAAAGCCATCTGACCTGGAAGGCATGAAAATCCGCGGTGGCTCGCGTCTTGTGAACCAGTTGTTGGAACGCGTTGGCGCAACACCGGTTGGGATGCCTGTCCCTGCGGTTGGCGAAGCGCTGTCAAAAGGCGTGATCGACGGCACAACAATCCCATGGGAAGTGACCGCCGCATTGAAAGTACCTGAGCTGGTATCAAACCACACACAATTCGAAGGTCCAGCACTCTATACTTTGACCTTCTTCTTGGTGATGAACAAAGCAAAATTCGAAAGCCTGCCTGCCGATATCCAAGAGATGATCGACAACCATTCAGGTTTGATGTTCTCGATTTTTGCGGGTGCAACACAGCAAGATGCTGACTGGCAAGCGCGCGCTGTTGCCGAAGAATTGGGCAACAATATCATCACCGTGACCGACACTGGCCCATGGCGTGAGCTGGTCGAACCAATCTATGCGGATTGGATCGCGGACATGAAAGGCAAAGGCATTGACGGTCAAGCCTTGATCGACGAAGCCCGTGCTTTTATGGCGGAATATTCTGCTAAATAACTAAAATAAACCGTTAGGCCGCGGAAATTCCGCGGCCTAATTGTTTTGATTTGAGGAACGACCATGCACCGTTTTTTCCTTTCGTTTTCGAAAGTTATGGCCTTGCTGGGTGGTTTGGTTTTGACCATTCTTATCCTGTTGATCGTCACGTCAATTCTGGGGCGCACATTGAACAGCGTGCTGCATACGGGCTTTGCGCAGATGATCTTGGGTGGATCCGCGCAAAGTTTGATTGATATGGGGCTTGGACCTGTGAACGGTGACTATGAATTGGTCGAAGCTGGGATCGCGTTTTCGATTTTTGCATTTCTTCCTCTGACGCAGATTTCTGGCGCCCATGCGAATGTGGATATATTCACAAATGGGTTATCTGATCGCAAACAGGCGATTTTGAAAGCGGTCATCGAAATTTTATTTGCCGGCGTTCTGGTGGCGATTGCAGTGCAATTGAACCAAGGGATGTGGGACAAAATGGATCGTGGCCAAACAACGTTTTTATTGCAATTCCCCGTGTGGTGGGCATATGGCTTTAGCTTGATTGGCGCGGCATCCGCCGCCATCGTTGGCGTATATGTTGCCTTTGCACGGGTAATGCATGTTGTCACAGGCACAGTGACGATCATCGACGAGGGGGCAGACCATTGAGCAGCTTTGAAATCGGGCTATATTCATTTCCGGCCCTGCTTTTCCTAATCTTTGCACGCGTTCCAATTGGATTGGCGATGTTTGCCACAGGGTTTGTCGGACTATCGTTGATCCAGGGGGGACCTGATATCGCATTGGCAAAAATGAAAGGCGAAGTGTTTACAACATTTTCCAGCTATTCATTGTCGATCATTCCGATGTTCCTTTTGATGGGTCATTTCGCGACGCTGGGCGGTATGAGCCAAGCGTTGTTCAAAGCGGCTGAAGGCTGGTTGGGCCATCGCAAAGGCGGCGTAGCAATGGCATCGGTTGGCGCTTGTGCCGGGTTCGGCGCAATCTGCGGCAGCTCACTTGCGACCGCCGCTACGATGAGCCGTGTTGCCCTGCCTGAAATGCGCCGCTATGGATATTCGGGCGGCTTTTCCACCGCAACGCTTGCGGCGGGGGGCACTTTGGGCATTTTGATCCCGCCATCGGTTGTTTTGGTGATCTATGCCATTTTGACTGAACAAAATATCGCGAAACTATTTGTTGCGGCGTTTGTCCCCGGTATTCTTGCAGCGCTGGGCTATGTCGCGGTCATTTCGATTTATGTCCGGATCAACCCCGATACGGCGGGTGTGCGCCCGCGCGTTCCCTATGCGCAACGCTTGATGGATCTTTTTGCGATCTGGCCGGTGTTGATCGTGTTCATCGTGGTTGTTGGCGGTATCTATGGCGGTATTTTCACGCCAACCGAAGGCGCGGCAGTTGGTGCATTAGGGACGGGAATTATCGCGTATTTCAACGGTGGCTTGAATAAGTCGACCCTTGTAGAAAGCTTTGAAGTGACCGCAAAAGCCACTGCGATGATCTTTTTCATCGTGTTGGGCGCTGCATTCTATAACGGGTTTCTGGCGCTGTCTCAGGTGCCGCAAGAAATCGCAGCCTTTGTTGTTGAGCAAGGGTTTAGCCCATGGATGGTGCTGGCTATTATCTTGGTGTTTTATCTTTTGTTAGGCTGCTTCATGGACAGCTTGTCCATGATCTTGCTGACCATTCCGATTTTCTGGCCCGTAATGCAGGAATTGGATTTCGGCATGGTGTCTATGGCTGAATTACATGCGGCTAAGGTACAACAGGTGCTGGCGTCGGGTTCTGATAGTCCAGCCGATATCCTTGCAAGTGTCAAAGCTACAATCGCCGAAGGCGCAGAATTGACACGTGAACAGATCAAAGCAATGGGCATTCGTGGCGCGTCTAACGGCGTATTGGCCCGTGTCAACGATGAACAAACCGCGATTTGGTTTGGCATTTTGGTGCTGATTGTCGTCGAAGTCGGTTTGATTACGCCACCTGTCGGGATGAACCTATTTGTGATCAATTCGATGGATCGAGAAACGCCAATATCAGAAACCTATAAGGCGGTTTTGTATTTTGTTGCATCAGATTTGTTGCGTGTGGTTCTGTTGGTCGCCTTTCCGGTTATCACATTGATGTTTATTCCAATTGCCTAGCGATTTCTGTTGAAAGGATCGTAAGTGAATATTGACGGTATCGGCGCAATCGTTTTTGGGGGGGCTCACGGCGTGGGTTCCCAAATCGCACGGCATTTGGCGGATATGGGCGCAGATGTAGCGATCTTTGACATCGATGGCGCTGCGGCGGCCGATGTTGCGGCCGAGTTCGGCGGTTATTCCCAGCACTGTGACTTTCGGGATGAAACGGTTGTTGCGGCCTGTGTGACATCTGCGATGTCGCGCTATGGTCAAGCGGCGCGGATCATTGTGAATACGGTGATTTCTGAAACCCGGGCACCCTTAATTAATTCCGCCGGTAAGGTGTTCATCCCAATTTTTAATAATGCAATGATGCTGAATATGCTCGGGCTTAACACGCTGGTAAGTTACGGCACGCAAGCCATGTTAGATATGCCCGTCCTTGATAACGGAGCGCGTGGCATCATCATCGGCCTTGTGCCCGCGCAAGATCAACTTGATCACCCCAACTCTGTTGCCTTGTCGACCACCGTGCAGGCCGCCACGGCCTATTTGGCCGCAGCAGATCGTGAACTGAGCGCGTTTGATATTCGATGCAAATCGGTTGAGAAATCTTACCAATCTGACGATTTGACATCAAAAGCGGTTATCTCTGCGATAAAAAATGCATGATAAGTCGGGGCGATCGAACACAACGATGACAATGTTGTCGTGAATGCGGATGCCTGCAATTTCTGTTTAGACTGTATTCCCGTCTGCCCGACCGGATCAATTGATGAATGGCGGATCGTGGAAACGCCTTATTCGATGGATGAACAATTCGAATGGATGGAATTGCCCGAACAACAAGAACTCGACATCGCGGACACAGGAACAGGCGAAAGCGCAGATGACGCCATCGCTGCCCTGATTGCGGATGCGCACAAAGGTGCGGGCAGCAAAGCGGTGGCCCCGAAATCGGCGGCGAAACCCACGATTAACCTGTATAATCTTGGCAAGCCCGCGGTTGCAAAAGTGACCGGTAATTTCCGTCTGACCAAAGATGCGGGCCATGATGTGCGTCATATTATCCTTGATTTTGGCGCTCAGCCTTTCCCATACCTAGAAGGTCAAATCATTGGCATTATCCCCCCGGGGGTTGATGAAAAGGGCAACCCACATTTGCCGCGCCTTTATTCCATTTCGTCCCCGCGTGACGGGGAACGCGCCGGCTATAATAACGTTTCATTGACCATCAAACGCGAAGAAAATGGCCTATGTTCAAACTATGTGTGTGATTTGAACGTCGGCGACGAAGTCCGTGTGACCGGCCCGTTCGGATCGACATTCCTGTTGCCAGATGATCCAGACGCGCGTTTGTTGATGATTTGTACGGGCACGGGGTCTGCGCCGATGCGATCGTTCACGATGCGCCGTCAACGGACCTTGGCTGCAAAATCGGGTGGCATGGTGATGTTCTTTGGGGCCCGTACCGCCGACAGCTTGCCCTATTTTGGCCCTTGGAAAAAAGTGCCAGGCGAGATTTTGGAACAACATCTGGTTTTTTCGCGCGAAGGTGACAAAGAGTATGTCCAAGACCGCATGATGAAAGACGAAGATCGCGTTGCCGAATTGTTGTCCAATCCCCATACGCATGTCTATATCTGTGGTCTGCGTGGAATGGAGGAAGGCGTCGAAAAAGCCTTTACCAACATCGCGGAAAGTATTGGTCAACAATGGGTTGCACTTCGTGACATGATGCGAGAAGAAGGTCGATATCACGTAGAGACCTATTGATGACCCAGCGACCAGACAAAGCATACGAACACGAAATCCGCGTTTCTTGGGGCGATTGCGACCCCGCCAAAATCGTCTATACCGGCAAATTGCCCGCTATGGCTCTTGAGGCGATCAATGGTTGGTGGGAACAGCATTTGGGCGACGGTTGGTTCCAAATGGAAATCGACCGCAATGTAGGTACGCCGTTCGTGCGGTTGGAAATGAATTTTTCCTCACCTGTCACGCCACGCCATCGGTTGAAATGTTATGTCTGGCCTGTCCGTTTGGGTGATACCTCAATCGCGTTTCGCGTGGACGGGGAACAGGATGGCAAATTATGCTTTTCGTTCCGTTCGGTCAGCGTGTTCATTGTTGCGGATGCGTTCAAAAAACGCCAGCCACCGCGCGAAATTGTCGATATCGTGACGCCTCTTCTTGGGTCAGACTGGGACTAAGGGCTGGTGTGATGACGGATAAAATTGACGATACCGACCACATTGCAAACAAACTCATGGAACAGGTTGGTCTGCGTGTGCGCCGTGCGCGCACCGCAAAATCCTTGTCGCGTCGTGAACTGTCCGAAATCGCCAATGTTTCCCCCCGCTATATTGCCCAGATGGAAGCAGGTCAGGGAAATATTTCCATCGTCTTGCTATCTCGTGTGGCAATTGCTTTGGAAATTGGTATCGAATGGCTGCTTTGGCCCGAAGATCCATGGTTCACCCCGGTCAAGGACGTGGTAGACCGCTATCGCGCCGCCGATCGCCAAACGCGTGAACGTATTCAACGCATTTTGGCCGAACAGGATGCCCCCGATGCCAAAGCATCGCGTATCTGTTTGATCGGTCTGCGGGGCGCGGGCAAATCGACCTTGGGCAAATTGGCGGCCGAAACGTTGGGTATCCCCTTTATCGAATTGAACCAAGTGATCCAAGATATCGGCGGCATGCCGATTTCTGAAATTATGGCGCTGTATGGTCTCGACGGATACCGCCAATTCGAAGCCGACGCGTTAAATCAAATCAAAGACACCCATGCATCGGTCATCGTTGCGGCGGCGGGTGGTGTTGTGGGGGAAACCGCATCTTTTGACGTGATCTTGACCCATTTCAATAGCATCTGGTTAAAGGCGACCCCACGCGAACAAATGGAACGTGTTCTGGCCCAAGGCGATACCCGCCCTATGGCGGGCCAGCCCCAAGCAATGGCACAGTTGGAAAAAATCTTGGCCAGCCGTGAATCTGCCTATGCCAAATCCGATTATGTCTTGGATACCAGCAAACGCAGTTTGGACACATCGCAACAAGATCTTTTGAAAATTATCGCGACAGCAAACCTAATCCAACCCTAGATCCCCGATAGGAGAGACCATGTCAGTTACATTTCGCCATGAAAACAATCTAGGTATCGTTGAACTGAACAATCCTCCGGTCAATGCCATTGGTCACGCGATGCGTCAGGGATTGTTGGATGCGGTACGTCAGGCCGAAAAACTGCATCTTGATCGGGTGATTGTGACGGGTTTAGGGCGTGCGTTCGCGGCAGGGGCTGATGCACGCGAATTTGATCAGCCAGCACAAGAGCCCCTTTTGCCAGATGTGCTAAATGCCATCGACGAAAGCTATGTCCCCTGGATTGCCGCCATCAACGGCGTGGCGCTGGGCGGTGGCGCAGAAATCGCGATGGCGTGCCGAATGCGGATCATGCATCCAAAGGCCCAAATCGGTATGCCCGAGGTGACATTAGGCGTGATCCCCGGTGCGGGCGGCACGCAACGCTTGCCGCGCTTGGTCGGTCTTTCCGCTGCGCTGGATATGATCACATTGGGTCGCGCGATTTCCGCCCAAAAGGCGTTAGAGATCGGGTTGGTCAACGATGTTGACGAAGAGGTCTTTGACAGCGCCTTTATGATCAATACCGAAGATTTGGGGTGTCGGGTGCCCACTTGGGAATTGCCCGCGCCCACATGGGATGATGCTGTTGAGGCTCAGATTTTGGCAGGTCTTGCCAAAAAAGCACGCGGCCAAATCGCCCCCGTTAAAGCGGTTGAAGTGATGAAATCGGGTTTAGCGGTTGAATTTCACGAAGCCTTGACCATCGAACGTGCTGCATTTTTGGAATTGCGGGGGCAAAGCCAATCCCGCGCGTTGCGTCATATGTTCTTTGCCGAACGTGGCGCAAAAGCACCGGAGGCATTAACCGCGGACCCGGTTGATGTGAAAAAAGTCGCAGTCGTTGGCGGCGGGACCATGGGTTCGGGTATTGCCTATGCGTGTTTGTCCGCGGGGCTTGGCGTCTGTCTTTTGGAAACTGATGATGATGGTTTGTCGCGTGCCCGTTCAAACGTCGATAAAATCATCGCGGCCAGCCTATCGCGTGGTTTGATTACCCAAGATCGGGCGGATAAATTGGCGACGCACATTACCTATTCCACGGACTATGCCGATGCCTGCGATGCCGAATTGGCAATTGAGGCTGCATTCGAAAGCATGGATGTCAAACGCGATGTTTTGCAATCTTTGGAAAAACATATGGCCCCGTCCGCGATTTTGGCCTCGAATACATCGTATTTAGATTTGAACGAAATGGCGGGATATGTCGCCGATCCATCACGGGTCGTTGGGCTGCATTTCTTTGCGCCCGCGCATATCATGAAATTGTTGGAAATTGTGCGTGGGGATGCAACGTCGGATCGTGCTTTGGCAACGGCTTTTGCTATGGGCAAGGCTTTGCGCAAAGTTCCTGTTTTGGCGGGCGTCTGCGATGGCTTTATCGGCAATCGCATTTTGATGCGGTATCGCGAGGCAGCCGATACATTGCTGATGGATGGGGCCGTGCATTGGGACATCGACGAAGCGATGATGGATTTTGGCTATGCCATGGGGCCGTACGAAGCACAGGATCTTTCAGGTCTGGACATCGCCTATGCCAATCGCCGTCGCCAAGATGAAACGCGTGATCCAAACAGTCGTTATATCCCTATTTCTGATCGCATGGTCCAGGAAGGCCGCCTTGGTAAAAAGGCCGGTGTTGGCTGGTATCGTTATCCGGGCGGTGGCGGACGTGTTGACGATCCGCTGGTCGAAGATTTGATCCGCGAAGAATCCCACTTTGCCAAAGTCACCCGCCGCGACATTGGCAAGGATGAGATTAGCAAAACATTGTTATTGGCGATGATCAACGAAGCCGCCGACATCTTGCACGAGGGCATTGCCGAAACCGCCTCCGACATCGATTTGGTGACTGTCTTTGGATATGGGTTTCCACGGTGGCGCGGTGGGTTGATGCATTATGCCGACACATTGGGCGCCGCAGTTATTGTGCGCGAATTACGCGCTTTGGCCGCAAATGATCCAATCGCTATGCGCATCAGCCCTGTTTTGGAATACTGTGCAAATACCGATACTTTACTGACGCAATACCGACGTAATACCGACGTTTAAAATTAGGGACAAAATTCATGCAAGACGCGTTCATCTGTGATTACATCCGCACCCCGATTGGCCGCTTTGGCGGCGCGCTTTCGTCAGTACGCGCGGATGATTTGGGCGCGATCCCGATCAAGGCGTTAATGGCCCGAAACACAGGTGTGGATTGGGGCGCAGTAGACGAAGTCATCTATGGCTGTGCCAACCAAGCAGGCGAAGACAATCGCAACGTCGCGCGCATGTCTGCACTGTTGGCGGGGTTGCCGGACACGGTGCCCGGCACCACAATGAACCGTTTGTGTGGATCGGGTATGGACGCCGTTATCGCAGCCGCACGCGCGATAAAATCTGGCGAGGCCGAAATTATTATCGCAGGTGGTGTCGAAAGCATGAGCCGCGCACCCTTTGTTATGCCCAAGGCGGAAACGGCGTTTTCGCGGTCAAACGCAGTTTATGACACAACGATCGGATGGCGGTTTGTGAACCCGCTGATGAAATCGCAATACGGCGTTGATTCCATGCCAGAAACGGCCGAAAACGTCGCCGAAGATTTCAACGTAAATCGTGCCGATCAAGACGCGTTTGCACTGCGTTCACAGGACAAAGCCGCCGCTGCGATTGCATCGGGTCGTTTTGCCCAAGAAATAACGCCCGTTGAAATACCCCAACGCAAGGGCGATGCGATTGTGGTGGATACCGATGAACATCCCCGTGCGACCACGATTGATGCATTGGCAAAGCTTAAGGCGCCGTTCCGCCAAGGTGGATCCGTCACCGCGGGCAATGCGTCGGGCGTGAACGACGGCGCGGCTGCGTTGATTATCGCAAGCGCCGCCGCGGCCAAAAAATATGGCCTAACCCCAATCGCCCGCGTAATGGCTGGTGCAACCGCGGGTGTTGCACCACGGATCATGGGTATTGGTCCTGCCCCTGCCACTGAAAAGCTTTTGGCACATTTGGGCCTGTCACAAAGTGATCTAAGCGTGATCGAATTGAACGAAGCCTTTGCCGCCCAGGGTCTTGCCACATTGCGTCGTTTGGGCATTGCAGATGATGATCCCCGCGTTAACCCAAACGGCGGTGCGATCGCGCTGGGCCATCCATTGGGTATGTCAGGGGCGCGCATTACCGGCACCGCTGCGTTGGAATTACACCAAGTCCAGGGACGGTATGCAGTTGCCACCATGTGCATCGGCGTAGGCCAAGGTATTTCAGTCGCTTTAGAGCGCGTTTGATCCCCACGCTAAAACACTGCGCAAAGCGACACTTTTCGACATCCATGCCGCCTTTAGGCGGTTTAGTGCGGGCATTTTGAAAAACAGTGACAGTATAGCATCAACCACTTTGGCTGTTTTTCATATATGTTTGAACGTCGTATCCCAGAATGGCTGCGTCATGCACCAGCCCCATCAATAAAGGGCTTTGCCGCAATTTCAGGGTTCGAAGCAATCACCCGTGGAATGTTAATTTCGGTCTTTCCTGTGGCCGCATATGACGCGTTGAAAAGCGCGTCCTTGGTCAGTTCGATGTATTTCGCGATTGGTGTGTTATCGTTGATCGTTGGATTATTGGTTCCCTATTTTAATAATTTCATACCAAGACGTATTTTGTATGTGATTGGGGCGCTTGGGTATATTCTTGGGTCTTGTTTGGCGGCGACGGGTTTGCCACACATGGTGATCTTGGGATTGCTTTTGAACACATTGGCGACGGTCATCACCTTTGTCTGTTTTAATGCTTATGTGCTGGACTATATCGAGCGGGTCGAGCTGGGAAAGTGTGAAACGTTGCGGATGTTTTATTCTGCACTGGGATGGACGATCGGGCCGGTCGTTGGTGTTGTGTTGTGGAAATTTTGGTTTCCGCTGCCGTTCATCTTGTCCGCTATATCAGCCACGTTCCTGCTGGCGACGTTTTTATATATGCGTCTTGGCAATGGAAAATTGATTTCAAAGGCCCGACGACCGACTGTCAATCCATTGGCTTATTTAGGTCGGTTTGCCGTGCAGCCACGGTTGATAGCAGGATGGCTGTTTGCAGTTATTAGGTCCTGTGGCTGGTGGGCTTATGTGGTGTATCTGCCGATTTTTGCAGTTGTAAACGGGCTTGGTGAACAGGTGGGTGGTATCTTTTTGTCGATCACAAACGCGGGTCTGTTTTGTGCGCCCTTTATGCTTAGGTTTGTGCAATCATTTTCGGTCAAATTTGCAGTTCAAACAGGGTTTTTAGCGGTTGCGATCTTATTTGCGATCGCCACAATTGTAAGTGATTACGCGTGGGGGACCGTCGCATTTTTGTTCGTGGGCAGTTATTTTTTGATTTTGTTAGACATTTGCGGGGGATTGCCATTCTTGATGTCGGTGAAGCCCTCTGAGCGTACTGAAATGTCTGCAATTTATTCTAGCTTTCGTGACGTTTCGGGTATCCTGACGCCTGGGATTGCATGGCTGATCCTGACCGTTGCACCTGTGTCTGGCATCTTTTTGGCTTCTGGCATTGCCAGCTTGGCAGCTTGGAAAGTTGCGGGAAGCTTACATCCGAGACTTGGAAAAAACCGCTTGTCGCCTGTAAGATAGCGATCAAACACGAGGATAAAATGGCGCGAAAAGTATTACTTTTGATTATTGACGGCGTTCCCTATCGCAATTGGACAAGGCTTTTTGGTAATCTTGAGGGGTGGGTACAGTCCGGTGACGCGCGGCGTTGGAAGATGACATCTGTTTTACCAAGCACGTCAGCCAGTTGTTATGCGTCTATCCACACAGGCGTGACGCCACAGACGCATGGTGTAACGGGAAATGACAATATTTTTCGCGTCAAACAGCCTGACATTTTCGGTCAACTGCGCAAAAAAGGATATGTGACAGGCGCCGTGACGCACAGTTTTTGGTCCGAATTTTTCAATCGTGCGCCGTTTGATCCAGTGCGCGATATTGAATACGATGAACCCGATAGCGCGACCATCAATCACGGACGTTTTCACACGATGACGGGGTATGGTTTGATTAATCAAATGACACCCTCTGATGCCGATTTATTTGCGACATTAACGATGCTGTGCCATCGGTTTTCATTGGATTATGGTATTTTGCATACCTGCACATTGGACAGCATGGGCCACCGTTTTTTTCACGATTGCCAAGAAATGGATCATGCCTGTTTTGTTATGGATGAAATGTTGGCGCGTTGGGTCCCAAAATGGCGCGAAATGGGGTATGATTTGATCATTACCGCAGATCACGGCCAAGATGCCCGTGGACATCATGGTGGCCATGATCCGTTACAACAGGAGTTTGCTTTGTATTACTTTGGCGATGCAAACTATTGTGGCGATGCAGAAATGTTGTCACAGCTACAGCTGGCACCAACGGTATTGAATCTTATGGGTGCAGAGATTCCATCGACCATGCAGCACAGCCCGTTTTTACAAATATCTTAATGACGCGGCGCTTTGCACGGGTTTTAGTTGGTATCAACCGGCTTTGATCGCAACTTGGTCGCGGTTTCGCGTTCTGCGCGTTTGCATGACTGCGGCGGCAGATCACGGTCTAAAAGGGTCAGATCCTCTAAGACCATATCGCCCATGCCTTTGAAAACCTCGTCCATTGCCCCTGCACGATGCGCAGACTTTAGTAGCCCCGGCAATGTACGAGCGCGGTGATCGTGTGGCAATGGCTCTTGTGGCCAGACGTCAGTCGCGGCTGTGATATGGCCAGCTGCGATCGCATCTAACATAGCATCAAAGTCGACAACTTCTGCGCGGCTCATCAGGATAAATCGGCATCCTTTACGCATTTTTGCAAAGGCATCGCGCCCGATAAAATGCGCGTTTTCGGTGGTAACGGCAGCCATGACAAAAATGAAATCTGAGTGATGCAGGATTTCATCAATTGTGACGGGTTGTACGCCGTATTTTTCCAATGTCGACGGCGCCATCCAAGGGTCGAAAACACGAATGTTGCAGGAAAATCCGCGCAGTAACCCCCGAAGAGTTCGCCCAAGATCACCAAAGCCAATGATCCCCACATCAGCGCCCGAAATCATACGCGCAGGGGTGTTGCCATCGCCGCCCCATAATTCAGTATTGTCACCAAATGCTGCGGTATTGTGTGAAATCCCGCGTGCTAGATCCAATGCAAATCCTAAGCTGATTTCGGCAACCGGTTGTGCAAAAACAGCACCTGTCGTTAACACATGGATCCCGCGTTCAAAAAGCGTCTGATAGGGCATGTTGTTGATCAGGTTACTTTCAACATTAAAAATTGCCCGCAATGACGACAGCGAATCCAGTGTCTTGGCTGAAATGGGCGGCTGGCCGATGATATAACGCACTGCGGACAAAAGTTTCGGATCTAGGGATCCAACCTCTGAGGCTTGTACTTCGGTTAACTCGTATCTTGCGCGCAGGTCCTTTAACTTGTCAGGGGTAAAGATTAATTCCAGGGTACGCGGTTCTGGGGCGCAGATTATTTTGTGTCTTTGAACATTCATCATAGGATCCTTTGCGCATATCGGCACTGCTGGCGCAGATTGGCGTATAAAGTTTTCTCATTCAAGGACTAGCGAGAGGTGTTTATTTTTAATAGCCTCAACACGAAATACAATTGCTGCGATTAAGGACACAAACTATGGGACTTTCTGGAACACAAGCATACCCATCTGCCAAACGTCGCCTAAGATTGGGAATTGTCGGCGGCGGCGGAACGGCGCTGGTTGGTCAATGGCATTGGACGGGCGTTCGCTTGTCCAATAGATGGGATTTGGTTGCTGGTGCGTTGTCCTCTGATCCAGAACGTGCGCAAGCCTTTGGGCGTGATTGGTTTTTGCCCCAAGATCGGATTTATTCAGATTATCAAAATATGGCACAGGTCGAAGCAGCGCGTGAAGATGGCATTGACGCCGTTTCGATTTGCACACCAAATTGGACGCATTTCCCAATCGCCATGGCCTTTATGGAGGCCGGTATCAATGTCATTTGTGACAAGCCTATGACGCTTACCAATCAAGAGGCCCATAGTCTTGCGCAAAAGGCACAAGAGACAGGTGTCTATTTTGCGGTGACCCATCCTTATGTGTTTCATCCTATGGTCCGTCAAATGCGCGAGATGATCGCCAATGGTGCGCTGGGCAGCGTTCGTCAGGTCTTGGTCGAGTATGCCCAAGACTGGGGGACTGAGCCTGATGACCCAGACAACCGCACGATTGCATGGCGTCGTGATCCTGCAAAGGTTGGGCGTACCTCGGCAACAGGCGACATTGGCACGCATGCGCTACAGTTGTTAGAATATACAACTGGTCTTAAGGCTGCAAAACTGCGTGCTGATTTCCATATTTGTGGCGCCGAAAAAGCGATGGAGGATACGGCCTTTATCAACTTAAAAATGGAAAATGGCGCGCCTGGTATGATGTGGGTGACACAAGCGGCACCAGGAAATTATTGCGGCCTTCGATTGCGTGTTTATGGCGAAAAAGGCGGTGTACAGTGGGATCAAGAGTTTCCAGAAACGATCAAATACACGCCGTTGAACATGCCAGAACAAACCATCGTGCGGGGTCATGGTGCGGGTGTTGTTCCCGCTGCCGAACGTATGGTGACCTTGCCACGTGGGCATGGTGAATCCCTTAGTGATGCATGGGGCAATCTTTACCGCGAAATTGCCATCGCGATCGATGCGCATCAAAGTGGAACAGTTATTTCTGATGATCTATTGGCGGTGCCGACGGTTGAAACAGGTGTGCGTGGTGTTCAGTTTATGAACGCCACCGCAGACAGCCATGAGGCTGGCGGCGTGTGGGTTGATTTTTAAGACAGACCATTCGTCAGAGTATCTTTCCAAAAACGGGTAACGTCATCGGAAATTGCAGCTTGTTTGACAGGGTCCATTTTTGCCAAGGTTGCATAGGTGTGATTTAGCCGCGGGTTGCCGCGTAACTTATCCTGATTTCGGATGAAAAAATCCCAATATAGATAATTAAACGGACACGCTGTTGGGCCGTTTTTTACACTGACATTATAGCTGCAGCCTTTGCAATAATCCGACATTTTATTGATATATGCACCGCTTGCCGCATAGGGTTTAGAAGCAAGATATCCGCCGTCCGCAAATAAAATCATGCCTGATACATTCGGCAGTTCAACCCATTCATAAGCATCGGCATAAACGATTAGGAACCATTCATTTACCTTGTCTGGGTCTATTCCTGCAATCAAAGCAAAATTTCCAATGACCATTAAACGCTGGATGTGATGCGCATAGGCGTTTTCTTTGGTTTCAGTGATACATTGGCGCAAACAGTTCATTTTTGTCTGTGCATTCCAGAAAAATGCCGGTAGAGGATTTTGCGCCTCTAGGTAATTGGCGGTTGCATAATTTGGCATCTGCATCCAGTAGATGCCACGCACGTATTCACGCCATCCGATGATTTGACGAATGAAACCTTCGACTGCGTTCAAAGGCGCATGCCCATCATGATAGGATTGTTCAGCGGCCTGCGCACATTCTAATGGCAACAAAAGCCCACAATTCAGATAAAAACTGATATGCGAATGATACATCCAAGGTTCGTTTGTCAGCATCGCATCTTGGTAATCCCCAAATAACGGCAGCCGCTCATTGATAAAGTGATGCAGAACCGCAAGCGCATCTTTACGTGTCGTCGCAAAGTGAAACGGCAATAGATCACCAAAGTGGGTGGCAAAACGCTGCGACACCAAATCAATCACCTCTTGGGTGATGTGATCTGGCGATGAATGAAAGGGGGGCGGAACATCCAAACCATTTTTGGGGGGCTTTCGATTTTCGGCATCATAATTCCATTGCCCGCCTATGGGCAAATCACCATCCATCAAGATATTATATTTGCGTCGCATAAGGCGGTAAAAATATTCCATCCTCAGTTGCTTGTGGCCCTTTGCCCAAGCCTGAAATTCATCAGCATGACACAAAAAACGGTGATCAGCACGAATTTCAACGGGCGTGCCCAAGTCCGTAACCCATGTCTTGATGTCGGCGAACACACGATATTCGTTGGGCTCAGTGACGATTATGTGATCAACGCCAAGCGCTGTGATCGCACGCGCCACTTCGGTTTTAAACGATCCTGTGTTTTCAGGATCATCAAGGCGAATATAGCGCACCTGAAAGCCATCCTTCGATAGGTCGTCAGCAAAATGGCGCATCGCAGAAAACAAAAAAGCGATCTTTTTCTTGTGATGTTTTACATAGGTTGCTTCGTCGATGACTTCGCACATCAAAATGATGTCATTGCGTTTGTCGGCCCCCTCAAGCGCAGAAATCGTAGTGCTAAGTTGATCCCCAAGGACCATGCGCAAAGTTGTCATAATGTTCCCTAATCAAGCCGGAATTTCAGAGCCATCCCACGCAAAGCATTTTCCGCTTTGGTCAGGGGTTAGGTTGTCGATGACGCGGATCAGGTGATCTGCCGCATACTCTGGGCCAAACAACTTGCCTTCACGGACGTTGCCTTGGAAAGGTTTGGACAGGCTGCTGTCAACTGTACCAGGATGCAATCCAACCACCACTGATAATTTATAGCGGCGCGCGGCCTCTATCGCGGCGTTCTTCAAAATCATGTTCAAGGCGGCCTTGGAGGCGCGATAGGCATACCAACCGCCAAGTTGATTGTCTGAAATGCTGCCGACGCGGGCAGATAATGCAGCAAAAACACCGCGACGATCGCGCGGAAGCAACGGCAAATAGTGTTTGGCAACCAGTGCTGGAAATACGGAATTTGCGGCAAGAATCCTTTGAAATTTCTCTATCGACAAATCTCGTAATGATTTTTCAGGTTGGAGATCGGTACCCTCATGCAATAGACCTGTCGCCACAAAAATAATATCAAACGGGATATTCTGAAAGGAAATCTCAGCCGCAGTCTTGATCGATAACTCATCTGTGTAATCGATTGTGTGGTGAAAGCGATTTGATTGATCTTGCTGGCGCGAAAATGTGTGAATTTCACACTCTGGATAATGATATTGATAGCGGCGTGTTATCGCCGCGCCAATTGTTCCTGAGCTTCCGAATATTGCAATTTTCATGGCGATTTATCCGTGGTTAATCGCTTGGCAAGTTGAAAATACAAGGCATTCGGTAGAATTCGCAGCAATTTGATGAACAGTGTAAACCGTTTTGGAAAGTGAATTTCAAACGACGACTTGACCAACCCATCCGCAATTGCAGTTGCCGCATCGGATGGTTCAATAATCATTGGCATTGTGAAATCGTTTTTATCCGTCAGCGGGGTTCGCACAAATCCTGGATTTATCACTTTAATATCTAACGTCGGATGTTCCAGTTTCAGGGTTTCGGCAATATTGATTACAGCGGCTTTGGTCGCACTGTAGGGTTGACCGTTGGGCAGACCACGAAACCCAGCAACGGATCCGCAGAGCGCAAGCTGCCCAAAGCCTTGTGTGGTCAAAATCGGTAAAACCGCATGCAGCACATGAAACGTACCCATAACGTTTACATTGACCAGATCACGGACTTTGGCGATATCCATTGAGTCAATGCGAACAGGATCATAGACAGCGGCAAGATGCACAATGCTGTCAATTCTATTGATCTGGATGCTGATCGTTTGCGCCGCCTGTTCGACCTGTTCAATATCGGCGACGTCCAGCGGCAACAATATGTGATCCCCCTCTAGTTCTGCTCCAAGTGCAGTCAAGGCATCTGCGCGCCGTGCTGACAAGATCAAAGTCGCGCCGCGCCGATCGAGTTCTTGCGCAAGCGCGTGCCCTATGCCGCTGCTTGCGCCGATGATCCAAATGGTTTTGCCACTAACAGTTTTCATAATTTCAGTTTTGTTTTTGCATGAACACGGTTAGTTCGCCAACTTTTAGGCCAAATTTTTTCATAAAAGCGCGGTTTACGATCACGCCGTCATTCATTAGGAACATGCGATCATCAAATGCGATTTTATAATTGCTGTCGCCAACTTGTAGGTCCATCGTATAAGTCCAATAAAGCGAATTGCCTGATACCTTTCCAATTGCTGTGCCTACAATGTCGCCCGCCGTACCGTGGAATTCTGTTCCAGAGACCTTTTTCAGATTCCATGTTCGTTCTTGTGTTTCGCCATCATAAAAGCGGAAATATTCTTGCAAGGTTCCGGTGTCGCCATCCCATGTCCCAACCAGATCTATGTCAAACTGTCGTGTGACTTTTCCAGTATAATCTTGAACAATGCCCCATGCTTTGATTGGTCCGTTAAAATAGGCTGCAACATCTAGTGCAGGTTCACGGCCAGCGTTCTTTTCAACCTTGTTACCGCCCCAACAGGCGCTAAGAAACGTGAGTAGTGCCATTAGGAGTACCCCCTTTAAAATTTTCATCTCTAGGTCCTTCTTTGATAATCATGTTCGAAATCAGCACTGCTGAGATCGCTTTGATGATGCATGGAATAATTGCATAACACACCAGCAAGACGCGCAAAGCCTCAGGCGAATTTTCGCTTCCCGCGTTGAATCCAAAGATATCTAACGTAACAAGCGTGCCAAACGCCGCGAGAGCTAATGCAAATTTTGGTAGAAACGATAACGCAGCATAGTACTGGGTCGCATCGTCACGGCGCGCGCTCCGGTCAATTCTGGCTGCCAATAGCGCTGGTGGGAATGCCAAATCTGCGCCCAATGCGGTTCCTGACAAAATGCAAATCGCTGCATATGCTATGATATCATTGGGGGTTAAAAAAGCGGCCCATCCAAATGTGACAATTGTCAAAAGATGTGCGAACAACCATGTGCGCCATCCCCCATATCGGCGCGCTAAATTGCTCCAGGCGCCTATGAATACGGCACCTGAAATAAAATAGAGAGCCAGAAATAGGCCGGCGTAGTTTTCAGCATTCAAATAATCGCGAATAAAGAAAAGCGTAATCGCGGCGGGCACGGATGCCGCAAAGTATGATATAAAGCAGATGACAAAAAATGCCGGATCGCGATTAATCAAAATTGAAATAAATGCAAAATTTGATGCTGCCCCTGTTTTTGATGACAGCGACGCATGTTCAGATAAGAATTTCATGAACAAAGCATAGCCCACACAAATCAAGATAAAAAACAGACCAAATAATAAAGGAAATGTGATTTGATCCGGAAAACGTAGGCCTAATACGCTGGGCGTGATCGCGGCAGTCAATAAACCGATCAGGCCAAACCCTTCGCGCCAAGACGAAATTGCGATCCGTGTTTTGGTGTTGTCTGACCAAAACCCACCGATCAAATTAATGTTGATCGTTAGTATACTAAATCCTGTTGTCGCCAAGATCATCGCAAAGCTGAACCAAAATAAAGCCCCAAATATAACAGGTGGGCCGATGTAAAGTGCGGCAATCCCACCGATCATGAGTGCAAGACCAGACATAATAATACGTTTTCTGTGTTCAGGTATTTTGTCACAAAAATACCCAATCAGCGGATCCTGAATTCCGTCAAAAAGCCGTATCACTAACAAGATGATCCCTAGTGTTCCAAGGCTTATTCCAAAGCTGCGCGCATAATAATCAGGCATATGCATATAAAGGGGCAACCCTGCAAAAGCCAAAGGCAGCGCGATAAAACTATAGTTTACCAAAGATCTGATGTTTGGCGCGTCGTTCATGACTTTGCCGATTTAACGGATATAGCACACGGCGCTCGAAGCGATCTGTAGCTAAGTCCGTTAAATAATGTTCTAGGCATTTGTCAGCTCGATTTGCATCACATCGGTTCTGCCGGACCGGAAACCAGCAATGCACCCAGCAAGATAAAAACGCCACAAACGGATGAATTGTTCGTCGTATCCAAGCGCAAGAATTTCCGCTTTTTTCGCATCGAAAGTTTCTAACCATTTTTCTAGCGTTTTGGCGTAATCTTGACCAAAGAAAAAACCCTCTGCGCTGGTCAATCCAGCTTTCACCGCTTCTTCTTTGAACCGTGTCGGGCTTGGCAACATACCACCTGGAAAAATATAGCTGCGGATGAAATCACCGCTTTTGCGATAGCGGGGGAAATCATGTTCATTCATTGTGATTGTTTGAATGACCGCTTTGCCATTGCTCTTTAACAATGATGATAATTTAGAAAAATAGGTGCCCCAAAACCGTTCGCCCACTGCTTCGAACATTTCAATCGAAACGATGTGGTCATACTTGCCGCTTTGCAGGCGATAATCCTCTAAAACGATGTTTGCGTTCGATCCAAGGCGTTGTGTGGCATAGGCATGTTGTTCATCAGAAAGCGTTATACCCTTGATCCCGAAATCGCCACGTTCTGATGCGCGTGCGGCAAATCCACCCCATCCGCATCCAACTTCAAGAATTGACCCTGACATTGTGTCGAATTGATCGACGATACGGTCATATTTGTTGTGTTGCGCGATCTCTAAGGATTCATCATCGCTTTTGTAAATTGCGGATGAATATGTCATGGTTGGATCTAGCCATAATTTGTAAAAATCATTGCCCAAGTCATAATGGGCATGAATGTTTTTACGGCTGCCTTTTAGGGTGTTCATTCGGGTCAGATAAGACAACATGGACATGCTGCGTGAAAGTGCGCTGCCCGAGAGCATACGGTCGAATACAGGACGGTTGTCCAGTCCGAGGCATGTTAAAGCCACCAAGTCATCTGTTTCCCAACGACCTGCGCGAAAATCTTCTGCAAAGCCAATATCGCCGCGTTGGATCAGGTTTGAAATAACATTCCAATCGCGTATTTCAATTGTCGCAACATGTCCTTGGCCCTTGCCGCCGAAGGATCGTTTCTTTCCGTCGGGCGTCACAACAGTCAACGCCCCAGACTCCATCTGGTCTAGGCGTTTGAATACCTGATTTGCAGCAATTTTCCCAATCATGCTCACTGTTTAATTCCCGTCCCATATCGTTGCAGTTACAACGCGATTACAAATTCGTAACCTATTGCGTTGTGGTTATTTTTTCTTGTTTTTGCGTCGGCTTTGGAATGTACTTGATACCTTTCAAGACAATTTTCAATGCCTGCCAATGAATCAGCAGTATGGCCTTGAGTGTGATCAATGGATAGCCCAAGAATGCTTTTCGTTGCGATCTTTTATTCAGAGGCGCCAATTTCCCAATAACCGACGTTACTAGCTTTTTCTGGCCGAGTGCATCAAAGAAATTTATCCATATCCCACAGGCTTCATCACGTATGTCAAACCGGAATTCATAATGTCCAGCGCGTTCAAGAAAGGGCGAGACATGGAATACCTTTTTACCGCTGAGCGTGTCAGTGGCTTTGATCGTCTGAGCGTCTGGATGTGCGCAGACATAGGTATGTGTTTCGCCAAAGGTATTGTTCACTTCACACAGAACCGCACGAATGCTGTTGTTTTTATCGTAACATAGCCAAAAGCTAACTGGGTTAAAGACATAACCAAAAACACGTGGCATCGTCAAAAGAACGATTTCACCATCCGCGGCCCCTAATCCATGGGCGTTCAAGATATTGCGTGCCCATGCCATAAGGCTTGACCCATCTTTGGGCCCGTGATCCCTGGCGCGAACGCTGAGCACCGACAATTTGTTGCGTGTGATTGGCAAGGATCCAAACACTGACAGCGGCAGGGCCATGTAGTAGATGCCGTATTGAAAGCCATTTACCTTTGGGAAAAGTCGACGGTGCATCACCTTTCCGAGTAAAACAGAAGGTGTCATTCCCACGGAATGCGGCCCCCCATCTTTTTGACAACATTTACAGCACTTAATAGCCCATCTTCGTGAAAACCATAGCGCTGGTAAGCACCACAGAACCATAGGCCATCTTTACCTTGCACCTCGTCCAATCGCGCCTGTGCTTTGATCGCCGGCCCATCGAAGACAGGATGAGCAAACACATGTTCGTCGTGGATCGCGTCCTCTTTTGGACGCCGCCCTGGATTCAATGTCACAAAAATTTGTTCATCGGTATCAAGCGGCTGCAGGTTATTCATCCAATAACTTAGGGAAACGGTCGGTTCTGTGTCTATGCGTTTGTCGGATAGATAAATCCAGCTTGCCCACGACTTTTGACGCTTTGGCATAAAGCTGCGGTCAGAATGCACGACAATTTTATTTTCCTGATAGCTGAATGCGCCTATCACCTCTTGGATAATTTTAGACGGCGATTTCAACATCGCCATCGCCTCATCTGCGTGGCATGCAAAGATCACTTGGTCATAGGTTTCGACTGCACCAGTTTTATCGTGTATCAGCCATTTATCATTGGCACGTTCAACCGATACGACACCTGCGTTACATTTGATGCGATCAGAAAACCCTTGGGTCAAACGCGTGACGTATTCTTTGCTGCCACCATTGACCGTGTACCATTGCGGGCGATTGTTAATGCTTAGCAAACCATGATTTTTGAAAAATCTCAAAAACGTTTGTGCAGGAAACTTTAGGATTGTTTCAAGGGGGCAGCTCCAGATGGCGGCACCCATTGCCAAAAGGTAATAATCCCGGAACCAATTGCCAAGTTTCAGTTCATCCAAGCACTGTCCAAGCGTGACGGATGGATCCCGTTCGATAAAGGCAAGTGCTTGTTTATTGAATTTAATGATATCACGCATCATACCCAAATACGCAGGCTTAAGGATATTGCGTGGTGCAAATAAATCGTTCGATGAATATTCTAACCAGTTACTATTTATGCTTACGCCAAATGACATGTCACTGTTGACGTAGGGAACGTTTATTTCTTTGAACAGGCCTAGCAGGTTAGGGTAATTCCAATTGTTGAAAACGATAAATCCCGTATCCACAGGTATCTTACGCCCCGATACCGACACCGAGATTGTGCGACTGTGACCGCCAACATAGGCATTTTTTTCATAAAGGGTTATATCAAAGGAGTTGTGCAGCAAATAGGCTGCCCCAAGACCAGATATCCCAGTTCCAATAATAGCTAGATTCATTGCGCCCTTATGCACCGATTGTGTTTACCTTGATGTGGCTAGCGTATTAATCTTGTGTAATGCAATGCATTCATCAAAATGTGGCAATAAATTTTACACCACGCGCCGTATTTTGTGCCCAGATTTTACCTTTGTGAAGCGAGACAATCGCAGCAACCAAGCTAAGGCCAAGACCCATCCCGGGTTTAGATCTGCTTTTGTCTGTGCGATAGTAACGGTCGAAAATCTGCTTAAGGTCCTCTGAGCTGATCATTGCGCCGGTATTTTCAATCGCAAGCGTGACTTTGTTTTCTTCTTTTCGAAGCACAACGGTTATTGTGCCACTCTCTGAGCCATACTTAATCGCATTGTCCAGAATGTTTGCGATGGCTTGCATTAATAAATCACGGTCACCAAAAAACGTGATCGGGTCAATATGGGTAATGACTTTGATATCTTTTTGTTCGGCCAAAGGATCATAGAATTCAACAATGTCATGCACAATTGCATCTAAGCTTACAGTTTTAAACTGACTTTTCTTTTGTTCAGTTTCGATACGTGTGATCCTGTGAAGCGCATTGAAGGTCGACATGATGTGATCGGCTTCCGATAATAGGTCGGTATAGGTATCTGCCTCGGGTGATTTTTTTCTTAACTCATCGATGTGATTGCGCATACGGGTCAGAGGGGTGCGCAGATCATGAGCGATGTTGTCCGACATGCTGCGGACGCCGTCGACAAGTGTTTGAATGCGATCTAATAGAACGTTGAGGACGTTCGCAACGTTGCTAAGGTCATCCCATCGGGAATTGATCCCAACCCGCACAGCAACCCGCACAGATAGGTCACCCGTTTCTATGATGCCAAGCGCGGTATCCATAATGTTATTGGTGCCATTGACAACAAATCCACTAATCCCGAAAGATATTAAGACTATCAGCCCGATAAAAATGACATTTGCGATGCCCAATTTGCTTAACATACGGTAATCGTTGTATGTTTCGGAAACATCAAGACCTATTAATATATCTTGGTTTTCCAAAATCTTTACAGCCTTAGCCGCAAAAAATGTCTTGTTTTCCCTGATTTCAAAGATGAGGATGTCATCCTCGAGCACTAAAGGATCCTGCGGTAAAAATTCAGGAAATCTGGCGTTGTTTGGGATCGGAGCGTAAAACCGGTCACTTTGCGGTTCAGGGATGTCGCCAACTGCCTCAATATATTTGATTTCGGCGTCGATGGCTTCGGCTATGCTTCGCGCAAATTTTTGATCTGAAAAATAGCTGATATAATAGCTTTGCGTGGCTGCTACCAAACCACCAAGCAGTGCGAAAATCAGCGCCATCGCAAAGCTAGAGCTGCGTAGATAGCGCCGATTAATTTTCTTTGATGATGTATCCTGCACCCCTGACAGTCCTTATGATTGGAGTATCAAAATTCTTGTCAATCTTGCTGCGCAAGCGGCTGATGTGGACGTCAATCACATTTGTCTGAGGATCAAAATGATAGTCCCAAACATTTTCTAGCAGCATAGTGCGAGTGACAACTTGGCCCTTATGTTTCAGCATGTATTCCAATAGTGAAAATTCACGCGTTTGCAGCGTGATTTCCTTGCCTTGACGCGTGACTTTGCGGGATAAAAGATCGACCTCTAAATCACCGACCGTTATTTTGGTTGTTATAGGCGAGCCCATTTGTTTTTGCCGACGGTCTAATATTTCGACGCGCGCCAAAAGCTCTGTAAAAGCAAAGGGTTTCACAAGATAATCGTCCCCGCCCGAGCGTAAGCCAGAAACGCGATCATCCACTTCGCCCATTGCACTTAGTATAAGGGCTGGTGTTGTGATACCGGCGCCACGCAGGGTCTTTATTATGGTAAGCCCGTCCAAATTTGGAAGCATCCGATCAACGATCATCACATCATATTTTTCAGTTGTTGCAAGAAACAGACCGTCGCGCCCGTTGTCCGCACTGTCGACAACATGGCCAGATTCCCTCATGCCTTTTGCAATATATTCCGAGACGGATTTGTCGTCTTCTATCAGCAACAACTTCATAATGGATACTTTCATGCAGGCTTTAACTGCAATATATTTGGTTTTATCGTTAAGACCATCCCTAATTGTTGATTAAAATGATAAAATTAGCCTGTGCATTAGTCTATGCTTAGTTACGAAATTACCGGTGAACCGCGAACAGGCAGTTCCTGTAACAAGACCGCCCATGCCGCGCCGTGCATATCTCGGTCGGTCAGCGCGCCTTGAACGACGGGACGTGGAAAGCTAAATTTGATGACATTTAAATTTGCAATATCAAACCGCAAAATATCGGTTTCTGGTGTCTGAAAAAGCAAGGAAATATCAGAGGTTTTGAGTGTCTCGCAGCACCATGAATAGACGGTGTCGTTTTCGCAAAAAAGGTCAATCGTGATCCAAAACGGACCTGCGTTTTTGGACCGGATGGTTTTAACATGGGTTCC
>Ga0181607_10000701_pt1 | contig 29157 bp, 26 predicted proteins | sample 041ome_9_FD_132420 | JGI IMG/M metagenome (GOLD analysis project Ga0181607, IMG submission 132420) | Coastal salt marsh microbial communities from the Groves Creek Marsh, Skidaway Island, Georgia - 041413US metaG (megahit assembly) | ecosystem: Environmental > Aquatic > Marine > Intertidal zone...
ATGGATTTTGACACGGAATTGAAAGAAGATGATAAGGTCTTTGAGGACAAGGGCATTAAAATCGTTGTTGACAAAAAAAGCTTTCTTTATTTGGTGGGCACTGAGCTCGATTTTTCTGGAGGTCTTAATGGAAAAGGGTTCGCTTTTGTAAATCCCAACGCAAGCCGAACGTGCGGCTGTGGTGAGAGTTTTTCAATATAAAATTTAAGAGAAGACATTATGGCTTATACAGAGGCTGAATTAGCCAAAGAGCTTAAAGAAAAAAAGTACGAATTCGGTTTCGTTTCAAACTTTGAGTCGGATAAGGCTCCGATGGGTTTAAGTGAAGACATCATTCGACTCATTTCTGCCAAGAAAAATGAGCCGGAATGGATGCTTGAATACCGCTTGAATGCATACAAAGTATGGCAAGAGATGACTGAGCCTACTTGGGCGCACGTGCATTACCCAAAAGTTGATTTTCAAGATATTTACTATTACTCGGCCCCAAAGACCAAGAAGAAACTCAACAGCCTAGATGAGCTAGACCCTGAGTTGAAGAGCATGTACGATAAACTCGGCATCAGCACCGAAGAGCAAAAGCGATTGACGGGAGTGGCGGTTGATGTGGTCGTTGACAGTGTGAGTGTTGAAACATCCTTTAAAGAGAAGCTAGGAGAGTTGGGCATCATTTTCTGCTCTTTCTCCGAAGCAGTTCAGAACCACCCTGACTTGGTTAAGAAGTATTTGGGATCGGTTGTTCCTACCAATGATAATTTCTACGCAGCACTGAATTCAGCCGTGTTCACTGATGGATCGTTTTGTTACATCCCAAAAGGGGTGCGTTGCCCGATGGAATTGAGCACATACTTCAGGATTAACGAAGCACAAACGGGCCAGTTCGAAAGAACACTGGTTGTGGCCGATGCAGGAAGTTATGTGAGTTATCTTGAAGGATGCACTGCACCCATGCGCGATGAAAACCAATTGCACGCTGCCGTTGTAGAATTGATTGCATTGGATGATGCTGAGATAAAGTACAGCACGGTTCAAAACTGGTATCCAGGTAACGAAGAAGGCAAAGGAGGCATTTACAACTTCGTTACTAAGCGGGGATTGTGTGAAGGAAAAAACTCAAAAATTAGCTGGACTCAAGTTGAAACAGGATCGGCCATTACGTGGAAATATCCGAGCTGCGTGCTCAAAGGAGACAATTCTGTAGGTGAGTTTTATTCCGTTGCTGTAACGAACAATTTTCAACAAGCAGATACCGGAACGAAAATGCTTCACATTGGCAGAAATACCAAAAGCACCATCATTTCAAAGGGGATCTCTGCGGGAAAAAGCAACAACAGCTATCGAGGCTTGGTTAAGGTTTTGCCAAAGGCATCAAACGCACGAAACTTCAGCCAGTGTGACTCTCTTTTGATCGGTAGTGAATGCGGAGCTCATACTTTTCCTTACATCGAAGCACAGAATAAATCTGCGAAAATTGAGCACGAAGCCACTACTTCTAAAATTGGTGAAGATCAGGTATTTTATTGCCTTCAACGCGGAATAGACGAAGAGAAGGCGGTAAGCTTAATAGTGAATGGATACGCCAAGGAGGTGTTGAATAAACTTCCTATGGAGTTTGCTATAGAAGCGCAAAAACTATTGAGCATTTCACTCGAAGGAAGCGTTGGATAATTCAGAATGACCTTCCTCAACAAATACGAACGATTTACATGGCTCTTCCTGCTGGTGCCCATTTACCTATTCCTGTTTTTAAAACTAGGAACAGCGCATATTCGGCTTTGGGATGAGGGCTGGTTCAGCGTTCATGCGGTTGAAATGTGGAAGAATAATTCTTGGTTCGTGAGCTATTTTGATGGACAACCTTCCATAACTTCATCTAAACCACCCTTGCAAACGTGGATTCAAAAATTGTTTATCAGCGTTTTTGGAATCAGTGAATTGGCATTAAGACTGCCTTCTGCTATTGCAGCAGCCATCACTTCATTTCTCGTTTTTTTTACCGTGAAGAAGCAAGGCGGTGACCTATGGGCATTGACAGCAGCAATGATTTTGCTAACATCAATTGGCTTTGTTGGATTTCATACTGCGCGCGGTGCCGAAGCGGATTCCTTGCTCACGCTTACTTTGATGCTTCAAGCAGTGAGCGTATTTAGATTCTTCGAGACAGAAAATAAAAACTGGTTGATTGCTCTTTTTCTATTGATCGGCATTTCTTTTTGGGTAAAATCAATGGCAGGTTTGCTCTTGTTGCCTGGGTTTGCGATTTATACCCTATTGATGAAGCGAAATGCTATTTTAAATATCATAACGTCATGGCAATTTTATACTGGAATCATCATCCTTTTAATTTTTATTGGTAGCTATTTGATGCTCAGAGAAAGCAACCAAAACGGGTACTTGGATTATTTCTTTCGCTCAAACGTGGGCAGGTATTCAAATTCTGTTGGGCATGATCATTCCATAGGATATTACATCACCTACATGATGAACGGCAGATTTTTTTGGTGGATGCCCTTGGCCGTTTTTGGCACTGTAGCATCATTCTTTCAAAAAGATGAATGGCAGAGTTTGGCTCTGTTTGCCGGGATCTTATCCGTTTCTTATTTACTAGTAATCAGCTTCGCCAAATCTAAATTGGTTTGGTACGACATGCCCGTTTATCCTTTCGCTGCAATCAGTGCAGCATTTGGCTTGAAAACGGCAATTACCAATATCACAAGTCTTCAAATGCGAAGAGCACTGATGGTTTCAATATTCATTTTTCCCTGCGGGAAGATGTTCTTTCACACCCAAGCCAACACTTTAACAGATGCCGAAAGAGATTTTGAGTCGCAAGAAATTTATTTGAATAAGGCCTTTCAAAAAGGTGTTGAGATGAACGGGACAGTGGTCTTACACGATCATTTTTATGGGTCGATGTTGTTTTATAAGCACAAATTTGAAAGCGTTGGTCAACAGATTGAATTATCAAATGACCCTGACATTTTAAAAGTGAATGATAAGGTGCTGGTTAAAAACAGCGAGCATCTTCAATGGATAGATAAAACTTACAATTTAGATACGATAGGGAAGTTGAGAACTGCGGTGCACCTCAACCTCACATCACTGAAAAAAGATAATTAAAAGCAATGAGTGATTTTTTGAAAATTAGTGGATTGAAAGCCTCCATTGAAGGCAATCAAATTTTAAAAGGAATTGACCTAGAGGTGAAACCAGGGGAAGTTCACGCAATTATGGGACCTAACGGAAGTGGAAAGAGTACGCTTTCTTCAGTTCTAGCAGGTCGCGAGGAATATGAAGTGGAAGGTGGTTCGGTTTCATTTTTAGGAAACGATCTGCTGGATTTGGCTCCAGAAGAACGCGCTAGAGAAGGCATCTTTTTAGCGTTTCAATACCCTGTTGAAATTCCTGGTGTGAGCAATATCAATTTCTTAAAAGCAGCCATCAACGCCAAAAGAAAGCACCAAGGATTGGATGATATTTCTGCTAAAGACTTCATGATGATGGTGAAGGAGAAGCAAGCACTGGTTGAATTGAAGCAGTCGCTAGCGAATCGATCTGTCAATGAAGGTTTTTCCGGTGGAGAAAAAAAGAGAAACGAAATCTTTCAAATGGCTATGCTCGATCCGAAATTGGGCATCTTAGACGAGACAGACTCAGGTTTGGATATCGATGCTTTGAAAATTGTAGCGAATGGTGTGAATAAGTTGAAGAATAAGGACAATGCCTTCATCGTCATCACCCATTACCAGCGCTTGTTGAATTATATCGTTCCTGATTTCGTGCATGTTTTATACAATGGAAAGATTGTGAAGTCAGGAGATAAGTCACTCGCACTTGAACTGGAATCGAAAGGATACGATTGGATCATCAACGAATTAGAGCACGCTTAAATCATTTTGCAATTGAAGTAACCTTTGATTGAATTCGATTATAAAATTAGACATGTCAAAACAAGATTTTTTAAACCCGTTTGATCAAATTGCTGCAACCCTTCCTCTGCAAGGAAAGGCTCGTGCAATCATTCACAATGGATTAGACTTTCCCACTACTCGCGATGAATACTGGAAATACACCCGCACAGCGCCCATTACCAGTACCATCTTCAAACAAAACGAGCATAAAGTAGATGCGGTTGATCAATACCTTATTGAAGGGTTAAACGCACATCTCATCGTTTTTGTAAATGGCGAGTACAGCAAAGCACTATCGAATACTGATTTTCCGAAAGGAGTAAAAGTTTTGTCACTTTCTCAGGCAAGTGCTGACGAGAAGATTGCAATGTGCGAACATCTCGGAATGCACGCCAAGAATGAAGGTCAGGCGTTCAACACTCTGAATACGAGCTATTTCAAAGATGTTGCCTTCATCAAAGTTGAGGATAATGTTGAAGTAGAAAAACCCCTTCATGTTTTGAGTTTAAATGCAGGTGAAAAACAAGCGATCAACATGCGGAACCTGATTGTTTTAGGCGCCAATTCAAAGGCCAATATCATCACACAATACGAAGGAGAAGGGAATGAAGAAGGATTTACCAATGTGGTGAGCGAAGTGGTGGTGGGTGCAGGAGCAAAAGGAGGTTTAAACATCATTCAAAACGAAGGAGAAAGCGCTTCACAAATCAACGCTACTCAAATATCGCAGGAACGCGACAGCCAATTCAGCGTGATTACCATAACCAAAACTGGAAAATTGGTGAGAAACAATTTGAATTATGCGGTGAATGGTGAGGGCTGCGAAAGCAACATGTATGGTGTGTATTTCACGCGCGGAAAGCAACATGTTGACAACCACACGTATGTTGATCATCTGTTTCCAAATTGCAACAGCAACGAGCTCTATAAAGGAGTTATGACCGATAGGTCTACGGGCGTTTTCAATGGCAAGATCATGGTGCGCAGAGATGCGCAGAAGACCAATGCCTTTCAAAGCAATCAAAACGTGCTGTTGACAGACACGGCATCCATTTTCACTAAACCAGAATTAGAGATTTATGCGGATGACGTGAAGTGCTCTCACGGATGCACCGTAGGTCAGTTGGATGAAGAAGCGACATTTTACCTACAAAGCCGCGGCTTGAGCAAGGATGATGCGACCAAGCTGTTGATCCAGGCTTTTGCGTCTGACGTGATTGAAAAGGTTGAAATTGAAGCCCTTCGCGAATCTCTAGAAGCGTTCATTCACAATCAATTTGCCAATTGATGTTGGATATTGAATCAATAAGAAAGCAGTTTCCGATCCTTGATCAAAAGGTTTATGGAAAACCCTTGATATACTTGGACAATGCGGCTTCTTCGCAAAAGCCATTGCGTGTAATTGATCGGATTTCTAAATACTATAAAGAAGAACACGCCAATGTGCACCGCGGAGTGCATTTCTTAAGTCAACGCGCAACCAATGATTTTGAGGCAGTTCGAAAAAAAGCTCAAGCATTCGTTAACGCTAAACACGATCATGAAATCATCTTCACACGTGGCGTTACGGAGTCCATCAACTTGGTCGCGTCAAGCTTTGGAAAAGTATTTATTGAAGAAGGGGATGAAGTATTGATCTCTGCCATGGAGCACCACAGCAACATCGTTCCTTGGCAATTGATGTGCAACGATTGGGGTGCGGTTTTGAAAGTTATTCCCGTTAATGACGAAGGCGAACTGATCATGGAAGAGTTCGACCAAATTCTTTCTGGAAAAACCAAAATGGTTGCTGTTAATCACGTTAGTAACACACTTGGAACGGTTAATCCGATTGAAGAAATCATCAGCAAAGCACATAAAGTGGGTGCAACAGTGTTGATTGATGGCGCTCAAAGTGGTCCACATATGAAGGTGGATGTTCAAGCATTAGACTGCGACTTCTATTGCCTTTCTTCCCATAAAATGTACGGTCCAACAGGCATTGGCGTATTGTATGGAAAAGAAGAATGGCTTGAGCAAATGCCACCATACCATGGCGGTGGCGAGATGATTGAAACGGTGACGTTTGAAGAAACTACATATAACAGCCTTCCGTTCAAGTTCGAGGCAGGAACGCCCAATATTGCCGATACCATCGCTTTTGGCGAAGCGCTTGATTTTATCAATGCATTGGGAATTGAAGAAATCGGCCATTGGGAAATGGAACTGCACCATTATGCTGTGGACAAGCTGATGGAGATTGAAGGAATAAGATTCATAGGAACAGCGAAAGAAAAGACCAGCGTGATTTCATTTTTGGTTGGAGATATCCATCCTTATGATTTAGGAACCATTTTAGACCAACAAGGCGTGGCGGTGCGCACTGGCCACCATTGCACACAGCCATTGATGGACAGGTTTAAAATACCAGGTACAGTGCGCGCTTCCTTTGCCGTTTACAACACCAAAGCTGAAGTAGATGCTTTCGTTGAGGCGTTGAAGAAGGCGGTGAAGATGTTGGGGTAATTTTCTTCTCTTTGGAATATGAAACGTTTGAGGATTTCTCAACTAACTTTATTATCATGTTTTTTGGTAATGGTTATTTACCGTGGGGTCAACATCCATTCCAAAGAAATTTCATGGGATGCCTTTGGTTATTACCTCCCTTTACCAGCAACTTTCATTCATGGTGATCCTCTTTTAGATGATCCTTCATGGATTTATGAAGCCAACAGAAAGTATGAATTATCACAAACTGTTTTTCAGATTATCCCAAATGATGACGGTATTCCCACATACTTGTTCTTATTTGGTGAGGCTTTATTCTATGCTCCTGGGTTTTTTATAGCACATGCCATTGCGCATTTTACGAACTATCCAACGGATGGATTCAGCCTACCATATCAATACGTTCTTTCTATTTGGATGCTTTTCTATGTTCTTATTGGGCTTCTTTATCTAGAGAAAATTCTGCGGATTTGGTTCAATGATAAGATTGTGGCCATCACCTTGTTCACGATTGTTCTTGGAACTAATTATTTGGAACACCTTACCATTAAAAATCTTGAAACCGTAAATGTCTTGTTTATGCTCGTGGCCATTATTGTATGGCACAGTCATAAATGGTATTCTAAAGAAAGGGTTAAGGACTTATATATTTTGGCGATTGCCAGCGCTCTTATCATCCTCGTTAAACCAAGTGAGATTATCATTGGAATTGTCCCTTTGCTTTGGGGTATCATTTCCTATAGTGGTTTGATGGAGCGACTCACGTTTTGGAAAAGAAACATCCGTCAGCTGATACTTTCAGTGGTTATCGGTTTATTAGTTCTTTCTCCTCAATTGATTTACTGGTATGCTCAAACGGGGGCTGTGATATATGATAGCTACAACAACCCGGGAATTGGGCTTGATATGTTTGAGCCCCATTTTTATGAAACACTCATTGGCTTTCGAAAGGGTTGGTTGCTCTATACTCCAGTAATGCTATTCTCGCTTTTGGGGTTCATTACTTTAAGAAAACGCATACCCGACCTTTTTCCAATTCTGCTGGTTTATTTTCTACTAGAAATTTGGATTATTTCAAGCTGGACAGAGTGGTGGTATGGAGCTGGATATTCTTTGCGACCTATTATCACGGCTTATCCAATACTTGCCATTGCTTTTGCTTCATGGATTGAATACATGGTTCAGAAATCGCGAACCACTCGATTTTTACAATACGCTTTGCTGGCAATTTTGATAGGGCATAATTTATTTCAAATGTGGCAAATGAAGTATGGTATAGTTGACTTGACCAGAAGCACGAAGGCATATTACATGAAAAACTTTCTTGCGACTCAGTTGAATCTTGAAGATCAGGCATTGCTGCTCGTTGATAGGAGGTCAACGGTTAAAGATTACTTGCCAAATCATAGTGCGTATGATACCGATACATTGAACATTGATTGGTTTAAAGTGAATCATCATTTAGTCTCTGAGGAATTTGTGCTCGACTATCGTCAGCCATACAATGAGCTCACCACAGGAGATCATATTTGGCTTGGATTGAATGCAACATTATGTATTGATTCTACTCATCAACAGTCTGACCCAGTTGTGGTTTTTGCTGTGGAACGTAAAGAAGGACTTTACGCATACACGACAAAAGAGATTCACTTGTCAGAAAACAAGCAATGCGCAACGTTTGAAGTTTTCTTTCTGTCACCGCACATCAGAAATTCTCAGGATGAAATTCACTTGTACCTCTGGAATCGATCACATTCCGAATTAATAGTAGATGATTGGAAGGTTTCTGTCAGTCAACCAATAAATAGTAGTGATTGAAAGTGAATGGTTTTTTATCTGAATCATCGCATCTTCGCACATAGAATATGGCCAAAACAAAAACAGCGTTCGTTTGCCAAAATTGTGGCTCAAATTATCCAAAATGGACAGGTAAGTGCAATGCTTGTGGTGAGTGGAATACACTGATCGAAGAGATCATTCACAAAGAGTCGAAGTCAGGACTGCGAAGAAATTATTCCGACAACCTTGCCAAAAAGCCCGTACCGATCACTAAGGTAAGTGCCGATGTTGCCGAGCGTATTCCTATTCCTGATGCTGAATTGAGCCGTGTGCTCGGTGGTGGTATTGTGCCAGGAAGTGTAACGCTCATTGGCGGTGATCCTGGAATTGGCAAATCGACCTTGCTGTTGCAGCTTGGTTTGAATTTTCAAACGGCTAAAATCCTATACGTTTCTGGCGAAGAAAGCGCCAATCAAATAAAGATGCGTGCAGAGCGCATTGGTAATTTGCACGACAATTTACTATTGCTTACGGATACTTCGCTGGAACGGGTAATGGAGCGCATCGATGAAGCCGAACCTGATTTGGTCATCATTGATTCTATTCAAACCATGCAGAGTCCTGAGATTGATTCTGTGCCAGGTTCTGTGGCGCAAATCAGAGAATGTACAGGCGAATTAATTCAGTTTGCGAAAGAGTCAAATACACCAGTGATTCTTATCGGGCACATTACCAAAGAAGGCAACATTGCCGGACCAAAGGTGATGGAGCATATGGTGGATGTGGTGCTTCAGTTTGAGGGCGATCGCCAGCATTTGTATCGATTGTTGCGGTCTTCTAAAAACCGTTTTGGATCTACCAACGAGTTGGGTATTTATGAAATGCAAGGCAGCGGTTTGAAAGAAGTAGATAATCCATCGCAAGTATTGCTTTCTCAGCGCGATGAAGGATTAAGCGGCTCGGCCATTGCCGCAAGCATGGAAGGTGCTCGACCCATGATGATCGAAGTGCAAGCCTTGGTGAGCACGGCTGCATACGGAACACCGCAACGAACAACCACAGGGTTTGACCAACGCAGATTGCACATGTTATTGGCGGTTTTAGAAAAGCGCTGCGGATTTAGCATCGGAAAATTCGATGTGTTTTTAAATATGGCTGGCGGAATTCGCGTGGATGATCCAGCCATTGATTTAGCGGTGATTTGCGCAGCACTTTCAAGCTCAGAAGATTATCCTATTCCAGGACAAACATGCTTTGCTGGTGAAGTAGGATTGAGTGGTGAGATCAGACCAGTAACCCGTATCGAACAACGCATTCGCGAAGCAGAGAAGCTTGGTTTCGAAGAAATCTACATTTCTGGTTACGGATTGAAAGGGCTTGACTTGAAAAGCTTCGGAATTAAGATCCAACAAGTCAAACGCGTTGACGAGGTTTTCCAAGGTTTATTCGGATAAACCCTCAGCTTCAGGATTCCACCATTTGCTGTGACCTACCTTATATATTCCTAATTCGTGATGATAGCCGATGGTATCGGTAATGTGGTATTGTAAGAAGGTAACACTGTAAAACGAGGTGTCTAACACCAAGGCATAGTCAACGCCCTTATCAATCAATGGATCGAGATCCTCTTCATTATAAACTCCTGAAAGCTTGGTGTAACCAGCGCGATTCAAAAAGAACAGACTGATGTTGCTGCTTTCATCTTGAGGAACTACAAATTTTGACGTTTTGGGAATGTTGTGGTCTTCGAGAAAAGACTCAATGTCATGGAGATTTTCAGAGAGATCAAGGTCGTTAAACCAGCCTTGATATGTTTCCCTGGTTTTTACTACTGCCGCATGTGCTGTTTGCCAGGTAATCATGAAGACAATGAGAAGTGAGAGTGCACTGATCCAGTTTTTAGTCATGAATTCTTCAGCGTACTTCAACGCAAATCCAACAATTGCGATAATCAAGAAAAAGAAGGGGATGTAGTAATAGTCGTGTTCTTCTAAACTCACATAGAAAAGCAAGAAATATGTGATTGAACCAAGGAGAAGAAGAATTAAAAATGTGCCTTCAAATGTTTTCCACTTTTTCACGCTTATCAGCAGTGTTATCGATGAGATTGCCAGAATAAAAATGATCCAATTCGAGAAAATTATTGGCCTCCAAGATGTGATGTTGAACACCAGAATTTCTGAGAATCGCTCAGAAGATAAACTCCAAAATGGCCGAATTGTAGTTGTGAAATATATCGACTCATGAGCCGCATTATACTTAGCGATATACACATACCAAACCAATACTGGCAAAAGCGAAAAAAAGACAAGAGGCAACCACTGTTTTAATAGAACCTTAAAATTTTTGTCAACGAGCGATTGAATCGAAAATGCACCCACAATAGCGAATAACGGCAATAGCATAGAGATCTTCAACAAACCCGCCAAAGCGAATAATACTGTCGAGAGCCAAAGCTTGCCCCTGCTTGATTTACGTCTCTGATCAATAAGCAAGACTGACGCTAAAAGTGAAAATCCAAATGCGCACACATCAGTTAATGGACTTACCGCATAATTCATAAAGGTGGCGGAGCACATCATAATAAATAAAGTGACCACTGCGGTCGCCCTGAATTTAAAATTTCGGAAAAGAATTTGAAGTGAAATCAGTAAACAAACTACAAATGGAATGAAATGAATGAGCCTTAAAGTCATGTAGCTAAAACCAAAGATTTGATAAAGCTTCCCAGCGATGAAGTATGTGATTGGGAACTCACCACCTGCGCTTCCGTCACTATTAAATTGATTTAAGATCTTGGGTTGGAATAGACTGTTGTTCTCTTGTTGAAAAACTCGCGCCATAGATGCTCCATCTGTTTGGCGCCATTGGTGGATGCTTTGTGGTGGGCTAACTATAGTCTCATCTAGTCTTAGGTCTAAGCAGAAATACCCAAGAGCTATGATGAATAGTGTGTGGAAGAAAATATCGAGTAGACGAGCCTTTTGCATTGACCATCGAAATTAGCTTTTATTTAGGAGCCCTAATTCCAATAGCAACCTACATTTGTGCGCTTTATGTTGAATGCCCAAATCGATTTAGTTTTACCCGTCTTGAACCCTAGCCTTGGTTGGTTAGACCAAGTAATGGAAAGTCATAAGCAGCTGGTTACTGCCTCTGGCAGCAATGCCAGACTTATCATAGTAGACGATGGTTCTGCTGATTTGAAGGAAGAGTTAAAACTAAAGGATTCGGGCATAACGCTCATTAAACTACCTGTTAACCAAGGTAAAGGAGCAGCACTCAGGAAGGGTTTTGAAATAGCCGATGCGCCAATTGTTTTGTTCACTGATATTGATTTTCCATACGAAATAGACAGTATGGTAAACGTGATTCGATCTATTGAAAATGGTGCGGATGTCAGTCTCGGCTATCGAGAAGACGATTATTATGATAGGGTTCCTCTATTTCGTAAAATGATGTCTGAGTCTTTTCGCTTTGTGTTGAAAACCATACTTCGCTTTCCTATTACGGATACCCAATGCGGATTGAAAGGAATGAATCAGCGAGGGAAAGCCATTTTCATGCAAACCCAAATCAATCGATTCTTGGTGGATATGGAGTTTATCAAGCGTGCAGTAAATACCAAAAACCTGCGCATTGAGCCTGTGGTCGTTCAGTTGAGGGATGATGTGGTGTTCAGTAAAATGGGGATTCGAGTTATTCTCAGCGAATTGCTGAACTTTTTAAGGATATTCTTTGTCTGATTAGGATAACCTTCGTTCGGTTTGCGGTCATTATGGCTTTGCAACGAAAACGCTACTTAAGCTAAACACATGTTTTCACTATTTAAAGGAAAATCAGAACTCGAGAAACTCAATGATAAATACAAGAAGTTGTTGGCAGAGGCGCACAAGCTCTCCACCTCCAACCGCACGCTGAGCGATCAAAAAACTGCTGAGGCAAACGAAGTGTTGCGTCAGATAGAGACCCTGAATCAAACAAGCTGATTCAGAGAGGCATAAGGAATTGATTGTTGGTTTGAGTTAAGTTAAGAGAATGTATTCTTCCATTTAATTTTAAGAGAATACCCGATTCTGACCTTTGGATTATCAAATGATTTACCAATATTTGTTGCAACTACTAAACAGACTATGAGAAAATTTATCACTGCGGCTATATTTATTTTGGCTTTGAATGCAATGAAAGCGCAATCATTTAAAAGCGGTGAAAACACGAAATGCCAAGTCCAAGTAGCTTTTGCAATTTCTGAAGGAGATGGCTTTGGAGAATACTCCATCACACGGTTGGTAGCTCTGGAGCCAGGAAAATCCCATAATTTCAGAAATGAAGAGTTTACGCGTAGACAGATTTACAGCAAAGTAGAATGGGATGAAATGTTCATCGTGAGGTTCGAACCAACGGGGATAACCCATTTTTTGGATGCCACCGTACCCAATGGATATGAGACGTACCTGAATGGAGGTTGTGCACTTACTCAGAAACCATTCTTCAATCGAGATGGCGAGTTCATTATTGATGCTTCTGCCAATTAAGAAAAACGTTAAAATGAAAAAGGCGATCCATTTGGATCGCCTTTTTTTATGGTTTAAAGTGGAATATTCCCGTGCTTCTTTTTGGGGAAAGTGCTCACTTTGTTTTCGAGCATTTCAAACGCCCGTATCAATTTCTCCCGGGTGTTTTCGGGCTTGATCACTTCGTCAATATAGCCTCGAGCAGCAGCGTTGTATGGATGAGCAAACAACTCCGCGTATTCATCCTCCTTTTCCTTTAGCTTCGCTACCGGGTCAGCGGCTTCGCTTATTTCTTTTCTGAAAATGATTTCAGCAGCTCCCTTGGCTCCCATCACAGCAATTTCTGCCGATGGCCACGCATAATTCATGTCTGCACCAATGTGTTTTGAGTTCATCACATCGTAAGCGCCACCGTAAGCCTTTCGCGTAATTACAGTTACTCTTGGAACTGTAGCTTCACTGAACGCATACAACAATTTTGCGCCATTGGTAATAATCGCATTCCATTCCTGATCGGTTCCAGGCAAGAAACCAGGTACATCTTCGAAAACCAATAACGGTATATTAAAACAATCGCAGAATCGAACAAATCGCGCTCCTTTTTTCGATGAGTTCACATCCAACACTCCCGCTAATACAGCTGGCTGATTTGCCACAATTCCAATGCTTCTTCCAGCTAATCGTGCAAACCCAACTACAATATTCTCTGCATAGTCCTTGTGCACTTCAAGAAACGTGTCATTGTCAACCGTGCCAACAATTACATCTCTAATATCGTAAGGTTGATTCGGATTTTCAGGAATGATTTTAGACAGTGCAGCGCGGGTTTCATCGCCCTTGGTGTAGGGAAGCATTGGCGGCTCATCTTCACAATTGGAAGGCATATAACTCAACAATTGTTTGATTTTTTCCAGCGCTTCAATCTCATTTTCACAAGCAAAATGAGTAACGCCCGATTTGGTGGCGTGGGTCTCCGCTCCGCCTAATTCTTCGGATGAAACGTCTTCATTGGTGACCGTTTTCACCACGTTTGGCCCCGTCACAAACATGTAACTGGTGTTTTCTACCATTAATATAAAATCAGTGAGCGCAGGAGAGTAAACAGCTCCTCCAGCACATGGACCAAGAATGGCGCTGATTTGAGGAATCACTCCACTTGACAATGTATTTCGATAGAAAATATCAGCGTATCCACCAAGAGATACAACGCCCTCTTGAATTCTTGCTCCTCCTGAATCATTCAACCCGATTACCGGTGCACCATTCTGCATGGCCAAGTCCATGATTTTCATAATTTTCTCGGCATGTGCTTCGGCCAGTGATCCGCCTAGCACCGTGAAATCTTGAGAAAAGGCGTAAACCAATCGGCCATTTACTTTTCCATATCCGGTAATTACACCATCGCCATAAAACCGTTGTTTGTCTAATCCGAAATTGGTGCTTCTGTGCATTACGAGCATTCCCATTTCTTCAAATGTTCCCTTATCAAAGAATAGTTCGATGCGCTCACGAGCTGTCAGTTTCCCTTTTTTGTGCTGCGAATCAATTCTTTTTTGACCTCCACCAAGCTTAGCTTCAGCGATCTTACCATCTAGTTTTTCAAGCATTTCGTTCATTCTGCTTTGATTGTATTAATCTTGTGAAAAGAGCCCCTTTGGGGGTGTTCAAATCTAAGTAAACTGATATTTCTACACGGCAAATGATTACGCCCTTTTAAGGATCCTATGAAATTTGAACTTAACACTTCGAAATTTGCATTCTTACTTGCGCTGCCTGTATTCGTTTATATTAATGCCCGTGCATATCTGCTTGCATTTACCTACGATGAATGTTGGACATACTTGGGTTATGCTACAGATGATTTTTGGAAAGTAGTTACCAATGAATTTCCGGCAGCGAACAACCATGTTCTTCACTCACTGGCAATGGGATTGGTTGATAGTTTTTTCGGGCAATACGAATACGCTCTGCGACTTCCCGTACTTTTTTCATTCATCGTGTTTGCGGTATTTGTATACAAAATCGCCATCCGACTTTCCGCTAAAATGTGGTGGCTGCCTTTTATATTGATCATTTATCAACCTTATCTCCTCGATTATTTTGTGGCAGCTCGCGGATACGGCATGGCTTTGGCCTTCATGTTTGGCTCCATTTATTACTTATACCTTTTTGCGGAGCAAGAGCAATCAAAATGGATGCTGTTGTCGCTAATATTTGCCGCATTGGCGTCATATTCCAATTTTACCTATTTGCTGGTTTTCATTGCTGTAGCGTTGGCTGTTTTGGTGTTGAGCATACGTAAAAACAGTGCGTTAAAGGGTTCAATTTCAATTGGAATAATTGGGTTGTTATTGTTGGGAGCAGTGTATAAACCTATATCACAACTTATTGAGGCGAAGGAACTTTACTACGGAGGAAACATTGGTTTCTTTGAGGACACCCTTTCTACGCTGTCGCGAAGTTTTATTTATAGCACGTCAGAAAGCATCATTCTTGCTGTTTTTTTCGCGTTTATAATCGCTGCCTCGGGTGTTTTGGGGCTTGCTAAATTCTTTTCAAAGGCAAAGCTTGATCTTGGATTTTGGTTAACGTTCCTTTTGATCGTTTTAGAGGTAGGGACGATCTTGCAACATCACGTAATGGGGTCGCCCTATCTCATTGATCGAACAGCAATCTTCTTCATTCCGTTAATCCTATTTTCCTTCTCTTGGTTGATTGATCAGCTTAGGGATGGTCTGCTTAGAAATATCCTGGCCTTTGGATTTGTTTTCATGTCAGTAATAAATCTACTAAGCGCGTTGAACATAAGCTATCTGCTAGACTTTAAAGAATACGCTGATGTGCAAACAGCCATGAAGATGGTGAGAGACGATGAGCGTATTCCAAAAGCTGATTTTGCCATTGGGAAATCAATTTATTTGAATGCTCCGATTAACTTTTATCGGGTGAAATATGGTCTTGAGCGAATTGCGCAATCGGGTCTAGAGTATTGCGAGGAAACCGATCAAACCAAATACTACTACTTGTTCGAGAAGGACATCGAGTGCGTTGCTTCTAAAGAAACAGAGTTGATCTATGCATTTCCCGTTTCGCACACATATCTTTATCGAGTTCCGTAAATGAAGAAGACTCTACTGAACGTAAAGCCTTCTTGCAACCTAACTAAACAGAGAACGATTTCTTAAAACATCAACTGCACTCCAACATCAAATGGCATGAGGTCGTTGGCAGTTTGGTTGGATTGAAACAATGGATTCAATCCGTAATTGGCGTAAATATTTATAGGGCCATAGCCAACTGATGCAATGGCATGGAAGAGGAATGGATTGAGATTGTAGTCAGATCTAACGCGAGGTTTGAATGTTTCGCCACCAGCAGTGTATTCTTGCTTAAGTCGTGAAGCTATTCTCCAAGACACTTGACCACCAACTGCAAAACGCACTGCTTTGTCTTCATCTTTGCTGGTACTAAATCCCAGCATCAGAGGTGCAGTAATGTATGTAGCCTTGAGCTTGTTTTTACTCAAACTTACCGTGCTGTCGGTGGTATAAGAGAATGGCGTAGTATTATTTAGAGTTACATACTGGCTTGTGAAAGTGTAATTGGCAAAGTGCATTCCCAAGCCAGTAACCAATTCAACATGCTGCTTGTACAAGCGGAAGTCTTTTTCAAAAAGGTTAAGGTCCCAACTCACACTTCTTCCATAATCGAGTTCTAGGTTTCTGTCTAAACCTACAAGTGGTAAACCTTTGTCTCCGTTTGTATATCCATTCACACCGATTCTGATTCCGGCCCAATGACTCACATTGTCGCCTTTTTTGTCTTCCTTAACGTCATTCGTATCGCTTGCTATTACTTCGCCATCTACGATTACCGTATTGGTCTCTTTTTAAAGGTCGTTCAAAACGATAATTTTCATTCCAGCCACTTTAACAATGGTTGAGTCTTGGCCTTTTTTGGGAGAGATTACAACTTCCACATCTTCTTTTGATGCAGAATCATTTACATTGTTTTCCTGTGCACTAATAGAAGTTACTGCGAAGAAAGCAAGTGCAAATAGGGGGATTTTAGTTTTCATAATTTCTTGATTTGAGGTATGACGGTGGGGGTGGATATTAGTTACAGTGGAAATGAATTATTTGTAATTCACTCGCTTGAATCCAAAATTTCCAGCTAAGAATTCGATCGTTTTTTTGTCTGAATCTTCACCAGAAGAGGTGTTCAAGGCTACATTCTCTCGGTCGGAAATAGTCTTTACCAAACCTTCCTTCATTAAGGCCAAAGTGGTGGGGGTTTTTTCTGGGTCTAATCCGAAGAATTGCTTACCTATAAATTGATTCAAATTCAATGCTTCTGAATTGTTTGCAGAAGCATAAGTAACAGGATCGTCTCCGACCCACTCTGAGATTTCAGGTTGATAAGTCATGGTAGTTCTCTCCTTTACAGAGGTGCTCGCAATGGCAATTTCCGGGTAGAGGGCAGAAATCTGCTTCAAAGAAGGCGCACGATCCAAGGAGGATTGCGAAGAAGTCTTGGATAGTTTCATCACTTCTTTTTCAGCCAATGGTTCTTTCTTCAATGCTTTAGCTTACTCCATTTTTTGTTCAAGCATTATTTCGATGGCGGTGTAGTCTTCCATGCCATTTCTCGGGACATACATTTCCTCATTGATGACATTCCAAATGGTCATTCCTCCCAATGCAACGATCAGAACCGCAGCAACACGATAAGCTACTTGAGCGGTGTTTTGCCAAAGCGGAATGGCCTTTCTCAATGAAGACTTAGCAGGATAAACGACATCCATATCAGGGCTAATAATGGATTTTTTATAAAGGCTGTAGTCCTTTTCTATGATTGGATTTGACGCTACCAATTGTTGAACTGCTTTTTCTTCAGCTTCATTCAATTCACCTTCAACTGAAGCGATCAGATAATCTTCGTAATTTTCATTTGAAATGGCGCCTGAGAAATTGACTTTAAGTGCATTCTTATCGAAAGAAGGAGCCAAGGAAGGTTCAAGCTTTTCGAAATCTCTGAGTGCATCAATTTCATCAGCTATTTCTGGGTTGAGAATCAAAAACGAATCAAAAGAAGTCTTAAGCTCATGGCTCAATGTCCCGTCAATGCAGTCCATTGCGTACTCTTCATAATTTGATATGTTGATTTCTAGGCTCATATTACTGCCTCCATGCTTCCGATGTATTCTTTCAATTTTTGTCTTCCTCTAAAAATGTAAACCTTCACTTGTGATAAGCTAAGTTGGGTTACTTCAGCAATTTCTTCATAGTTATAACACTCATAATCAAGCAATAAAATCACACTTCGCTGAATTTCTGAAAGTGTCTTTAATGCTTCGTGCAAAATTTCTTGCAGGTCATGCGTCTTTTGCGAGGTGCTTTCCAAGATTACCGTTTTGTCGATGTCTTGATGCTTGCTGTCTCGTCTGAATCCATCAATAATTTTATGATGGACAGTCGTAAACAAATAACTCTTCACTTTAGAAGGATCAACATTTTCCTTTCGTTCCCAAAGTTTCACAAAAGCATCTTGCACAGCGTCTTTCGCTACATCTTCATCTTTACTCATGGAAAGAGCAAATCGATACATGCCATCTGCGTGTTGGTCAACGATGCTATTGTATTCCTTTACAGTCAATGTTGGTTCAGTTGCACAGGTGAGACGGGCTCGTAAAGGTAAAGTTACAGGAGAATAAAAATTATTTTCAAAAAGCCTTCGATTTTTACTGATTATGTTTGTTCTCAGATAAGACGAACAATGTCAAAAAGATACGCAGTTATTGGCCTTGGCCAATTCGGAAGAGCTATTGCTTCAGTGCTCGCAGGAAAAGGAGCAGAGGTTATTGCCATCGACAATAATCCAAACAACATTGATTCAATTAAGGATGATGTAGCACATGCCATTACGATGGATGCTACAGACCGAAAGGCCTTAATGTCTCAGGGCATTAACGAGATCGATGCAGTTGTTCTAGCCATTGGAAAAGATTTTGAGGCACTGCTTCTCTGTGCAGCACACTTATTGGAAATGGACGCCAAGCGAATCATAGCCAGAGCCCATGGAAAACATCAACGCATGATTTTGGAGCGATTGGGTGTTTCTGAAATTTTATCTCCTGAGGATGAAGTAGGTAAGATTGTGGCAGAACGGCTTCTGAATCCTAACATTTTGAGCTACCTCGAGCTACCTGATAGCTATGAAATTGTAGAAATTAAGGCCCCAAAAGGAATCGTTAATCGTTCTTTAGAAGACATAGGCTTGAGGGATAAGTACAAATTAACCGTCATTACGATAAAGCGCGAGTTTCTTGAGAAGCATAACGGGCAAACGATCTCTGAGCAGCATGTATTGGGAGTTCCAAGCTCTCAAACCACCATCACCGAAAATGACACCTTGATGGTTTTTGGGTTGGTGAAAGATATTCAACGTTTTACCGACATCAATTGTTAGCTGTCTTAGGATTACTGTATATGTGATCTTTAATACACTGAAGCCCGCCTTCAATTTGTTATTTTCGTGAACCTAACTGAATTTGAAAATGAGATTTTATTTGATTTTGGCAACTGCGCTGCTCGTTTCCTTATCTGCACAATCGCAGCAAAAATGCGGTCAACATTTGCTTGAGAATGCCCTAAGGTCTTCAAATCCCGAACTGGATGCTTTTATCACTGAGCAGGATGAATTAGCTAGAGCGCAAGGAGAGAACTACTCATCACGAGCCGAAAAAATTATCATTCCGGTAGTATTTCATATCATTCATAACAATGGTGATGAAAATATAAGTGATGCTCAAATCTTTGACGCTATTCGCTTAATGAATCTCGATTACAGCGCAAGTAGCCCAGATCTTGATGATGTGATTCCTAGCTTTCAAGATGATATTGGGGATGCAGAAATAGAATTTAGACTGGCTACATTGGATCCGAGCGGGAACCCCACCACAGGTATTGATCGTATTGTTTCAACTCGCACTTATACGGGTGATGAATCGACAAAACTGAACCCTTGGCCTAGAAATAAATACCTCAATATTTGGACAGCAGATAACATTACCATTAATGGGATTTCAGGGGCGGCAGCAGCGTATTCGAGAAGACCAGCAGCGGCTCAGTTCAACGCAAGTACAGACGGTATCATATCAAATCACATCTATGTGGGATCAATTGGCACTTCTTCTGAAGACTCAAAAACACTTTCCCATGAAGCTGCGCATTACCTGAACCTAAAGCACACGTGGGGAGATTCAAATGATCCAGGGTGCGATGGAACGGCTACGAACCCTAATGATCCATGTTTTGGGGTAAATAATTGCAATGAAGATGACGATGTAAACGATACTCCAAGAACGGTGGGTACGGATGATTTTTCTTGTGATTTGAATGCTCCTGGATGCATTTCAGGACAAATCAGCAACGTGCAAAACATTATGGATTATGCCTCATGTGAGGCGATGTTCACCAAAGGACAGGTTTCAAGGATGCGCAGTGCATTGAACAGTTCTACCGCACAGCGCAATCAACTTTGGACAAATTCAAATTTGGATGCTACCGGTGTTACTCAATTAACTGCCGCTAAATACTACGTTGAGCGTCCAGTTGCTTGCAGGGGCGATTTCGTCCAGTTTTATGATGCTTCGACTTACGATGCAGATTCTTGGAGTTGGGAACTTGTTGGTCCTTCGGCCACATTAACTTCTAACGATCAGAATCCAGTATTCGAGATGAGGGATCAGGGAATTTATACGGTGAAACTCACTGTGACGCAAGGCTCGGTAACACAGAGCATAGAAGATGTTGACGCTTTTGTAGTTTCTGATGTATATGGCACAGCAATGCCGTTTAAAGAATCATTTGACGGTGATAATAGAGGATGGATTGCCGACAACAACGGGTCAGTCAATACTGAGTATGTATGGAGTCTCAGTGAGGCCGTTGGCTTTGATGATACATATTCATTTAAAATGCACAACTATGGGCAAAACTCTAGAGACATCGATGATCTTTATTTCACAAGTGTTGACTTCAGGCCGTTGACTTCAATTTCCATGAGTTTTAAAATTGCTTACGCGAGAAGAAGCAGCTTGGATGCCGATCGATTGACAGTTGCTGTAAGCGATGATTGCGGTGAATCGTGGACAACATTTTGGACAGGCTTGGCTTCGTTTATGAATAATGGAAAGCCCAATACTTCATCGGATTATGTCCCTCAGTCTTCAAGTGATTGGCTTTCTGTTAACGTGCCAACTATTCCATTATCCTGGGTATCTGAAAACGCTATTTTTAGATTCAGTTTTAGAGCGGGTGGAGGAAATCACCTTTACTTGGATGATATCAATATCGATGGTGTATACTCGGATGTTCCTTTTCTAGTGTATCCTTTGGATCAAGCAACACAGCGCCCAAATGATGTATTGCTAGATTGGAGGGCAGTGGATAAAAGTTCAGAATACGAGTACCAATTAAGTAAAGATGAAAATTTTAGTTCGCTGGTAGAGTCGGGAACACTTGCAGCGTTGAATAGCGATGATTCGCAAAGAGAAGATACCGAATTTAGGACTGAAGGTCTCGAAAATGGGGCTACGTACTTTTGGAGAGTGCGTGCAAAAGTGTCTGGCTCAATGGGCGATTGGAGTGAGGTTTGGAACTTTACAGTTGCTGCTGATGGCGTGGGGATAAATGATCAAGATGAATTGAGGGCATTATCCGTATATCCGAATCCAACTTCCGATCGTGTGAACATTAGCGTAAACTCGAATCAAGAAGATGTGATGATTGTGATCTACAACTTGAATGGTCAGATCGTTCAGCAATCATATGTTGGTCATATGAATGCTTCGAGCGAGGTGAGCCTTTCTACCAATGAATTGAGTGCCGGAAGCTATATTCTTGAGGTTTCCTCTTCAAACGATAAATGGAATCAGTTGTTGGTGATCAATAAGTAAGATCTAACTATTGGAAGGAAGCTTTTTAGACTTTCTAAAACTTACAAGATAAACTCCACTGAAGATTAAGGCTGCTGAAAGCACTTTGATCCAGTGGAGTTTTTCCATTCCAAGAAAAATGCTCATTGAACCAGCCAGTACCGGTTGCAGGTAGATATATGCGCTTACCACAGATGGACTCACACTTTTCATTGCGTAGACGTTCAGGAAGTAGACTAAAAATGTGACACAAATAATTACATAAGCTACTCCGAATTGTATGTTGGTCGGCATAGCTGCCCAGTTCACTTCTAAAGCTTCACTGTAACCAAAAGGAAACACCATAACACAACCAAAGGTGAACACCCATTTAATTACTGTCATGGCCTCATACTTGGCCATGAGCGGCTTCACAGTAACTAAGTATATTCCGTAGCTCAAAGCATTGATGAGGATCATTCCGTCTCCCAAAGGATTTCCTGACTTCCATTCTATTTGACTCAACCCAAGGATGACAGGAAGGATGATGAGCATCAATGAACCGATTAATCCTAAACTTATGCCAGCAATCTTGAATGGCGTGATGCGCTCCTTAAGGATCACGGCCGAAGCGAGCAACACCAAAACGGGATTGGAAGTCATGATCACGCTCGCATTCAACGGAGACGTGAGGTTAAGGCCATTGAAGAAAAACAACTGATTCATTGCCACACCAAATAAGGCAGCTTGAATAAAGCGCGGGAAGTCTTCCCTTTTAATTTTCTCCTTTGATATGAAACGATGTACAATCCAAAAGAGAATGGTAGCTCCAAAAACCCGGTAAAAAATAAAGCCCGATGGGCCAATGTAGGTTGGCATAATGCCCTTTGCCACGATGTAGTTGATCGCATAGAAAACGCCAACCACAAACAGTGCTAAATGTGCTTTTAAAACATTATACATTCAAGGCAGCTTTGATTTCAGCAACATTCTTTTTGCTGTTTCCGACATATGGTGTTCCATCAATCACATAAATGGGGCGCCTTAAAAAGGTATACTCAGTTAGTATTAGTTCGCCCATTTGTTCGTCTGACAATAATTTCTTGTTCCAACCTTGCTCTCTAAACTTAATGGCTCTTTTATTCAAAAGTGCCTCATAGGAACCAACTTTTTCTTTAATCAACCTCAGCTCTTCTTGAGATATGTGATTGGTTTTAATGTCCTGAAGCGTAAATCCTTCTGTACCAGTTTCTGCCATAATACGCTTACATGTGTCGCACGTAGCCAAGTAAAAAATCTTGTTCATCGTAGTTCTTTTCGTCCTCAAAGTTAGTGCTTGTCTTTTGGACGAAATCACACCTTTTTATAGCCAATCCAAATATGCATCAACATTGTAAAGCACTTTCTTTGTATCTAGCGCTTTCAAATGGCAAAAAGAAGCAGTCCGATCAGACAATTGATGAGTCCTGGGAAGATTTTTATTCCTATTGGCATCGGCTTGGCAATTGTGGCCTATTTTATTATAAATGACTACAACGAGCAAAAGCAGGCCCTGAGTGCCATTTCTTGGACGTGGACTTCAACCATGTGGTTCGCTGTGGCCTTGGTCATGGTAGCGCTAAGAGATTTGGGCTACATGATCAGAATCCGAATCTTGACCGACAACAAACTCAATTGGCGACAAGCATTTGATATTATCATGCTTTGGGAATTTGCATCGTCCATCACTCCCTCAGTTGTAGGTGGATCAGGGGTCGCTATATTCATTGTGAACCGTGAAAATATTCCACTTGGCCGCAGTACTGCGGTAGTTATGATTACTGCTTTTTTAGATGAATTGTTTTATGTTCTCATGGTGCCAATGGTGCTTTTAATTGTTGGGCTCGACAACTTGTTTCCGGTGAGTATGCAGAAAGAATTTTTCGGTTATATGCTCGGTGCCAGAGAGATATTCATAGTGGGTTATGTTTTTATTCTTTTGCTTATTTCGGTCATTTGGTTAGGTATATTCAAATTTCCCAATGCCGCAAGGGCATTGATTATCAGGGTCTTTTCAGTTTCTTTTTTAAAAAGATGGAAAAAAGGTGCCGAAGAAACGGGCAACGATCTTGTAATAACAAGCGCAGAGTTGAAAACGAAGCCATTCTCTTTCTGGGTGAAGGCTTTCGTAGCTACTTTTTTGTCATGGACCGCGCGCTTTTGGGTGGTAAATTTTCTAATTCTCTCTTTCACCATCATCGATATTTCTCTATTGGATCACTTTTTAATCTACGCACGGCAATTGGTGATGTGGGTGATTCTCTTGATATCGCCTACTCCGGGAGGAAGCGGAATTGCGGAAGTAGCATTTTCTGGGTTTTTACAAGAGTTTATCGCACCAGCTGGCTTGGCAATATCCATCGGTGTGATCTGGAGAATCATTTCCTATTATCCGTACTTATTGATGGGAGCCATCATTTTACCACGCTGGATTCAACGTGTTTACTTGGGACGTAAACTGATTGCATTTAAAAAACCAGACGCCTAAGGCGACTGTTTTTCTTCACTTGCTCGCTTGAAGTTACATGGCCACACTATAGCTTCGTATGCATGAAGGACAAGATGAAATTTGAAACAAAGGCAATTCATGCAGGTCTTAGTCCAGACCCTGCCACTGGTGCTGTCATGACACCGATTTATCAAACGTCAACTTATGCTCAGCCTTCTCCAGGTGAGCATAAAGGATATGAATACAGCAGATCATCTAATCCCACCAGGCACGCCCTTGAAAAGAACCTATCCGCGCTTGAGAATGCGAAACACGGATTGGCTTTCAGCAGTGGTTTGGCTGCTGTAGACGCATGCCTACGGTTGTTAAAACCGGGCGATGAAATCATTTCAACCAATGATTTATACGGAGGCACTTACCGACTTTTTACGAAAGTGCACGCGGGGTATGGATTGAAATTTCACTTTGTAGGAATGAACAGTGTGGCTGCAGCCGAAACGCTCATCAATGAAAAGACCAGAATGCTTTGGGTTGAGACACCAACCAATCCAACATTGAACATTATCGATATTGCTGCTTTTGCTAGGTTGGCCGAAAAACACCGATTGATTTTGGTTGCAGACAACACTTTTGCCTCTCCTTATTTACAAAATCCGTTGGATTTGGGAGCACACCTCGTTATGCACAGCGTAACGAAATACATTGGAGGACACAGCGATGTGTTGATGGGTTTCTTGGCACTGAATAACGATCAGATGCATGAAAAACTGGCGTTTATACAAAATTCAGTAGGCGCAGTACCCGGACCTATGGATGCATTTTTAGTTCTGCGTGGAATTAAAACTTTGCATCTGCGGATGCAACGCCATTGTGAGAATGGAGAGGCCGTAGCCAAGTTTTTAGCCCAACACCCGAAGGTAGATAAAGTATATTGGCCTGGATTTGAGCATCACTCCAATCACGATGTGGCCAAGGAGCAAATGCACGGCTTTGGTGGAATGGTGAGTTTCAACCTCAAAGGAGATAAGCTTGACGAGGCTTTCGCCTTGGTATCAAAGCTTAAGGTATTCACCTTAGCCGAGTCTTTGGGGGGAGTAGAATCCCTAGCTGGACATCCAGCTACCATGACCCATGCGTCCATTCCCAAAGAAGAACGAATGAAAACGGGGGTGGTAGATTCGTTGATTCGACTCAGCGTAGGCATCGAGCATGTTGATGACTTGATCGAAGATTTGAAACAAGCCTTAGCGTAGGTGTTAAATACAAATCATACTTGGTTTGATGTGTAAAATGGATATTTGAGCCGTGAGTAAAGCCTTCATTGCTTCTTTTATTCGGTTTTGTCGGTGGCCCAATCTGGTAATGATTGTGCTGCTATTTCTTCTCTTTGACCACTTTATTATCCACCCATTAAGGGATGCTTTGGGCTCTGAATCTGCCCTTGATAGATGGCAATTTGCGCTGCTTATCACCGATGTATTGGTAGTGACCATTGTAGGATATTGGCTCAATGATTTTTACGATATCAACGTTGACTCCATCAATCGCCCAAACCGATTTTTAGTAAAGTACAAGATTAGCCCAGGACGATTTTTGAGTTGGGTGCTCGCATTGCTATCAGTGGGAATTGCAATTACAGTTTGCCTAGCATTCACCGAAAACAAATTGCCTTGGTCAGTCTTGTTCCCTTTTACCGTTACTGCGCTCTGGATGTATGCCAAACACGGCAAGAAGTGGGGTATCTATGGCAATGTTCTGGTAAGTTTTTGCATTGCATGCCTTCCTCTACTTTGCATGATTGCTGAAATGGATTTGTTGGTGCAGCTGAAAGAGACACACCCTGATTTATATCAAAGGTTCATGTTTTTGATGCTTTGCTTCACTTCATTGATTTTTCTCTTGAACTTGGCAAGGGAAATTGTGAAAGATCTGGAAGACATGGGAGGCGATTTGGAAGTAAACGCCAAATCAATGCCTATTAGAAGTGGCGTCAAACGCTCAAAAACCTCGGTTGTGCTGCTTTTGGGATTAAGTGCAGCTGTCCAATGGGGTTTGTTTTTTCTATTCGAACATTCTTCCCGCATTTTTTTTTATTCGCTGGTGCTTTCGCTTTTGGTTGTTGCTTGTGGTATAATGGTCTTAAAATCAAGAAGTTCTTCTGGTTATGCAAAGGCAAGTCTGGTGCTCAAATTGTTGATGGTTTTCGGACTTTTAGAATTAATCTTTACGCCAATTCTGTAAGTATGAAGAAGGCAAAGGAATTTCTATTAATTTTCCAGCCTATTTAAGCCTTATTAGAAACCTACTTTTTCCGATTTCATTTCTATTAATTCTTTTCGCGGCATCGTATGGCCAGTCTGGCGAATCAGCTTCAGCTGAAGAGACAGAAGTGGTGGAAGATTTACCTGCAGTTCTGGTTAATGGAACAAGTGAATTGGACCTTTCAGACTATTTCATGCCATTTTCACTTTATGTGCCCGATTCTAATCGGGGTATACCTGAGGTGATAGAGACCGGTTATGGAGAAACAATAGTTAGAGTTGGCCCAGCGTTTAATATGATCATTGCAGAAGGAGGAAACGTGGCCAATCGCAAAGCTGAAATAGCGGATGATTTGATGTACAAAAACACGATCATCGAAGAAGGGGATGGTTTTATTATCTTTAAATCCGAAATTGAGGGTTCATTCGTTGATCCCGAGTTTCATTTTTATGCCGTTAAGAATATCAATGGGATTGATTTTGAGTTTAAGGATAACAAAGATGAAGGCCCATTTGCAGAGAGTATAGCGCGATTTATGGTAGAAAGTGTTAATCATATTACACCAAATAAAAGTGCATCATAACGTCAGAATAAATGGAATGCTAAATATGTGCTTCTAATGAACCCATTTGAAACCCATTCAAACGAAACAAATCTTCAGATGAGACTTTTGCTCGCGTTTCTTCTTGTCCTAGGTACTAGTCTTTCATTTGCTGGTAACATCGTGCTTGAAGGCAATTACCAAGGGAAGAACCTTTATGTTAGAAATCCTTTCGCAGGATCTGGTGTTGGTTTTTGTACTTATGAAGTTACCGTAAATGGATCTGTGACTACCGATGAATGGAACTCAAGTGCGTTTGAAGTTGATTTGTCATTGCATAACCTAGATTTAGGAGATCATATAGTAGTGGTAATTAAACACAAAGATGATTGCGCTCCTAAGGTGCTTAACCCAGAGGTTCTTAATCCAAAGAGCACATTCGAAACACAGAGTATTTCTATTTCTAACGATGGAGTTTTGAAATGGTCTACAACCAATGAAGCGGGAGTATTGGCCTACATCGTTGAACAATACAGATGGAACAAGTGGGTGTATGTAGGTGAAGTGGAAGGAGCAGTTAGAACGGGAGCTGTGAACAATTATTCATTCAAGATTACGCCTCATTCAGGTGAAAATAAGCTCCGAGTGAAGCAAGTGGATTACACTGCCGTACCAAGATATTCGCCTACTGCTACTTACATGTCAAGCAAGCCAGTGGTTGATTTCAACCCAAAGAAAATTGAAGATAAGATTGATTTTACATCTGAAACGATGTTTGAGGTCTTCGACATTCATGGTAACATTGTAAAGAAATGATACTCGGATAAAATTGATGCTACCAATTTGAAGAAAGGACTTTTTTATCTGAATTATGACAACGCCACGAGCGAGTTCATGAAGAAGAAATAGTAGAAAACATATTTTTTTCCCCTCCATGTGAGGGGTTTTTTTGACCGGACGCATGAGAAAAATCGAACACATCGGAATTGCTGTAAAAGATTTGGCCGCAGCAAATGATAATTACTCAAAGCTGTTTAACGCAAAACCATACAAACTGGAGCGTGTTGAGTCTGAAGGTGTAAGCACCTCTTTTTTCATGATAGGCGATTCTAAAATAGAATTGCTAGAGGCTACGAATGACGAAAGTGCCATTGCGAAATACATCGAAAAGCGGGGCGAGGGCATTCATCACATCGCTTATGATGTCGAAGATATTGCATCAGAGCGGCAACGACTGATCGATGAAGGCTTTCAGCCCATTGGGGAAATCAAGCAAGGCGCAGATAATAAACTGGTGTGTTTTTTTCACCCTAAAAGCGCCAATGGCGTTCTGGTTGAGCTATGCCAGGATCGGAGCGAATAGCGCTTCAAGTGAATCATCGTCTTTCATGTGGTAGGCGTGTATGCCGAGCGCTTTAGCGCCTTCAATATGCTGTGGGGAATCATCTACAAACAGGGTGCGCTTTGGATCGAGCTTATGCTCATCTATGATCAGCTGAAATGCTTCTTTATCCGGTTTCCTCCAATGAATTTCATGCGATAGGTATGCTGTCTTGAATAATGACTTGATGTCTGCAATGTCTGTTTGTGCGTGCAGCGTTTGATTGAATTCCTTATAATGAATGCTGTTGGTATTGCTCAGTAAATAGGTGGGAAAGGCATCGGCAATGGCTTTTACGGTCTCAATCCTACCAACAGGAAAATCTAAGAGCAGTGCATTCCATGCCGATATGATTTGTGCGGATGAGGCATTGGGAATACTCTTTTGAATCTCTTCAATGAATGCACTTTCGCCAATGCGGCCGGTTTCTAATTTGTCGAAAAGGCCAGATTGCTGAAGCTTTGAATATTGAGCTTCGAAATTGTCAAAACCCAAAGCTCGAAAAGCTTCTACAGTGTGGTTGTAATCTATATTCAGAATTACACCACCAAGGTCAAGAATGACCGCGTCAAAATCAGTTTTTTTCATGTGTGTGGCGAAAGGTACGAATGAATATATTTGTCGCCCTTTTGAAAGGCAGTGACTTGACTTCGTAACGCGAAGTAGATTAGAACAGAATCAAAGGGAACGGTCCTATAGCTCAGTTGGTTAGAGCACCTGACTCATAATCAGGTGGTCCCTGGTTCGAGCCCAGGTGGGACCACGAAAAAACCCTCATCGTTTTGATAGCGTTGGGGGTTTTTTATTATGAGCCAGAGGTCGTCTTAATTTTATTGCAAGTGTTGGTACGACTAGGTTTCATGATTGTTTAAAAAAC